>Ga0307376_10003439_pt1 | contig 14793 bp, 12 predicted proteins | sample TR2MG_FD_202536 | JGI IMG/M metagenome (GOLD analysis project Ga0307376, IMG submission 202536) | Soil microbial communities from Risofladan, Vaasa, Finland - TR-2 | ecosystem: Environmental > Terrestrial > Soil > Coastal area > Acid sulfate soil | place: Finland: Risofladan, Vaasa | collected...
CTGGGTGACTTCTGGCGCGCCCGGATCGGCGGCCGCCCAACATTCCCAGAGCCCTGAAGCCTGGTTTATGAATGTGCCTGGGTTAAAAATCGCCACTCCGTCCAGTCCGGCTGATGCCAAAGGTTTACTAAAAACAGCAATCCGCGGTGATGATCCGGTCCTCTTTTTTGAGCATAAAATGCTGTACGGTGAGAAGGGTCCTGTGCCGGAAGATGAGAACTACACCCTACCCTTTGGGAAAGCCGATATCGTCCGGCCGGGAACAGATATTACGGTCATTGGCATCAGCATCATGGTCAAAAAAGCGTTGGAAGCGGCCGAATTATTGAGTGCGGAAGGGATCAGCGTTGAGGTGATCGATCCACGCACGCTAGTTCCCCTGGACAAAGAAACGCTCATTCAATCTGTCGCTAAGACCAGTCGCGTAGTTATCGCCCATGAAGCCCATCGCCGCGCCGGTCCGGGCGCGGAAATCGCCGCCATGCTGGCCGAGGAAGCCATCGAATACCTGGACGGTCCCATCATCCGGGTGGGAGCGAAAAATGTGCCGCTTCCCTACGGGCCGGATATGGAGGAGTTCGTTTTACCGGGAACGAAAGAGATCATTGAGGCGATTAGGAGCCTGGTGTAATCATGTCAGATGAAACGCCTTATGAAGTTGTCATGCCAAAACTTGGTCTGATTATGACCGAAGCCAGGCTGGCCAAATGGTATATAGAAGACGGGGAGTGGGTAGAAGACGGCGAACTGTTGTTCGCCTTGGAAAGTGATAAATCTGCTATCGACATCGAGGCTCCAGCCGGCGGTCGGGTATCCATTGTAGTACTGGCCGGCGATACCGTTCCGGTGATGACCCCGGTAGCCTACATTTTAGTCGAAGAGTCCGCCATGCCGGGGACGATAAGTAAGCCTGTCCATGCCGCAGCCGAAGAAACCACGGTTAAAGAAGGTTCAAAGCAGAAGCCCCCGAGCCAGGCCAGGCCTATTTCGATTGTCAGAGCCTCGCCAAAGGCGCGTAAGCAGGCCCAGTTACGAGGGATTGATCTGGCCGATATAGTTGGCAGCGGCCCGCGTGAGATGGTTGTGGTCGCTGATCTCAACCATATCGTCAAGCAAGATCCGGTTAACGCCACGCCCATTGCTCGAAAAATGGCCGCTGAATATAGGCTGGATCTACGCGATTTAACCGGTACAGGACCCGGCGGCCGCATTAACCGAACTGACGTAACCAATGCCCTGGCTGGAGCTATGGCGAATTTGCCTACAAATGGACCCGCATCTGCTCCCGGAACGGCAGAGGGAGCGCCAGATGTAAGTGCGCCAGATGTAAGTGCTCCAGATGTAAGTGCTCTAGATGTAAGTGCGCCAGATGTAGGTGCGCCAGATGTAGGTGCGCCAGATGTAGGTGCGTCAGATATTGGCGCGCCAAGTATTGGCGAGAAGCCCCGGCCGCTAACCGGCTTGCGCGGGGTCATCGCCCAGCGACTAAGCGAGAGTTGGCGCGAGCGTCCACAGGTCACACTCACTACAGAAGTCGAGGCTACGAATCTGGTCAGCGCTCGCCGGCAACTCAATGCAGAGACAGGGCGAAAGGTATCCTACAACGCCTTTTTCCTCATGGCGGCCGCACGCGTATTACGAGAACAGCCCCAGGTTAATGTGCGTCTTACGGATGTGGGGGTCGTCACCCTACAAAATATCAATATTGGACTTGCCGTTGATACTAAGCGCGGTTTGCTGGTCCCGGTTCTGTTCCGGGCGGATAAAAACAGTATCTTGGCTCTGGATACGAAGATTAATGACATGGTTCAGCGGGCCCTGGCCGGGCGAATATTACCGGACGAGTTGAGCGGCGGCACTTTTACGATCACAAATTTAGGCCTATTCGGCATCGATGCCTTTACGCCGATTATTAACCCTCCGGAAGCGGCCGTTCTCGGTATTGGACGGATCGCTCCCCGACCATTTGTGGTCGGCCGGCAGCTTGAAGTGCGCGATACTGTCACCTTGAGCCTATCTTTTGACCATCGTTTACTTGATGGTGCACCTGCGGCCCGCTTTCTTCAACGCATCGCTACCTTAATTGAACGTCCTATTGCTCTGACTTCGACTGACAATGGAACTTAATAATGCCGTTATCTTGATAACCGGCGCGGCCGTTCGCGTCGGCCGATCCGTCGCCCTACACCTGGCAGCGCAAGGGGCTCATATCTCCTTCAGTTACTATCTGGATAACGAACCCTGGCAACAAACGAAGGCTGAAATCGAAGCATTAGGCGTGGGCGCAATGGCCACACAAACCGAGATGCGCGCCGCCGGTGAGGTTCGAGCCCTGGTTTCGGCAACCATTGAACGTTTCGGCCGGATTGACGTCCTGATTAACAACGCATCGGTTTGGCTCAAGGCCCCTTTTCTGGATATAAGCGAGGATGATTGGGATCTGTCGCTGGCTGTCAATCTGAAAGGACCGTTCCTGGCCGCCCAGGCCGTTGCCCCGGCTATGCTGGAAGCGGGGCAGGGCCTCATCCTGAATATAACGGATCTGTCCGCTTTTCAGGTGTGGCCCGGTTATACCCACCACGCCGCCAGTAAAGCCGGCCTGGTCTCCCTGACTAAATCGCTGGCCGTGGAGTTGGCGCCGGCCATCCGGGTAAACGCCATCGCACCCGGTACGGTGCTATTGCCAGAGAATCCTACAGCCGAAAAGAAACAATGGGCTGAAGAAAACTCGCTTCTGAAACGCGTTGGGCGCCCGCAAGATGTCGCCCGTTTGGTTGCCTTCTTGATCGAAAACGATTTTACGACTGGTTCAGTTTATTTCGTGGATGGTGGACGATCACTCGCGTGATTTTGGTTGGTAGGCGACTATCTTGCGCAATCAATGCCGGCCAGCCAGGTTGGATAAGCTATGGGAACTGTCTTAATAGAAAACGGCTCTGTCCTCTCCCGCGAAGGTTGGCTTGAACCCGGCTATGTTTGGGTTGTCGGAGAGCGGATTGAGGCGGTTGGTCCAGGCAAAGCGCCGCATGAAATCAGCGATCAGGCCGGGGAAATTATTTCTGCAAACTTTTGCGCAGTACTACCAGGGCTGGTTAACGCCCACACTCATTTGAGCCAGACATTCATGCGCGGCCTGGCGGCCGGTCGGCCGTTAATAGCCTGGCTTAAAGAACTTATCTGGCCTTTGCAGAATACCATCTCACCAGAAGAGTTGCACCTGGCAGCCTTGCTGGGATTGGTGGAAAACCTTCGTTGCGGCGCAACCGAAGTGGTCAATCACCACAAGGTCATCACCACAACCGCTCACACTGACGCCGTTTGCCGCGCGGCTACTGCGGTAGGCCTTCGGACCACGCTAGCCCGAGCCTGGTCCGATCGCGGGGAAAACTGCGAATCGCCGGCCGCCATCCTGGCCGATCTGGATCGTTTGTTTACTCTTTGGCATGGCGTAGATCACTTGAAGATCGCTAATGGCCCCATCGCTTTATGGCGCTGTTCTGCGGATATGCTCCGCAGCAGCCGCGAACTGGCCCAAAGAAACAGCTCCTTTACTCACTTTCATGTTTCCGAGAGCCTGGAGGAAGTCCGGATGTCCCTGGAGGAGACCGGGCTACGGCCGGTAAGCTGGTTAGATAGCATTGACGTACTGGGTGCGGATACCCAGGTTGTCCATGCCGTTTGGGTGGATGAAAACGAGATAGTGTTATTGGCCCAGGCCGGCGCGCCGGTAATCCATTGCCCAGTCAGTAATGCCGTTCTGGGCTCAGGCATTGCCCCTTTAGCCGAACTACAAAGTCAGGGCGTTTCGGTACGCCTGGGCACGGATGGTCCTGCCAGTAACGATACACAGGATATATGGGAGAGCTTAAAAACAGCCCTGAGTTTTGCTCGGATCAAAACATTGGATGTAACTGTCCTATCACCCAGGGAAGCGTTGCGCCTGGCCATGGGGGCAGAGGCGCTGATCCCTGGCGCACCGGCCGATCTCATCATTGTGAATCTGAATCACCCGCGGGCCATGCCCGTTCATAATATCGAGTCCGCGTTGGCCTTGAGCACGCATGGCAGCGATGTGGACACCGTCCTCGTTGCCGGTCAAGTATTGATGCGAAACCGGCAACTACTCATGTTGGATGAAGCCGCGCTGTTGGCCGAGTGTCGCCAGGCCATTTACTCCTTACGAAAACGGGCGGGATTAACTTAAGCTGAGGAGCTTCTCTTCCAAACCGCCGGCTGTCGGCCGGTTGTTATGCAATACTTGAATATGTTCAGTATTTCTTGACGCAGGACAGGGTATCTGCTAATCTTTTACTCAAATGAGGGGCTGTGGATTCCTGTGGTTATAGCTGCAACTCCTCTGGGTTTCATTGGATAAGCCATTCATCTTTGTTCCTCCAGTTGTGTTGGTTTATCCGGGAACATATTGTTACCTGGTTGCAGAACCGTTGCTGAATTGGTAGGATATCCCCAGGTATGGGTGATGCAATTGCCGTGTCGTTGTATCCGCATCGAGACCAAGTTTTTCAATCTACTGATCGAATCAATCTAATTTAAGAGAAGAAGGAGATACGTATCATGAAACGTTTTTGGTTTTTGATTGCTCTTTTGGTTCTGCTCACTATGGCTCTGGCTGCCTGTGGGAGCGATACGGAGGAGCCGGCCGCCGAACCTGATACGGCCGACGAAACCGCTGCTGAAGCGCCACCAGAAGATGTACCGCAGGTCGCAGAAACGCTACCTGTCGTATCCTGGTATCAATATGATCAGAACAATGAAGACCCGGCCAGCGACGAACGAGCCGGCAACGAATATCTTCGCAATACGATGCCCCAATTCAACGAAGAATTTGCCGGAAAGTGGAATTGGATTAACGAGCCGAAAGCTTTTGATAAAATGACAACCGAGCTAGTGGCGGCTGTTCAGGCTGGAGGAGATGTCCCCGATCTCTACGAACTTAGCAACAGTCAGGATATCATCCCCTTCTATCAAAATGGGGCCGTCCAGGATCTAACAGCATGGGCAGAGCAGCAATCCTGGTGGGGCGATCTTGACCCCAATGGTATTGAAGGTTGTAAAGGACCGGACGGCAAACTCTATTGCATTCCGATCGCCCAGAGACCCCAACTCGTCTACGTATGGGCCGATCGCTTTCCTGATGGTTACCCAACGACACCCGAAGGGTTACTGGCTGAAGCAGCACGACTGAAAGAGGAAGGACTGTATGCCATCACTTTCTTCGGCTCGACCGACAAAGGTGGTGAGGGTATAACCCGGGCAATTTTCACAACCATTTCTTCTTTTGGTGGCGCTCTAGACGATGGCAGTGGCAACATGTTGCTCAATACACCTGAAAACATCGCCGCCATCGAGTTCCTTCGAACGATCGTGGAGAACGAATTTGTGCCTGAGATCGCCTTCGCCGGTGGCTTCCAGGAAGAAGAAGCCTTCAAAGACGCATCGGCCGGCTCTTTCCCCACCGGCCTATTCGGTTATCGTTACGTGAACCCACTGACGGCGCCCGACGGCACGGCCTATGATACAGGTACCTCGGATGACATGATCAACGCCATCGCGGCCGGTGACGTTTCCCTGGCGCCTTTCGTCTCTGTTGAAGGCGTCGACCCAGGTTGTGGCGTCGATGTCGCCGGTTTAGCCGTACCCACCGGTGCGAAAAATATCGAAGGCGCTTATGATTACATCAACTGGATTATGAGTCCTGAACAAAATGCCGAGTGGGTTTTTACACCCGGCGGTGGCTTCCCTGTTCTTGGCGCAACCCAATCCGACGAGATCTTCCAGTCACCTTTCTACACCCAAGCAGCCGCTGCCGTGGGCGCTAGTTCTTGTACCCCCTGGTACGGCACGCTAGAGCGACCGACTGAGGCCCAGGAACTGGTGATGCAAGTGGTCTACAAGCTGATGAAAGAAGATCCCACCGCAGACATCGCCGCGGAATTGACCAAGACGCAAGATGAATACAATGCCGGAGGCTAACTAGCCATTCCCGCATCACTGCTTGCCAATAGATATTAGAACAAAGTGACAAGGTGAATAACATCGCCTTGTCACTTTGTTGATATACGCGACGCTTCAGAGGCAGAAACCATCTATGCGCAATATATTTGCTCGCCGGTCAGAAAAAGGGCGGACACAAACGACTCTGCCATTTTGGTTGATCCTACCGACAGTCCTGGTCCTGTTAGCGATTCAGGTCTATCCCGCTTTTTATACAATCTGGCTGAGTGTACAAGAGAGAGAGCCATCGGGTTGGACGTATGTGGGTCTAAAAAACTTTGAACGCCTCTTCAATATGAGTGTGTTCGGAGAAAGTATTGGCCACACAATAATTTTCCTGGTCGGCTATGCCGGCCTGACTTTAATTCTAGGCTTTACCATAGCTCTCCTGTTAAATCGGAACGTTCGCCTGTCGGGTTTCTATATCACGTTGCTTTTTATTCCCTGGATTGTCGCCGACATCATCGCCGGAATGATTTTCCGTCTCTTAGTTTTTCCTGATTACGGCCTGCTTTCTGGCATTCTTCAAAACCCGTCAATTATTCCGCCTGATGGTGTATCCGTTCTGACGGCGGTCCGACCCCAGCCCTGGTTTGGTGATTTCCCATTTCCCCCTTCACCGGCGTTGATCTTCTTGATTCTGGCTTCTGTCTGGCGCGCCTTACCGTTTGTCACCTTGCTTCTCCTGGCAGCTATGCAAACAGTTCCAGGTGAAATTATAGAGAGCAGCCGCATCGATGGCGCTCGTGGTTGGCAAATTGTCCGCTACATTATGATTCCTCTCATGCTGCCCACATTGGTAGTCGCCGTCTTCAGCCTCACCTTGAGCGGTATGAATGGCGTCGGTATGGTCTTTAGTCTTACGGGTGGTGGCCCGGGCACATCGACAGAAGTATTGAGCTATTTACTCTTCACCATCGGTTGGAATCAACTTCAGTTTGGTCGAGCGGCGGCATTGGCGTTACTGATCGCTGTTGTGAACTGGTTATTAATTACCGGTACGCTGCGCATTACCCGGGTAAACGAAACGGAGTAGATGATATGCGATTTTCTCCCCCAATGTCTCGCAAAAATTGGAATAATTTTCTGACCAACGCCGCTCTTATCGTCGTCGTTTTTTTCGCTCTGCTGCCTATCGTAACGACCATCATCGTTTCCTTCAAACAACAACAAGATATTACTCGTAAACCACCAACACTATTTCCATGTGACACGGCGGTCCAAGCTTTCGATCCTACCGCCTGTCGTTGGTCTGTTGAGGGCTACGAACGGGTGATAGCCCCAAAACCTTCAGAGAGTTCTCCCCTTGGTTTCGCCGTAACCGGTAACTTGTTGCGCAGATATCTGCCTAACACATTATTATATGCCACGGTCTCGGCGTTATTTGTGGTGCTTTTTGCCAGTTTTGCCGGCTATGCCTTTTCTCGCTATCGATTTCGAGGGCATACCGTTTTGATGACTGCCATCTTGGCGATCACGGGCATACCATTGTTGACGAATCTGTTAGGTCTTTACCAGATGGGTGTCACATTGCGTAAATTGCCCATCCCTTTCTATGACGACCGGATCTTCATCATCCTTGTCTACATGGGCTTTTATCTGCCCCTTAGCGTCTGGATCGCGAAAGGTTTCTTTGATGCCATTCCCCGCGAGTTAGAGGATGCGGCTTTAATCGATGGATGTAGTCAAATCGGTGTTCTTACCCGAATCACCATGCCCCTGGCATTGCCGGGTATGTTAGCCATTTTTTTGCTTACATTTGTCAATGTATGGAACGAATTCATCGCTGGCTACTTGCTCATACCTAAGAACGAACTGAAACCGGCGATGTTCGGCCTCTACGAATTCCTCGGACAGAATATCATAAACTTGCAGGTCATTGCCGCTGCTTGCATCATCATCGCCATTCCGATGGTCATTCTCTTCTTATTCACCAGGCGCACCTTCTTTAGAGCCATGGTAGAAGGCGCTGTTAAAGGATAGCCCTCGTTAGCTTTGCCGTGGACCAGCTGGCAAAGTTAGGGCCATTATCAGTGGTGGTCGAAGGCGAGTCTGTCAAAGCAGCGGACCTTCTTGTGCCACCAGAATGAGATTGGAAAACCTCATCTTCTCGATAGTTAGCCTGTCACCTGAACAGGCTATTATCGCCAATAGCGCGAGGGTGATCACCAACCATGGCCAGGACCGTTATGCTATACTGGAATCTGTTCAGTATTACTTGACGCCCCTATTTGTATATGCTAACTTTCTAATCAAATAAAGTTACTTCTTCTCCTGAGTGGATAAGGAATTTTGGGGCCTTTGCATGAATTCTTAGCTAAATCTTCCCACCGATTGCTTATCGACGGCGATTGGGTACCGGCCGTTTCCGGGGAAATAATTCCATGTGAGAACCCCTCTGATGGCCAACGGATTGGTTCCTTAGCTGTCGCCGGTCCAGATGATGTACATCTGGCAGCATCAGCCGCCAAGGCCGCCTTATCGGGCCCCTGGGGTTCCATGGCTCCTCCTGAGCGTGAAGCGCTCCTACGCCGCCTCGGCGATCTGATAACCGCCAATGCCGAACAGTTGGCTCAGTTGGAATCAATTGACAATGGCAAACCCATCTGGCACACAAGAGCCATTGATGTCGGAGTGGCTGCCAGGCAGGCATATTTTTTCGCCGGTTGGCCATCAAAGATCACCGGTTATACACCCTCAGTTTCAATACCCAACAAATTCGTTTACACAAGACGTGAACCCGTGGGCGTGATCGCCATTATCATTCCCTGGAATTACCCTCTCATCCACACCATGCAAAAGTTGTCCCCGGCATTGGCTTGCGGTAATACGATAATCGTCAAACCGGCCGAGCAAGCCTCATTGGCCGCTTTGCGTTTGGGTGAATTATGCCAGGAAGCCGGTTTTCCGGCGGGTGTTGTCAACATTCTGACCGGAGACGGCCCGACAACCGGAGCAGCCCTGGCCGCCCACCCAATCATCAACAAAATCGCCTTCACCGGCTCGGTAAGCGCCGGACAAAGTGTTATGCGGGCCGCAGCGGCCACGGTGAAACGGATAACCCTGGAGTTGGGTAACAAATCGGCCAACATTATTTTCCCGGACGCGGACTTGAAGTTAGCTATTCCCGGCGCTTTTAAGGCCGCTTTCGGCAATTCTGGGCAGAGCTGTGTTGCCGGATCTCGACTGTTCATTCACCAGGACATTTTCGAAGAGGTCGTGGAACAACTACTTAACCTGGCCAGGTCGGTCAAGATTGGTCCGGCACTAGATCCAGAAAGCATTCTTGGACCCATCATCAACCGCCACCAAATGGAGAGCATCCTGGGTTATATTCAGAGTGGCGTAGACCAGGGCGCCAGCCTTCGTTGCGGCGGCGAACGCCTTACATCAGAAGAGTTCGCCAGAGGTTATTTCATCTCGCCGGCCATTTTTACCGGGGTAAGCGATGACATGTCTATCGCCTGTGACGAAATCTTTGGACCCGTTTTATCGGTTTTCAGCTTCGAAAGTGAAGAGGAAGTGATCGATCGCGCCAACCAGACCCAATATGGGCTGGCTTCAGGCCTGTGGACGAGGGACCTGGCCCGGGCCCACCGGCTCGCGGCCAGGCTAAAGAGCGGTGTGGTCTGGATCAATACCTACGACATGTTCGACCCGGCCGCCCCATTTGGCGGTTTCAAAAGCAGCGGTCTGGGCCGGGAAAACGGCCGCGAGGTGATTGAAGCCTACACCGAAGTTAAAGCCGTTTGGGTAGATACCCTATAATGTTCAATTTTAATTTCCATCTGCCTACGAGAATAATCTTCGGCCGGTCAGTCCGTGATGCCTTGCCGGTCGAGTTGGCCGGGATGGGCGCCAGAACAATCTTGCTGGTTACCGATCCAGGCCTCACTCAAATCGGATTGACCTCCCAAATAACAGATCCTTTAATTCGAGAAGGGCTGGCGGTGCCCACCTTTTCCGCGATCACCAGCAATCCCACCAGCGATGAAGTGGAAGCCGGGGCGGCGATAGCCCGGGAAATCAAGGCGGACACAATTGTCGCTTTGGGCGGCGGAAGCCCAATCGATGTCGCCAAAGGTATTGCCTTGGTCCTGGCCAATGGGGGCGCCTACGCCGATTATCAGTGGGGCGGCAAAGCGATCACTCGCCGCAGCCGTCCGCTCATCGCCATCCCGACAACAGCAGGAACAGGCAGCGAGGTCAGCAAAGTAGCCGTCGTCTCCGATCCGGCAAATCCATTCAAAAAAGGTGTGCTGAGCCCGTTGATGTTTCCCCATGTTGCCATTGTTGACCCGGAACTAACCCGTACCTTGCCGGTCCAATTAACGGCCGCGACGGGCATGGATGCCTTCATTCACGCCTTAGAAGCATTTGTCGGCCGGCGAGCTAACCCTTTCACCGACCAACTGGCGCGGTCGGCCATGAGAACAGCCTGGACATACCTGCCCCGGGCCTGCGCCGACGGGGAGGACATGGCTTCGCGAGAACAGATGATGCTGGCGGCCTTGTGGGGCGGCATGGCCATGGATCAGGCCGGCCTGGGACTCATTCATGCCCTGTCAGGACCGCTGACCACCCACCTGCACCTCCACCATGGTCTGGCCAACGCGCTGCTATTGCCGGCCGTGCTTCGTTTTAACCTGCCGGCTATTCCCCTGGCTCGCCAGAACCTATTAAAGGAGTTGTTCGGACTGGAGGCAGGCACAAGCGAGGAAGAGCTGGTGGTTGCCTTAACCCAATTTGTGGTCAATTTAGGCTTGCCCACTTCTTTGAGCCAACTGAATATTCCCCTCGAGCTAATAGACTGGGATATCATCGCCGAAGAGACTACACGCATGGTCTTGATCGGCAATAACCCCCGCGCGGCTTTAATAACAGATTGCCGCCTGATTTTGGATGAAATCATATGAGTTTTGAGGATCAGCTTTTCCTAGAAACCGGCGCTTCCCGGGGGATCGGTCGGGCGACGGCCATCGCCTTCGCCCAGGCAAAAGCCACGGTCATTATCAACTACAGGGCCGACCAATCTGGTGCGGAAAACACTCGAAATGTAATTACGGCCGCCGGGGGCCAGGCCTTGCTCTGGCAGGCAGATGTCGGCCGGCCGGCCGATCTCGAAGCCATGATCTCCGGCGTAGAATCTTCAGCCGGCTCGATCGATGTTTTAGTCAACAATGCCGCCGCCTTCAACAATGATCCATTCCTGGATGTGACCTTGGAGGAATTTGACCGGCTGTGGTTTACCAACACCTGCGGCCTGTTTTTTCTCAGCCAACTGGTCGCCCGGAGCATGGTCAATAGAAATAGCGGCTGCATTATCCATGTCAGCTCAATCCTGGCTCAGCAAGTTATTCCGGGACGCTCTGCCTACATTACCAGCAAAGGGGGTGTAGAAAGCCTGACCCGGGCCATGGCCTTGGAGCTGGCCCAATATCATATTCGGGTTAATACGGTTGTGCCGGGCCTGGTGGCAACCAAAGCATTGAGGAGCGCCAGCAACAGTTCCGAAGATACAGAAGCGTTAAAGAGAACCATTCCGATGGGTCGTTTTGGCCAACCTGAAGAGGCGGCCAACGTTATCCTGTTTCTGGCTTCCCCTAAAGCATCCTACATTACCGGCGCATTGATTCCAGTGGACGGCGGACTTGCCATCTTGGAGGCGGGACCCCAGTAAGAGCTTATGACACTAATGGAACCAGCTGTAACAACCCAAACTGTTTTCGATTTTGTCCAGGGAGTGAGCCAGCGGCGACATGCCATGGCCGGGGCAGTCATCGCTCTATCCGCGGGGCAAGCGGCCGCTTTAGGACAGGCTTGTGTGCAGATCAGCAGCGACGAGGAGCTAAATCCAGGGCCTCAATCTTCAGAAAGCGTGATCGAGCGTCTCTCCCAAATCAACATGGAACTACTTCAGTGGTCTGATCGGGATGCCACGGCCATCGCTGAATATGTCGCGCTTCGCGAGGCCGGTAATACGCTGGCAGGACAGGAATTATTGTGTTCTGCTCCGGCGGAGGTTTGCCAGATCGCCATCGAAGCAGCCAAAATCCTCCAGGACTTCCGGCCGCTGGTTTTAGAGAAGGTCCGCGACGATCTAGAGATAGCCATCAGTTTGCTAACAGGGGCAGCCCAGGCGGCCATGTTGCTATTAGATAGCAATTTGCGTATTTGGCCGGATCCGGTCCTGGGGGCTCAATTTGAACCCATTCTGGGTGAATTGATTACAGAGATCGGCCATCTCAGGCCGGTAACGAGGATTAGAATATGACAGAAACAAAACGCCATAAAGTTGTTTTTACGACCGAGCGTGGCCACAGGCACCAGCAAGCAGCCCTGGCGGCCGCCCCGGATATCCTCGACATTACCATGCTTCGCCAACCCGATCGAGAAACGTTATTTGCCCACCTGGCAGAGGTCAACTATCTCATCTCGGAGCGTTCGGGTCTCGTGGATGCGGCCACAATACAGGCCACCCCTGATCTGAAGCTAATTTTACGGATTGGCTCCCTGACCCATGACATCGATTTTGAGGCAGCCAGGGCTGCCGGTGTTGTGGTCTGTTATTGGCCAGTAGTCACCGTTATTCGGGTGGCCGAACACCTGGTTATGCAATTGCTAGCCCTCAGTAAAAAGATGCGCGAGTCTGAATCAATCGCCTTGGCCGCATCAACCAAATGGGGGGATAGCAAGCGCACCGACGAGGATACGTTTTTTTACAACTGGTCAGGCCGCCAGAACGTTGACGGGCTCTGGGGTCGCACCATTGGCATCATAGGTTTAGGTGAAATTGGCGCAGAGCTGGCCCGGAGATTGCAAAATTGGGGCTGCACGTTGCTCTACCACAAACGCCGCCGCCTTCCGGACCATGTGGAGGTAGAGCTGGGGCTGACCTATGTCGATCGGGACACTTTATTTGCCCAGAGCGATTATATAACCAACCTGTTGCCTTATTTCCCGGCTACCGACAAAACAATCAACGCCGAATCATTTGCCAGCATGAAAGATGGGACTTGCTTCGTTAGTTGCGGTAGCGGCAGCGTCGTTGATGAAGCGGCGCTGGCCAAAGCTATCAAAAGCGGCAAACTAGGCGGAGCGGCCCTGGATACATTTGAATGGGAACCGATCAAGCCGGATAATCCACTCATAGCGCTGGCAAAAGAGGATTACAATGTCTTATTGACGCCCCACATCGCCGCCGGGGCAACGGCCGCGGTGCACTTGCAGCGCCAGGGTGACTACACCAACATCCTCAATCATATCAATGGGACGCCGCTTCAATACCGTATCGTCTGAAAATGGGGGAATGTCATGAGTACTATTCTGATAAATAACGGCTCTATTGTCACTATGAATGACGCCCAACAGGTGTATTCTACGGGTTATATCTTTATTGAAGATGATTTGATAACCGCGGTTGGCCTGGGCGAGGCTCCGGCCCGATTTCACAAAGCGGAGGTGACTATTGACGCCTCGCTTATGGCCGTGATGCCTGGAATGATCAATGCCCATACTCACCTCTTCCAGACCTTTATTCGTGGATTGGCTGATGACAAGCCCCTTCTGGAGTGGCTAAAAGAAGCAATCTGGCCAGTGGCCCAGGCCTTAACTGAAGAAGAAGCATATACAGCGGCAATGGTCGGTTTTGTCGAGAATATCCGTGGTGGAGCCACCGCCGTTATTGATCATCAATATATCCATACGGACCTGGGCAATGACGATGGTGTTTGCCGGGCGGCCGATGAAGCCGGTCTGCGCTTCTTGCTGGCCCGTGGTTGGGCTGATAAGGATTACCACCCGGCTTTTATGGAGCCACCGGACCAGATTATTAGCGAGACCGTCCGGCTACGGAAGAAATGGCAATTGGCCGAAAGCAACCGGATTCGGGTCGAATTCGGCCCGCTCATCCCTTGGGGCTGTACTGAAGAGACCATGATCCGCACCCATGATATTTCCCAGCAATGGGGCGCCGGCACCCATATCCACGTCGCCGAAACCAGCGTTGAAGTAGACATGAACCTGAAATCGCGAGGAAATCGCCACATTGAGTGGTTGGCTGAAATGGGTATTTTAGGCCCTCACATGCAGCTGGTTCATAGCATTTGGCTGGACGATCACGAAATCGAGCTCATCGCCCAACATGGGGCCATTGTCGTCCATTGCCCGGTCAGCAACATGTACCTGGCCTCGGGTGTGGCTCGTGTCCCGGAGATGTTGGAGAAAGGCATAACGGTCGCCCTGGGAAGTGATGGGCCGGGCAGCAACAACAGCCAGGACATGTTGGAAGTCTTGAAGGTGACGGCGCTCCTGCACAAAGTAAATACCTTGGATGCCACCATATTGCTCCCCGAGGATGTTCTCTGGATGGCCTGCCGGGGTGGGGCGGCCGCTTTTGGCTTGCCTGAAAAAATCGGCTCGCTGGAGGTCGGAAAGAAGGCCGATGTGGTCATTGTTGATTTGGATACGCCTATGGCCGTACCCGTTCACCGTATTCCTTCGGCCCTGGTTTACAATGCCAGCGTCCGGGACGTGGATACGGTGATTGTAGACGGCCGTATCCTGATGAAAGATAAAGAGATCGAATTTTTGGATGAAAAAGCATTGCTCAGGGAAGCGCGGCAATCATGCGCCAATTTATTCAAACGGGCAGGGATTGTGGTGGAGCAGGCTAGCTAGAGCTTGAACAACTTTAACGACTGTTATGTGAAAGCGGGAAAGATTTTGAATTTACTTTAGGGTACTGCTCCCGCTTTCACTGAGTAAATCGCAGAGAGG
>Ga0307376_10003440_pt1 | contig 14793 bp, 20 predicted proteins | sample TR2MG_FD_202536 | JGI IMG/M metagenome (GOLD analysis project Ga0307376, IMG submission 202536) | Soil microbial communities from Risofladan, Vaasa, Finland - TR-2 | ecosystem: Environmental > Terrestrial > Soil > Coastal area > Acid sulfate soil | place: Finland: Risofladan, Vaasa | collected...
ACACAATGTGCTGATTGCAGTCTTAACATCTGCTGGGTACCCTGCATCATATACAAGGGTAAAGTAAATGTTTTCTGTATCAAGAATTTGGTCATCAATCAATCCTGAGTAACCTTGTTCAAGAAGCGTTTCTGCTTCAGTGGTATTTAGACTTCCGTCCGCATTAACCAATGAACCTTCAGATCCTTTTCTCAGTGGTGTAGGTTCAGCAGAAGTAAACGCTTCAGCTACATTGCCATTTGATTGTTTGATCTGATATGAAACAACAGAATTAACATCGAAACTTGAAACAGCTCCGTTCCATCCTGGTGTTCCTGCTGTAAGGATTCTATCAGGATATACGTCAATTGCATCACCATCAAAACCACCAGATGCTCCTAACCATCCCCAAATTGAATTACCTTTTGCATCCTTAGCTTCAACAACATACTCAGCATTTCCAGTAGCAGGATTAGTTTCCCAATCTTCAAACTCTTGTTTGTTATCTGTAATTGTAGCTGAACCAGCTGTTAAATCAACAGTAACTGTACCAATGTTTTTGTCATATACTTTAGAAACAAGATTGAATCCATCAGTATATTCACCGTTTGCTAATTCCATATAGAATCTCAACACAGATGAATATGTTGATAGAATACTACCGATGAAGATTGAATCCCCACCATTATCTACTGCAAAAGGATCAAACGATACATCAAATGACTCGATAATAACATCTTCACCATCTGATTGTTTTTCATAGATGTCCAGCACATATACTCCATATAGAGTTGGATTTGAATGTTGTGTAAATCTAACTGCTAAAGAGTTGTACCAATCACCTCTACCAATAGGAACTAAGAATCCCAATGGTTGTACATCACCGACAGTTGCCAGGTTTGTTGTAATTTCTGCTTCTGAATTAATACCATCAACATAAGTAATTGTAACACTTGCAGTTGCATCAGCCGCAGCCAATTTTGCATCAATTCTCATGTTTGCATATGTAGCATCGTCTGGCAAACATCTCATCCAATATAACGCACCCGATTCACCTAAGTGATTGTATGCAAGATATGGACCTTGACCGTAATTTTTTGTGTAATCAGTAATTCGTGGTTCGCCCCATTCGCTGATCAAATCAGCTCTTGACCCAACGAATATTACTTCGTTGTCTCGACCTTTTCTTGAAAAACCACACAAGAACCCAATTGTAGATGGGACCGCTTGTACAAATGTTGACAGGTCGATAATTTTTGTAAAAACACCCGGAGATACATTAGCCATGATCTCTTTCCTCCGATTAATATATAATTTTCTCTAATAGTTTGGCTCTCTAATTTAAGTTTCCTTTCCTCTCCAGGTCTAAGCTAAAAAAATCCTTTTGATATTCAATTCCTTTTAAACGTATAAGTACCATACAAAGATCAAACGTCTTTCCGCTGTTTTGATCAATGATGGGAATGTAACTCTTGCAAATAGACTGAATTGCCCACTATATCCACCTGTGGCACTAGCCGCAGAGAATAAACCAGCTTCACTTAACTGTTGTCCGTTTGCGTCATTCACTCCAATTGTAGTTGTAATTTTTATCACTAAATATCTATCATCATTTAAAATATCTGTTTGAAACTCAATTTGGTTTGTTGGTTCTTGGTCAAAGATTTTCTTATAAAAACCCGTTGATGGGTAAACGTATGAATCTGCAGCTCTAACTTCTCCAGCTGTATGAAAATCTGCATAAAGAGCAGAGGTTGTATCGCTTACCATTACAGGAGAATATAAAAACTCATCATCATTGATTGGTGGAGTTGGATCAAGAGGATCAGCGGGTCTTACACCGCCATCTCCAACACCAAACCATTGGACCCATTCATCTTTTGTTGGAGTCACGTTTGCATTGTTGAGGTTAACTAATCTCTGTGCCAACATTTCTCGCCCAAGATAAACAACCAAATTGCTTTTATGTACCAGTTTTTCTTTACCGTCTTCACGTTGTTCATAGATAAGTACTTCGCCTTTTGGCCTTCTTTCAACCGGCTTGTTTACATTAACTTGATCAACTAGACAGTTGTCACCATACGATTCCCGTATTAGAATCTTTGTGTCTTTGACCTTTTCCATAATCAGTTTCCTTCTCTCTAATAAAGTGAGGTTTTACTTTATATTTTGTTCTGAATTTGTTACCTGTTTAGTAATGCTGACGAAAAATAAAGGGTATAATCAAGTAAAGCTACATCTGTTTAAATGATTATACCCTTTAGAAATTACTCTAAATAGGTTCCACAATTTGGGCAGTATTTAAATGAAGATTTAGATACTTTACCACAACTCGAGCAAGTTAATTTAGATTGAACTGTCAATGGAGCTTGAACAGGAGTATTTGTATTATTATCAATTCCCTTCATTCTAATAATAATAACTTCAGCTGGATCAAGATCCCCAATTGTTCCGTATCTGAAATCCTGTCTTATTTCGCTTCCCTTAACAGTGATTCCTTCATCATCCAAAGGAGCTCCTAAAGATTCTGTCCCCAATGAGTCCATTGTTACATTAGAGTAGAAAGCACTTTGTACTGGTTCCCCACCCTTTGAGTTATTCATTGTAAATGATGATTGAGCCATTCCTCTAACACCGTCGCCTGATGAACCACCAACAGATCCGTATTTTATTGTAGAGTCGCCAGTAAACCAATTATTGTGATTCCAATGATAATGATCGTACTCATGGTGATGATGGTGATGATGGTGATGGTCATGATCTTCGAGAATAACTTTTCTGATAGGTTTATCTTTTTCATATGCAAACTCCACTCTAATCATTCCATCATCAATTTTATCGCCACGATGCTCTTGTATTTCTTTTGTTTTTTTGATAAACTTAAATTTGTTTGTTGCTGTTGTACCTCTTAAGAATCCTTCTAATTCTGTACTTGTATTTGGATTCAGAATCAACGCACTGTAATCAAGAACATCTTGTCCATCAATGTTAATTTTAACGGATGCCTTTCTTGCACTGAGATTTTTTAAATAAATTGAATACTCTGAACCAAATGGAAGGTGGACAAAATCATCTCTCATTCTCAAAATTTTGCCGTTACACTTTACTTCTACGACGAACGCATCTTTGTATGTCATGGTCTTTCTCCTTTTACAGGTCATGGACTAAGACCTCAAATTTTATTTTGCTTAAAGTCCATTGGTGAAAATCACCCTTTTATATTTGTTCTAACTATATATATAAATTAGTGATAGGACAATAACCGAAAATTTTATATAACTTGTATATGGGGGGATTATGAGTCGGAAGTTTAATGTTCAAATGTTAGAGTACGATGGTCGAGTCTTCCTTAATAAACATGACATACTTAACTTTCTTGAGTCAGTTAGAGCATCATCACTATCAATCGAGTGTCGAATGAAATTAAAAATGATTATCGACGCTCTAATGGAAGTAGAATAGGAGAAAACTATGAAAAAGAAATACCGTATTCAAGCACAAAGAATCACCGATGGAAAAGTATTGGATAAGGAATGTGAAACAGAAAACATTTCTCATCTAGTTTCACTTCTCGGCAACTACGGATTCATGGTTCAAACATATCATGAAGTAGACGAAAACGTCATTCAACTATCAACACATAGGAGGTCATGATGGCAATGCCGGAACCAGGAAGCCAAGAATTTGAGAACATGATCGACTTCATGAGAAAAGATTTGGAGTCGGGCATGGGGTATTCCAAGATCATCGAAGCCGGTCGAAAAATCGTTGAAGACCGCGGTGAAGATTTTGACGAAGCATTTAAAAAATGGAAGGAAAATAAAAATGGATAAAGCTATATACAATCCAGATCCAAACTCTAAAGATTGGTGTGATACTGAATTTGGCAATGCCTGCCTTGGTACCGCTTGTGGGTTGGGAATGATAGCTTGTATTATTCGTATTTTCTGGTTACTATCGAAGGTGGCAGGAGGATGAATGAAAAAATTAATAATTCTATTTAGTATCCTTATGGTATTGGCGTCTGTATCTTTAGTTAGAGCAGGCAGTTTAGACGGTTGGGACTTTTACTTCTTTGGCATCAATGCCAGAGATTTTGAAGATCGTGAAGTTTTACCTGTTGTGGTTGGTGCTGTAGCATCATTAGCAACCCATGAAGTTTTAGGGCATATGCTAACCGGCGAACTAATGGGGATGGACACATCATTCTCATGGAGTGATCGAGTTGTCTATGCCGATGGTTGGGATGAAGCATCTTCCGATCAACGAGCGATGTTTGCAGCATCAGGATTCATTTCACAATTGGTTGTAGGAACAACATTAACCTTAATCCCGAAAACCAGGCACTCTGATTTTACGCTTGGGTTCAATTCATTTACAATGGCTACGGGATTTGCATACGGAATTACAGGAGGACTTGGAGACGATGATGTATCGGATGTCGAGAACCTTAACACTAACGGATACAGTGGAAGAATGGTTGCCTTCATTACAGGAGGTTATGCTGGGGTGTTAAGTTACATTAACCTCAACAAGTACAAGGAGGATGAATGACACATCCAGTTTGCCCCACATGTCACCAACAAACAATGATTGAAATTGAGAAGTTACAAGGTGGGTTTGTTATCATGGCCTGTTTGTATTGTGACCTTCCTCAAGAGGATGATCAATTTGCAATCTATCAGAATCATTGCTGGAACTGTGGATACGGAATTGATAGTCGTTTTTCGGCACCTTCACTGCTTCCTGGAATGGGATATGTTTGTGGTTACTGTGGAAAAGACTTGACCGAATGGAAACTTCGGAAAGGTCTGTTGACATTAACAGAATTAAACATAATGAAAGGAGCTTATAAATGCTACTCTACTGTGACAAATGTGCAGTTAAGTCCGGGAATCCAATAACCGAGGAAAAGATCAAAGGTGAATGTGGAATGTGTAAACGCCGCCTTGGTGCCATGAATGTCATGGAGGAAGAAACCCACAAGAAGATCATCAACAACATCTCCACCGAAACCCTGGAAATCGAAGGCATCCAGGTCAAACAGGTTGAGGGATTTGTTCCAGGAACGAAACTTGATGAAATAGAGGCCGGTCTGCCTCATCGAATTTTGCGTGAGGATAGGGTGTTGTATTTCGGATCGAAGAACCTGACAATCGCAATCCCTTCAACGGGAAAACGAATCCAGATAAACTTTTAAGGTTTGGGGTGCCTGCTGTTGGGGATTCCGAATACGGATCATATTTGGGCCCGTCCCAGTGGGCGATTGATCCACCCCAATTAAAAAGAGTAAGGAGGCCCGGAAAGCCCCCTTACTTTTTTTTGCCTTTAAATATTTTTGCCGTAATATTTACCATTGTACATAAACGAACCTTCAATGATAATAATTGTGTATAGATTGAAATAACCTGTAGCTGGCAGATGTTCTACAATACCAAAACCATTGATCCAAAAGTTGGGAGCGTTCCTTTTGTAATCGGGTTTGATGTTACAGAGACATGGCAGTGAGGTTGCGGTATGATAACCTTTTCTATCAATAGGTGAAACCTTAGCATACATTTGTGGATTGTGAACATGTGCGTATGCTACATTTCCTTCAAACGCTTCAAGTGTTTTTGCAGCATGATATTTATTCCAATAGAATCCGTGAATAACAGCTAACTTTCCAACACTGTGAATCTCATTGAATGGAACAACATTATATCCTCTTTCTTCGAGTCCAAGATGTCTTATCATATCTATAAACCCATCTAACTCAGGATGTTCTTGACAATACCATTCAATTCGTTGTTCGTGATTTCCGATCATAAATGTTCTTCGACAATCATCTCTTGTTATACTTTCATGTGTTTGAAGTACATGGTAATCGAATCCATCATAATCTCTTAATAGTCTTTGTCCTTCTTTTAGTAAAGGTCTATTTTTATTCCACCCTGAAATACAATCTAAAGAGACTTGATCCCCCATATAAACAAGTTCGTCCGGATTATAATCAATAATGAACTCATTTACTGCATCCATAACTCTCTGCTCATAATGAGGATAGTGGATGTCGGGTAAAAGGACTGTTTTTTGAATTTGAAAAATGTCTTCTGAATCACATGATATTTTTGATTTACATCTATCTGAATGGGAACCTGCATACTTGTAAACTGTCTTGGGTGAACAATTGCAAACCTTAGCAATTTCAACATTTGATAAAATTGTATTGTTTGCGAGTTTCAAAATTTCTTTTCTAAGCTGTGACATTTACTATTCTCCTTAAACTAATGGAATAAATCAATGTATTGATTTTATGTTTTTGTTCTAAAAAGTAAAGTCAACATCCGTAGGATATAATCACTGTTTATAAGGGGTTAGAAGCTTAGGTGGGTTAAAGGATAATACGATAACCATTTTCTTGTAATAGATAGTATCCAGTCTCTTGCAATAGGTATGCGATTACATCTTCAACCGTAATCTGTACAAGATCAAAACCGTGGGTGCAATCGAACGTACCTTCGCTATCAAAATCTCTGAATCCACCTGATTGATAATATTCAAAATTAACAATGCCAGGTGTAGTTTGGTTTGGAACTATCCAAGACATAGTATAATTTGTAGAGAGTGCTGGTCCAGAAAGTTCAACAGTAAAACCAACTTCCGTCTTTTCAATAACTGTCCATGCATAAACATTTGTTGTATCACCTGCATCTAATACTGTTGTCAATGGATATTGATTATGAGTCAATGGCACTGCAAACGTATAAGATACAGTTGTACTACCAAGAGCTATTGGAACATTGCCAGATATATCACCCGGGCAAATGAAAAATTCAAACTTATAATTTGAAGAAGTTACAGGACCTGAAAAATTCACTTTGAAAGAACTTGATGTTTTATCGCTTATAGTATAACCGTATATATCTGGGGTCAAGTCAATAACATTTGACATTACACCGGCAATAGAATAGTTTGTTGATCCTTGGTCAGGAATTGTAACAAGTTGTGACGTAGCTGTAGCATCTATATCAACTATTGCCGAGCATGTACTATCACCTATAAACCAATCAAGATAATAATTATCAGATGGAACTATTTCTGAAAGTAAAACACTAAATGAGGAAATTTGTTTGTCAGTTACAATTATACCGAATTGCTCTGGTATTTCAAGTGGATTAACTGTTGGATCAAACCTAATAGAAAGTCCAATAGAATAATTTGTATCTGCTTGAGTTTTATCAAAATATACTGTAAAATTATTAACACCGCTTGTTATTTGCGTTGAATAAGATTGAGCATATTCAAGATTCAATATTTCAGAAACAACGAATCCAGTCGTATCAGATACAGGACATCTTAGATGATCATGAATCTCATCTGTGACTTCAATGAAAACCTCTTTTTTAATATCTGTAACCGCACCAATATCAAAATATGAATCACAGTCATAAGTTTCTCTTGAATAATAACTTCCATCTGGACCATCTGTACATACAATTTCACTCATCAACTCCCAATATAAAGTCCAATCAGTTCCTGTTCCTGGTTTTGTTTCGGTTCCTGATGTATGCGCCTGAATACAAATCCACTGGAATCCAACACCCGAAGCAACAGCATCATCAACAGCATATAATGTGCTTGTTTGCCACAAATCTCTCCAGTTATATGAAGGTGGTGTGCCTCCTACAAACTCTCTCTGACAAACGGTTGTAATGTCAACACATGTGGAATCATCTGTATTACAACATGCTTTACTATCACCTGTTAAGAAATCATGAAACTCAAGATTAGCTCCAACACTCATTTGGTCTTCAACAACAATAGTGTTGAATAATCTGTTTCTTACTTGAAGTGATTCAAGCAATAACAATCTTGCTCTATATGGTTTGAAGAAATCAATAACTGGTTTTAAATCTTTAAAGAACTCTTGAATACCAAAAAGAATAAAACCAAAATTTACAAATCCAAATCCAATGTTTGCTCTAACCCAAAGAGCTAAATCTTTTAGTAGCGAATATAAAACAGCTATAGGTTCGCCAGCACTATCAAGAGCAGCCTTTAAACTTGGATTTATTGTATTTAAAACAACACCTGCTGTATTTTCATCAACTAAAAAGTTTCTCTGAACTTGTCTTGAAAACAAATCAAGATGTTGATAATATCTTATTCTTAGTTGATCTCTTGTTTCAACCTTTGCTTTTGTTAGAGCATCATATTCTGCTATAACCTGTACTTCATTGTCTTCATTAGTTCCATCGTAGCACATAAATCTTGCACGAGGATCTGTTGGTGGAGGTATATAAGGAGAGTCCGCCCCTTGATCATACAGATCATTAAACATATAAATACAAGCTAAATACAACTCAAGTAAACTTACAGTTTCTCCAGTATATGTAACTTCCGCATTTGGTGGAGGAATAATTCCAGTTGATTGCCATGAGTCATACTGATCTTGAACATGACGCTCAATAATTGACATCTCGGCGCCTTCAAGATTGACCGTAGGTTGTACTCCGATATATGGAGTCTTAGATGGTAAATTTATTTTGTTTAATTGGTCAAGTTGTAAAATCTGTTGTGCAGTATATAACCAATGTGGGTCTGTTGATGTTAAATTATTATACGGAATACCAATTCCGCTTGGGTTTACAGTTGTTCCCGCTACAGCTTTACCATCAAAGAATAGACTACCCGGAGCATCTTTCTTTAAGAAGAACTCATAAATATCTACTTCTGTTACACCATAATATTGTAGAACATCAACAAGTGATTGAGGTGTTCCTTTAACCTTATATAAATTTACAAGATCAAGAAAGAATTGTACTTTTTGCTCAAGTGGATTTTCATCAAACCCTCTTAGAGATGATGAAAGACCGTACCCCATACTTCTAAACAATTCATCAAGATTGGAGTTTGTTAAAGCGTGTGGGTCGCTTGATTGTAGAGATACAGATGATTGTGTCCTAAAGGAGGCAAATAAATCAATCATAAATTTGCGTAGTCTGTTATAATCCGCGGTTTCAAATGTGAACTGATCAATTACATTTGAGAAATAAGATTCGACTTTTGTTCTATCAGACTTGGCAATAGCATTGGTAGATTCTGTTACGGTAGAAGGTTCGCCCGCTACAGCATTAAATATCTGCCAAAAATAATCTATTTTGTCTGCCATCTAATCTCCTTACACTGGTTCGTCACAATTAATATCGAAACGCACCTCTCTGTCTGTCATATATGAGAAGTAATCATCTATAAGTTTAAACTCGAAACATGTTGCCAGTAACGAGCAGTCAGATACAATCCCAATTATATCATCATATAGTTGCCAATTATCATACAACTGAAATTGTAGATATAAAAATATCTCTTTGGATAACGGTGTGCTTAATGTATTTAATGAAGCATAAACATAAGTAATTCCTGTTGTTGCATCTGTTATTACTTCAACTGATGTTGCATCGAATGTAGCTGTTGCATCAACTAAAATCAAAGCAGTAGAATCATGTCTGTACGCCAACAAAACATCGAGCATTAAAAAATCATCAGCTTGCAAATTGAATATATTAGTTCCTCCTTCAGCTTCTGTTGCAGGAACCAAATATTGTGAACCCGGATAAATGTTCAATCTCATTGCTGTTAATGTTGGCCAGCATTGTTTCCTATCTTCATTTTTATAAAGATATGTGTAATCATCGTAGTTCCTTTTGGTATAAACGCCGGATCGACTTCAACCGGTATAGGAATCTCATACCTGTTTACCACTGAATTTACTATAAAGTGATTAAACCAGTACTGAAACTCTGGAATAAGTTGCGAGTTTGCTACGATCATTTAGTCCCTCACGTCTGTCTGGATTAAATCCGCTGTGCTCATCATATCAAGAATATGCACAAACATGCTTTCTGGGTTGTAGTCATTAAATGTGAATGCTTTCTTTTTCGCATCTGTACTCCACTGTCCAGAGTGAAACCTTATAGCTTCTTCCATTATATAAAATTGTTCCTCGGTCATAATCTTTTGGAACGTTTCTTTATTTTCCGAAACCATATCAGCAGCATTTTTGTCATGTTGATAGTCAGTATGTTTTCGCGTGCCTAACTTACCATATTTCAATGAGTCATGTAAGGCCACAGCAAATAACATCTTATCTGCATCAGCGGTTTTTGTCTGTATGTTAAACATTCTAAAAAGCTTAACAGTTGAATACAACATATGATATACATGTTCCGCTTGTGTTGGAACATCGCCATTTATTTTCTTGTGATACTTTCCTGTTGACGAAGTTGGGTTGTTCCATATATCAGGAAGTCTTTGATTGATTCCATTCCATAATGCAAAACCTTTTTCCGTCATATTATCTTCGAGTAGTTTAATGATTCGATCTTTGAACATAGTTCTTCCTTTCTTTAGTTCTGTTCTGATGCTCCTCTGTCTTTGAATGACTGTACAGATTTACTTAGAGCAGCTTTTGCTTTAACCAATTGGGTTTCCAGTTTAGCAATTTCTTTTTTATGATCTGCTTTCTTTGCAGCTGCTAATTGTCCTTCAAGTTTGGCAACTTTACATTTAATCATACAATGTTGTCTACGAGTAGTATTCAATTCGTATGTTCCACATCTCTTTGTGCATGTGTCATGTAAAGATCTAAGCTTTCGATACGCTGCCCAAAGCAAAGGTGTTCCAGTAGCATTTCCCACTTGACTCATATAAGTCTTTCTTAGTTTAGCAACACGTCCGCCCGCTTCACTGACATTAAATCTTTCATTAACGATTTCTTCTGCTTGCTCATCTAATTTGACAATTTTACCATCCATCAAAAGAGCTTTGATTTGTGCATCACTTGCGTCTTCTTTAATAAAATTTAACATTTGAATTTTTGCTGCTTTTGATAGCTTTGACTCTACCACAATTTGTGCAGCCATAAGTCTCAATTGTTTATCCATTGTAATAATCCTCTCCTATTTAGTTCCTGGTTGCAACAATTGGTGCAGGTTCTTCGCCAGGAGTGTTTCCTTTTGCAATTTCTGCATTTAACTTCTCTTGGTATTTTTTAGCTTTGGCTTTTTCTTTTTCAAGTTGTGTTTTCATAACCTCTTGACATTGTGGTGGATTGCCAACATGTTTACAGTCAGCCATAGCTTTTTGTATAATCTCAATTTTCTTCAGAGCGAAACCGAGTCTTGCTTTTGCAAGACATGCATCTCTATCTTTTGAGATTTTTTCTAAACCACATTTTCGATGAGCATCAGAAAAGATACCTGCCAGCTTTCTCCATATAGGCAATATACCAGTCATCTTTGCAAGAATTTGCAAAAACATACCTGACTCATTTAAATGTGAATACCCTACAATGAATCGGTCGTTCACAATTTCCTCAGCTTGCTCATCTAATTGAACTATTCTACCGTCCATTAACAAAGCTTTTATTTGAGCGTCTGAAGCATCTTCTTTGATGAAATTTAAAAATTGTTCTTTCACCGAATTTGATGCTCGGCTTGTAACTACTTTGTAAGCAGCAATCAATCTTAATTGTTTACTCATCTTAACATCTCCCTAATCTGGTAAGCCAGAAATATCTTTTCCTTTGTTTTGTAAGTATTGTTTGTATTTAACTCTTATCTCCGGATCCATTTTCATGTATCTTTCAAATTCTTCCGGAGTTAATGTATCCAATTCTGGCCCATCAGATTTTCCCTGAACAGAAAATCCAGATGGAGCAGAAATTTTAGCAGGATTTTTCCTAATCTGCATTGTTTCAATTCTTTCCAAAGTTTTAGTTTGAGTTTTTTGAATTTGCTCAAACTTTTGTGCATCCAACTCTCTCTGTCTTTCTGCTTCTTCTTGCTGATGTTTAATCAACATATCTTGGCGTTCGATCATAAGTTGAAGAGTTTTGTTGTCCACCTTCTTCTCATCAACTTTTTCTACCTGGGTTTTTATATCCTTTATTGTTTCCGAAAAACTATTACCAATAAAGGCTCCTAACCCCAAAACAATTGCCATTATTACAGGGGTTACAAGTTGCACCCATCCGGGTATCTTACTTGGCGGTGGCGGTGGTGGCTCTCTACGAAACCAGCTCATTATTTTGTTCCTTTTGCTTCCTTATCTTTCTTCATTGTAACAAGTGCTTTTGACATTGTTCTGTCACCAAACCACCATGTTACACAACTGACTGTTAAGTAAATAACGATTCCAGTTGTCTCTTTATAAAGACCAAGAGCATCTGTTCCAGTCATAATCATGTTACTCTTTTGTAATATATCCCACGCCATGTATGTTATAATACTTGACATTGCAGTCAGGTACATTGTCAAAGCAGGTCGCATTAATCCACGCAACCAATCAATAAATGCAAATCCCATTGCCAAAAATACAGCTACAGGAACTGCAAAGAATCTTCCGAACTTTCCTTCAACACTGAAAAGTCTATCAATCCACATCTCGCTAAACATCGGTTTCTGTCCTGATTTCAAACTTTCAGTATATGCTTGAGCATCAGCCAACTCAACGGCTCCTTCAATTTCAGCCTTTGTTACAGCAATTTGCATTTTGGCTTCTTCTTTCATCGCCGCTGTTTCAAGAGCGACCATTTTGGCCTCATGATCAAATTCCATTTTTTGGTTTTTGTATTTCAATATCCCGGTTATAAGATTACCAAGTAAACCAGTAACTCCGCCGAGAATTACGTCTAAGCCTATCATAATTTGGTCCTCCTAAAATGATTCGAGTATTCTTAATGTAAATGGTTCATTATCCATCTCGTGCATAAATCGTTTAACTGTTATTCTCGAATTTAAAACAGCCCATTGACCTGCTAAGATGCCTCGTTTTTGTCCTAAAAGAATACATCCGTTTACATGAGTTTTGTATCCTTTGCTTGTATCTCCAGCCCAGTTTCCTGAGTGGATTAAAATGAATGTTCTATCAGGAACATCTTGAACCCAATAAATTTCTCCGTATTTTGGAGATATCCTTATCTTAACAGGATATTCCCCAGCAGGAATGCAAGACACACTTCTAAAATTTTCACGCCAAGGCAATTCCAATGTTTGACAATTGAAATCCCCATAGAATAACATTCCACGAGTTCCTTGGTCGCTACGCTTTAATCTGCATAGGTTTACAATACGTTCCATTTTTCAAGGTTCCATTTTTCTTTTTTTTATTTTCTACATGTAAAATTGGGTGCTTACAAATTTGCCATCTACGTCTTAGTCTCCAAACTAATCTGACACAACTATCGCAGCCTCTCAAATATTATCACCCCCGAGTATTAAGATTTTTTCTTTTTCTTCATTATGTTAATGACTTGTCTTAATACCTCAATAGGTTTATTATTTCCGGCAGCCAACACAGCTTGTTCATAGACGATCTCCTGAATCTGTGGATTTTGAGTTCCAGCTTTTTCCATGTATTTATAAATATCTTTTTCAGTGAGTTTCTGTTTGAACTGCTCTAATGTTATCTCTTTCTTTTTCTTGGTTGTTCTGCTTCCTTCTGTATGCAGACCAAGTTTACTGATTGTTTGGGCCAAGATCTTTTCCATAGCACCAGTTGTCAAAGGAGTATTTTCTTCAACTTCTTCCTGGTCTTCCATTGGAGGTGGCTCATCACCATCATCTTTTTCATCGGCTTCTTCTTTAACGTGTTTCTTTCCACAGCTTTCTTCGACCACTTCCATTCTTCCGCTTTTGACTTCAACTTTTGGCTTAATAAGATCAGCGAATTTTTCAGATAGTTTGCTAACAATCTTATCTGTTAAATCTTCTTCCGCTTGGATATCTTCTTTAACAGTAGTCTTATGTCTAGCACCATCTTCTGAAACAACAAGCTGTGTTTTAAGAGTTGGGTTAGGAACAAATCCATCATCTCTGATTTTGGCTTCAATGACTAACGGATTAGACATTTTTGCTCTATCAGACCATGGTGTTAGATAGTGACCGTCAGCAACGATTTCCAATTTAACTTCTGCTTCATCGCCTTCTTTTATTTTTTTGCCAATAACTTGATTCAGCGGAGGAAGGTCAACTGTAATTGATTCTCTACCAACTTTTGCTGGAAATCCGTATTCAACATCTTCAAATACGATTCTGAAGAAACTATCAATTTGGTCTCCATGAACTCCACCAATCTGAACTTCAAAAGTTAATTGTTTGGCTTCGTTGACATTTAATCTTAACATTATACTTATCCTCCTAGTCTTCCTCGTTGACTAATTTAACACTAATATTTTCAAACATTTTTTTGTTTATACTTATAGTTTCCATCTCAAACTTTGTTACAAGCACTCGTGGTTTAATTCTTTCTTCGTCACGACGATATGGCGGTGCTCCACCCCCACCCGTCCTTGAACCGCAGCATGGATTAAACATGCCCATTGTAGCAATTCCTACTGACATACGAGTGCCTCCATTTATATTTTGTTCTAAACTTGTTACGGGGTTACAACTTGTTGCCAGAAGCTAAATTGTCCACACGCTTCGGCATCAGATGTAATCATATATGTTTCAATAACGCCCACAGCTGTCCCAACATTTGCGGCATCATCGTAGATTCTAACTCGAGCGGAAATCATGTTTCCGTGCTCATCATATGTTGCTTGATCAATATACATGTTATGATGCACAAGTCCAAGTGTTCTTCTGACGATTTCATAGATGCTTGTAAGATCAGCTTCATCTACATATACATCATCATTCTTTCCCCAAGGAAAATACTCGGGATTTATTACATTAACATACCAAACACCATTCGCATTTGGAGTAAATGTATATCTATAATTACCATCTCCCAATTCAGTAAAGAAACCTGATACCAAACCGGTCACTT
>Ga0307376_10003442_pt1 | contig 14788 bp, 10 predicted proteins | sample TR2MG_FD_202536 | JGI IMG/M metagenome (GOLD analysis project Ga0307376, IMG submission 202536) | Soil microbial communities from Risofladan, Vaasa, Finland - TR-2 | ecosystem: Environmental > Terrestrial > Soil > Coastal area > Acid sulfate soil | place: Finland: Risofladan, Vaasa | collected...
TTCCGCCCGCTGCTGGAGAATTTCACCTACCGGTTGATTCGGCAGGTTCCCGGCGAGTCGCCGCAGGAAGGCAAACGTCTCTGCGATGCGCGACTTCGTGATGGGCCGATCATCTGCCTCGTCGCTACTGAGTCCGATCTGGTCCCGATATCCCTGCATGCGCTTCAGTAGCCCTTTTCGGCCCGCGAGCCGCGATTTCAGCGTTTCAATGCGAAGCCGAAACTCGCTATGCTCAAAGTTCACCGCTCGGTCTGGAGGAAGCTCGTGCGCAAGATTCACCAGGTAATCGAGCATACCTGCCTCCTGGACCTCTTCGGGCGACACTGATGCGATCTCATCGTCATCTATCGCATTGCCACCGTCGGTCTCCTCCGTTTCTGCTGCATGCGCCGACTCGGAGTTCTCAGTCTGTTGCCCAGCTGCTTCGCTGCCGAGGTCTTCGAAGGGAAACGGTCCATCTTCATCATGTTCGCGTCTGATCGGCTCACGGAAATGGGGCCTGCTGTAGATTCCTTCGAACTCATCGACATCTTCGGAATCGGAATCAGGAAACTCAGACGGGATTTCAGTCCCACCCATGGTGTGCGGTGTGTGTGTTTCATCCACCTCGGTTAGCGGTATCCCCTCGAAGTCCAGATCGTCGTCAAAAACCGACGACGAAGGTTCGCTGGGTAGAGACAGGAGCTGCTCGTCAACGTCCTCGAGCTCCGACGGCTCGTCGAACTCTTCGGATCTCCTCGCTACAGCTGACGGTGCTCGCTCGGTGGCGCCGTTCGATTCCGGAGACGATCCGGTCGACCAGTGCGGTGGCGGCGGTGAAGGCCACTGAGGACTCAACGGGGCCTCAGGCTCGGGCTCAAGCTCGGACGACTGCACATCGGCATTCGGCCCCGGATTCAGGGAAGCTCGTCCCTGAGCAAGCAGGCCACGCCGTTCCCCCGATGGGGCGGGAGAAGCCAATTCCGGTTCGAGCGCGTCCGGTTGAGGATAAGTCATTGGTTCAGCGGCACCCACGCGCGGAGGAGGATTCTGTTCCGCGGCAGATGGCCACTGAGAAGGATATCCGTTCGTGCTGGGCGGTAGTTCGTCCGGCCACCCCGGATGCCGCCAGGGTTCTGTCTGCGCGCGGTTCAGAAGTCCACCCCTGCGTTGTGGTGGTTCTGGCTCTCCTGCAGGCTCTTCGGATGTTTCCTCGTCAGTTGTCTGCAAGAGCGAAAGGTCAGGTTTTTTGCCTGCCGGCCAATCGTATTCCGGCTCCTCGGAATCGGCGACCGGGGTTCCGTCGGACAGCAGATCATCAAGAGAAAACTCGTCATCGCTCTTCTGCGATACCTCTTCGAGTTCGGCAACTGCATCGACTTCCGAAAGATCGTCGGCAAGGGCTTCGTCTTCCTGGTCGTCCTGAATATCGAGCAGTGTATCCGCGTCTTCCAGTCGGTCGCCAAGGTCGTCAACTTCGAGCATCCTGCCGACCGAATCGATCCCGGACTCTCCAGAACCATTGTTCGTGAGGACTCCGAGTCGCTCGAGGTTCTTCTGCCACTCACTCTGGTGGTCACGTTCGAACGCCTCGACCGCCTTTTCATACAGTCCGAGGCTCTCGTTGAGACTTTCGATATCTTCCGGGTCCGCTCGCTTCCCCTGCAGGCTGATGAGTTCGTCTGCCGTTCCTATCGCCTTGTCACGATCGCCAAGGAGACGATACGCGTCTGCCAGAGCTGCAAGCACGCTGCCGTTCTCCGGAAAATCGGCTTTCAGCATTTCAAGAATGTCGACCCCCTCCTGAGGATGGCCGGCAAGGCAGTGGAGTTCTCCGAGGAGGAGCCGCGCGCGGAAATCGTCGGGATCCGTTTCTAGATAGCGAACAACTTCGGCGACCGCGGCATCATACTTCTTCAGTTCCCGCAGAATGCGTGCAAGCTCCAGGCGGAACTCTACGTTTTGCGGGTCCAGTTTCTGCACCTTGATATAGCACTCTGCCGCCTCGGCTACCTTCCCAAGACGCGTGTAGACGCCCCCCAGTTCCTGCCATGCGCGTATCGAGGAGGAATCGTTGGAGAGAATGAACCGCAGGTTTTTCTCGGCTTCAGCGTACCTTTGCAGATTTACCAGGACATGAACCAGCTGGAACCGAAGTTCGAAGTTGTCGGGCGCGGCAGCCACCAGAGCCCGGACCTCCTCGAGGGACTCGTTCTGGTTGCGGTAGCCTTCCATGATCTGCCCGAGATTTACCGCAGCTCGGACATAATCCGGTTTGTTCGAGAGTGCCCGTTTGTAGTAAGCAATAGCCTCATCGGCCCGTCCCTGCTTGGCAAGCACCGTCGCAATATTATTGTGGGCCGTCGCATTATTCGGTTCGATCTTGAGAATTTCCTGGAACATCTGGATGGATTCATCGTGACGGTCGAGTTTCTGTAACACTATCCCGAGGTTGTTCAGACCGTCAGTCCAGCCGGGACGAGACTTCAGAGCGCGCTGGTACTGTTCCCGTGCGTCGTCAAGTTTACCTTCAGACTGCAATGCGAGCCCAAGATTATAGCGAAGCGTCGGACTATTATCGTCGGCAGCGAGCCCCTCGTTCAGGATTTCCGAAGCGTGAGGGAAATCACCCGTCTGCTCATACAGTGTTCCGAGATTGTTATAGGCCGCGGCAAGCGACGGGTCGAGCTCTATGGCCTTCCGGTACGCTTCGATCGCCTCCTGAAAGTTGTTCAGTGCTTTGTGGACATTTCCCAAATTGTAATAGATGTCGGCCTTTGCGTTTCCCAGTCCGATCGCGCGGGTCAACCAGTACAGTGCGTCTCGGGATTTGCCTGTCTGCCGGAAGATGACCCCGAGGTTATTGAACGCTTCGGGGTTCTCAGGCTGTATTTCTATTGCTCGATTGAATTCTGCAATCGATTCCTGATTGCGCGAAGTGCTTCCGCATATGGTACCCAGCAGGATGTGCGCCGCAGACGAATCCTCCGCCTCTTCGAGTATTCTACGGGTGAGGCTTTCTGCTGTCTGATAATCGCGGGCGCGGTAGGCCTGTTTTGCCTGATGGAACACCGCCCCAAGCTTGCTTCTCTTCATCAGTACACCCTCAGAGGCCGCGCACTTACCTCCTGAGAAAGTACGCTTGCGTGTGACAGTCCTGACTTATCATAGGCCGCGACTGCGAAATAGTAAAGTTTGCCATTTTGCATTCCCGTGAGCGTGACGGAGTTGACGTTACCCACATCGATCGGCGAGAAACCCTGAGCAACGTCGGTTCCGAAGTACTGTCCGGGACGATCGCCATAATAGACGAGATATCCCTTCACATCGGCCTCAGGCACCGAGGTCCATTGCAGGGTCACGGTACCGTTGCCAGGTCGCGCAACGAGCTTTACCGGCGGAGGTGGAGGAAGGTCAGGAATGTAATTTATGGTAATCGAATGGATCGAAGGGGAAAGGAGGTGCGGACCGTCAGGCAGTAGCTCGGCCCGTACCTGGAGGAATCGCCCCAGTACCGGCTTCGCTGCATGAAGCAGATCGGTCCCCGGGAAAAACTGCGTCCAATCCTCATCAAGGACATCGGTGCCATTGCTCCGGTTTCCCATGCGATAGAAGAAGAGGATCGCCGTGTCGCCGGGTGTGTCGTACTGTGATTGTATATTTGCCAGTTGAGTTCCCGCGTACTGAAGATCGAACACCCGGGAAACCGCAATACCGCGGGAATCGGCGACGATGTCGAGATTGGGTGTGTCGACCACCCGTTTTTCTATTCTGAACTCATCAATCATTCCATGGAAGCTCGTGCCCAGATAGACATGGGAACTCGAAAGCCTGCCGGCGTAGGGAAGGAAAACCGTACCACCTTCGTTTCCCGTGGTAGTTGCGTAGGTGATCGCCTCCGGCCGACCGTCGACCAGGTATTCCATGAGACCGGTGGTTGCATCGAAACGCAACAGATTGTGGTGCCACGTTCGGGGAATCAGATGGCGGACACCGGAAATCACCACGGACTCGGGTGGGTCGGGTGAGGAGATAAAGAAGTTGGAAAACGCGAAGGTCAGCCGATCGTCGGTTATTGAGATCCGTACCTTCTGATCGACCGGTTTTCCGGCCGAAAAAGTCGCTCCGGACCAGGAGAGAATTGTTGCGTCCTGCTGTCCACCGATCGAATAGATCCAGAACTCGATACTGAAGCTGCCGCTCTCGGTCCCCGGGCCGAAAAGGCTGTCCGGGGCCGCATTCAGCTCAATACCGTCCCCGCCGGGGGGGAATACCGCAGCGCCGGCACCCAGCCGCGGCACGTTCGTGCTTGTGGAAATGTTTCCGCCGACCAGCGTCCACCTGTCTGCGGCATCAGTTATCGGTGTTGTGTCGAAATGGAGCAATACATCAGTCTTCGGATCGACCGAATACTCGTTGGTACCGAGCGCCAGATCCTTGAACCCCTGACGGCCCGGTTGTACGGTAAGATTTGAGTTCTGTTCAAGGTCGCTCCATCCGGCGTCTTTGCCAAGGACGATCGTGCTATTCTGCGCCTGAAGCTGCACGAGTCCGACAAGCAGGAGGGTCAGCAACAGCGCAATTGCTCTTTTTCCCATAACTTTAATACATTATTATCGGCAACAATGGAGAAACGCACACTTACCCCCAAGAGCATATCTCACTTCCCCCGAAAACCCGGCGTGTATCTCATGAAGGATGCAGACGGGCGCATTATCTATGTCGGCAAAGCAAAGATACTCATTAACCGAGTCCGATCATACTTCACCGGGAACAAGGATATAAAGACTGAAATGTTGATCCGCAAAGTTGTGCAGATCGACTACATTATCACTCAGAACGAATACGAAGCCCTCATTCTCGAGAACAACCTGATCAAGCAGTGGAAACCGCGGTACAACATCAATCTGAAAGACGGAAAGACGTATCCGGTGATAAGGATTACCGCGGAACAGTATCCGCGCGTCTTCCGCACGAGACGCATCATTCAGGATGGATCTGAATACTTCGGCCCCTTCCCAAACGTGCAGAGTATCGACACCTACCTCGAATTGATCGAACGACTGTTTCCACTTCGCAAGTGCAAAGGACCGCTGAAACGCCGTGACCATCCTTGTCTCTACTATCACATCGGCCGGTGCGCGGCCCCCTGCGCGGGCAAGGTGAGTCAGGAGGGTTACCTCCAGAGCGTCGAGGTGCTCATTTCCGAACTCTCGGCGCAGATGCAGCAGGCGTCAAGCGAACTGCGGTTCGAGAAGGCGGCCGAACTGCGGGACAGCGTTGATGCAATCAGGACCCTGCAATCCGGACAGCAGGTGATGGATGCCGACCTCGACTCACGGGACTACGTGGCCAGTGCGGTTAAGGAAGAGCTTGCCACCTTCGTAGTATTCCAGATGCGAAACGGGAAACTGCTCGGCAGTGATATCTTCCGCACACAGGTATTCGGCTCCACGGAAGAAGATCTCACTCAGTTTCTGCTTCAGTACTACGAGGCGCTCCGCAGCCCGCCGAGCAAGCTGTTCCTGCCGAAAACGGAGGAGACTTCGGCAATCGAGGACTACTTCAAACGGGAACATGACGCGCAGGTAACGATCTCTACGCCGCGATCAGGCCGCGATGCATCGATCATGAGGATGGCAGCAGAGAACGCGAAACAGGATCTCGATAAGCGGATCCGGGAACGCAGCAATGTTCCGGCCCTCGAAGAGCTGCAGAAAGTGCTGAAACTCCCAAAGTTGCCAGCTCGTATCGAGGGCTTCGACATTGCGCAGTTGTCGGGGAAACACACTGTCGCATCGATGGTTTCTTTCAGGGACGGAGTCCCGGACAAGCCGCAGTATCGGCGCTTCCACGTGAAGACGCTCGACGGCGCGATCGACGACTTCGCGTCGATGCGGGAAGTGGTGGCGCGGCGCTACACACGCATCATGAACGAGAATCTGCCGGCACCGGATCTGATTCTCATCGATGGAGGCAAGGGGCAGGTGAGCGCTGCAGTTTCAATTCTGAAGGCACTCGATCTACACATTCCGCTGATCGGACTTGCAAAGAAGAATGAGGAGATCTATCTTCCCGGACGATCGGAACCCGTTCTTCTTCCGCACGGCTCGCCGCCGCTTCGGGTCCTGCAGGCTGTTCGGGACGAGGCTCACCGGTTTGCGACCGGGTTCAATCAGAAGCTGCGTCAGAAGGATATCGGACTCGGCCGCCTTGAAGGCGTGCCGGGCATCGGCCCTGCGCGCAGCAAGAAGCTGCTTGCAGCGTTCAAGAGTCTCGAAACGATTCGCACGGCCGACCCAGCAGCGATGGCTGCGGTTGCCGGCGTGAGCGTGGCGAAGGCGCTTGAGATACAGGAGATGCTCCGGGCGGAAAATCCGACGCTTGAGGCGGCCGAGCGCCCATCGCAGCAGCGGGAGGCCCCTACTTCAGGCTCACCTGAATGATGTTGTCCGCGTCGCGAAGGCGCGCAATGACCTCGGAAGTCGGCCTCTCATCAAGCCGCAGTGTGCATGAGGCAGCGACGCCCTCGCCTCCGAAGATAGTGTTTTCCATCTCCTCGATGTTGATGCCCGCCTCTTTGAGCACGTCGAGCACCGAAGCGAGGACCCCGACACGGTTGAAGTGGCGTACGACAAGGCTGTTCGGTGCCGCGGACTTCTCGCGAACGTTCACGCTCTGAGGCGGTTTGCCGGTCTCAAGATAGACGCCCACGATACGGACAACTTCAGACGCAATCGCGTCGGCTGACTGTTCGGTCGAGGCTCCGATGTGGGGTGTCGCGGCGCTCACCAGGTTCGCAAGTGCGGTGTCCGCAAACGCGGCGTCGCCTCCCGCAGGCTCGGAATCGAACACGTCAAGCGCTGCCCGTATGCTCTTCTTTTCTACCGCGCTTCTGAGCGCCTCGTGGTCAACAATCTCGCCCCGAGACGTGTTGACGAAGATGGCGCCTGATTTCATCGCGTCGAAGAATGCAGCACCAATGAACCGCTCGGTCTCCGGCGCAACCGCAAGATGCACGCTCACCGCGTCCGAGCGTGCGGCGAGCTCGAGGGGCGTTGCGCAGGCGCGAATCCCCAGCTCTTCCGCCGTCTCCGGCGTGAGACTGCGGGACCATCCGACCACTTTCATGCCCAGGCCGTGCGAACACTCCGCTACCGCGCGGCCAATTGCGCCAAGGCCGACAATGCCGAGAGTTCTCCCGCGGAGTCCGACCGCCTCACCGTAGAGCTTCTTGCGCCATTTGCCCGCGCGCATATCGACAGTTGCGTTCACGATACTGCGGTCCGCGGCAATGAGCAGGCCGATGGCAAGCTCCGCCACCGCGTTCGAGTTCTTTCCCGGACAGTTTGCCACGTGAATGCCGCGCCGGGTCGCAGCCGCGACATCGATGGTGTTCACACCGGCACCCGCGCGGATGATGAGTGAGAGCGATGACGCGGCATCGACCGCCGCAGCGGTCACCTTCGTCGACCGGACAACCAGAATCTCCGCATCCCCGATGTGCGCAGGGAGCTCTTCGGCCTTTACCGAAGCGTTCACCGTCACCTTCGCGCCAAGCTGCTCGAGGGCGGTGACTGCCGTCGCAGAGAGTGCGTCGGCGATGAGAATTCGAACCGGCTCTTCGTGCCCCATGATAATCCCTCCGTGCTGAGTTTTCGAGGATTTCGGTGCGATGGCCCGGCTTACGTCAGCCGTCCTCCGCCCGGTGAAGTCCGCTACAGTTCGTATTCGCCCGCGGTCTGGATGTGCGGTTCGGGTTCGGCACCTTTACGCACAATGACCGAGTAGAGGAATAGCTGCATAAGCAAAGGATGGAGATTGCTCCCGGTTCGGCGAAACTGAGCATCATACCGACTTGCAAGAACAAGGATGCGCTCGAGCGAATCCCGACTATAGTTCCGGTCGGCGGCCTCATAGTCTTTCTGAGTCCGTTTTCCGCGTATGTTTGCGCGCTGAAAAGCATCCTGAAGCGCATATCGTTCTTCGAGCAGCAGCTTCAACGCAAGAAGTCTGCGAAACTGCCAGGTCAGTCCCGCCATGATAGCCACCGGGTAGCCATCGTTACCCAGCATGATCTTCTGAAGAATCTCCAGTGATGATGACAGATCCGCCGCTGCCACCTGAGCAAAGAGCGTGAAGACGTTCTCCTCTTTGCTATGGTAGATGAAATTCTCGATGTCTTCCACCTGGATTTCGTGGTCACGCCCGAAGAAGAGCGCAAGACGATCACACTCCAATCGCAATTCCTGAGTATTGTTTTCGACCAGTTCAAGCAGGAGGCCGGCTCCGTCGGCAGAGATGGAGCAACCGGCTCTTCGCAAGTAGGAGACGACCCATCCGAGTTTCTGGTTGTCGAACATCTCCCAGAAGATCTTGCGATGCTCCTGCGGTACTGCGGCGCTCAATCGCTTGTCGACCTGAGTCTGATCGCTGAGCAGGATCAGGGTCGCCTCTTCGGAAGGGTTCCTGCAGTAGGACAGAATCGGTTCGATGTCGTCCTTCGTCTTCAACTGTTCAGCGCTGTCAATGGTAACAAGTCGATGGGCGGAGAAGAGTGAACCGTTTTGAATGTAGGCAAGTGCCTCGTGCGTGGATGTTTCAAACGGATAGAAACGGGTCTCTTCGGGCTTTTCGCCGGTGCGTTTCTCAATCGCCGCGCGGATCGAATCGACGAACTCCCGCTTCTCTCCCGCTTCAGGCCCCAGCAGAAGGTAGACCCCGGCCGCCTTACTCATAGGACCGGATCAGGTGCGCAAGTTTGCCGAGGATGCGGACATTCTGCGCGTAGATCGGCGGGAACGCCGGGTTTTCAGCCTTCAACCGAACCCTGTTCTTTTCCTTGTAGAACCGCTTCAGTGTCACTGCATCCTCAACCATTGCGACAACGATGTCGCCATTCTCAGCGGTGTTCTGTTGAAGAATGACCGCAACGTCTCCGTCCATTATGCCTACGTCGCGCATGCTGTCTCCGCGTACGTGAAGCGCAAAATGTTTGCCTTTCCGGACGTATTCGAACGGTATCTGGACAACACCGTCGTAGTTTTCCTCTGCGAAAAGCGGCACTCCTGCAGCGACATTCCCGATAATCGGAATACGCGCCACCTGCTCGCTGGTCTCGGAATCGATCTCCAGCACTTCGATGGATCGAGACCGATTGTTGTTGCTTCGGATATAGCTCTTCTTTTCGAGTGCCTTGACGTGATCGTAGGCACCTTTGACTGAAATTGCGAACCGTTCTGAAATCTCTCGAATGGTGGGCGGGAACTTGTGGTTAGCAACGTAACTCTTGATGTATTGAAGCACTTCCCGTTGTCTGGCAGTTATTTCTTTCATTTTCCTACTTTAATGCCATACTTTCGGATCTTGCCATGCAGATTACTCGGATACATTCCAAGAGCCTGTGCCGTCTTTGTAATGTTGTTTCCGTTCTGGCCGAGCTTCTGCTCAATAAAGCGCTTTTCGAAAGCGTCCCTCGCCTCGTTCAGCCCCATCTCCTGGAACTCCTCCAGCAGACCCCCCTCATGCTTTCCGACGTTCCTCTCCCCGAGGAACTTGACAACGCTTTCGGCGGATATCTCCACCTCATCGGTCATAATGTTAATTCGTTCCACGAAATTTTTCAATTCCCGAATGTTCCCCGGCCAGCTGTACTGCAGAAGAATCTGCATCCCCTCCGGAGATATGACGCGAGAGACTCCGTCGTTGGTCTCAGCGTGTTTGTTCATGAAGTAGTCGACAAGCAGGGGAATATCGCCGGTCCGCTCTCGCAATGGCGCGACATGAATCGGTATGACGTTCAGGCGAAAAAAGAGATCCTCCCGGAACTTCCCTCGGAGAATCTCCCGCGAAATATCCTTGTTTGTCGCGGCCACGAGCCTCACGTCGACTGATATCGACTCCTCTCCGCCGACACGTTCGAACTTGAGATCCTGGATTACCCGCAAGACCTTCGACTGGGCACTGAGCGACATATCGGCAACTTCGTCGAGAAACAGCGTCCCACGATGGGCAAGTTCGAACTTACCCTTGCGCCGTCCGATCGCGCTGGTAAAGGCGCCCTTCTCGTGGCCGAACAGTTCGCTTTCTATGAGCGTATCGGGGATCGCGGCGCAGTTCACCTCGATGAACGGTCCGCGATTGCGGTGGCTCCGCCGATGAATCTCCCGGGCAACAAGTTCCTTTCCCGTCCCGTTTTCCCCGGTGATGAGGATGCGCGAATCGGTGGTGGCACTCTGCTGGATGAGTTCCTTCACTCGAAGGACCGGATCGCTCTTGCCGGTAATCTCATCCTGCGAGAACATAACGTTCTTCAAGTGCAGATTCTCGCGGCGAAGCTCCTCTATCCTGATGGCGTTTCGCACCACGGTTACTACGCGGTCAAGGCTCAGCGGCTTCTCAAGGAAGTCGAAGGCGCCGGATTTGACCGCCTTGACAGCAGTATCGATGTTGCCGTGGCCGGAGATCATGACAACCTCAAGATCCGGCCAATCCTTTTTGATTGCCTTCAGCACATCGAGCCCACCCATGTTGGGCAGCCACACGTCGAGCATCACGAGATCGATTACTTCGCGATTCAGGACCGAGAGACCGATGATACCATCATCGGCGGTGTATATGGTGTAACCTTCATCTTCGAGGATTGCGGAAAGGACCTCGCGGATACCTGGCTCGTCATCTACGATCAGAACGCTGCCCGGGCTGCTTTTGGAATTGGTCTTGCCGTCATTCGAGGTGCTCACTGCTCAACCTTCCGGTAAGTCCAGAAAAAACGTCGTACCCAAACCACGCTCGGTCTCGAACCATATCTGTCCACGATGATCAAAGACGATGCGCTCAACGATTGCCAGCCCGAGCCCGGTTCCATGCTTCTTCGTTGTAAAGTACGGGTTGAACACCTTGTCGTGGAGTTCAGGTGGTATCCCGGGACCAGTATCCTGAATCTGAATTCTACAATAAAGGCTATTCCCCTTTTTGACAAGGTCCGCCCGAATATAGACTTCCCCCTTCCCCTCCATGGAGTCGATCGAGTTCTTCAGAAGGTTACCGAACACTTGCCGCAGCTGTGACGGATCGGCGAGGATCGAGATGGCAGGGTCGACATGTTCAGTATGGAACAGAGTCTCCGAAGAGGAGCTGTATGCAGCCACTGCCTCCTGCAGAATTGCCGAAACATGCACTTTCTGCAAATGAGGTTCCGGCATTCGGGAAAAATCCCGAAACTCGCTGAGCAGATTGCTCAGGCCGTTCACTTCGTTGATGATTGACCGCACCGACGTCTCGAGAACGCGCTCGAACTCCTCCTGCCCTGTGAGTCCCAGCTGCTGATATTTGCGCAAAATGCGTTCGGCGGAGAGACGGATTGGCGTGAGCGGATTCTTAATCTCGTGGGCGAGCTGCTGCGCTATCTCCTGCCAGGCCGCCACCTTCTCTGTCTGCACGAGTTTCTGTCGTGATCGGTCGAGTTCCGAGACCATTTGATTGAATGACCTGACAAGCAGACTCAGGTCGTCCCCGCGGCGCGAGAGGATTCGGTATGAGAAGTCCCCGTCGGCTACCCTTCTCGTGGCATCCTCGAGCTGCACTATCGGTCGGATAATCTCGTCGCTGAGGAAGAAACTCACCAGTACGGAGAGCAGGAGCAGTGGAAGTGAGAAGAACCCGTAGAACAGCACCAAACCGAGCAGAAACAGTGACTGAAGCTGGTCGAGCTGGCGGAATGTCTCCAGCGCACTGGTGATCTCAGTCGCGCCTCGATCAAAACCAGGCGGTAGAACCTCGCTCAGGACAATTGCATTCCGATCGGCTCCCGCCTGTGGCTGGTAGACCAGTACCCGCACGAAGCTCAGGGTCCCCGTTGAGTCCTTCACAACTTCACCGGTCCGACTGTTTTGTATCTGAGAATAGCGAAGCTTCGTCCCATTCGTTCCGGCAAAGTAGATGTCCGCGCCGGTCTGACTGAATACCTGCATCGAATCGATCGAAGGCGCAAGTGTGTGAATGCCGTCCCATGCGCGGCGCGGATTGCGCGGGACATCCTGCAGCAGGCTCCGAAGAACGTTACTCTTTGAGAATTCCGCGAGGCTGCCGGTTTTTTCCTGGTAGTACTGAAGCGCAATATCCTGTCCGCTCCGCAGGGCGCTGCCGGTTTGTCCACTGAACCAGAGTTTTGTGGTGCTGTTTATGAAATTGATCGAAAGAATTCCCTGCGGCACCGACGAGAGCAGCACGATGAAGAAGAAGAACAGCAGAAGTCGAAGTTTGAACCGGATCCCTGGTCGGCCAAGTGCCCGGTCACGAACCACTCTGAGAATGTTCAGCACGATCGCGACGATCAAAATCACCGGGAAGAGCACACCAACGAAAATGACGAGCATGCTCGACACTGAGTGGGAAAAGGTCAAATCAGTCAGAATCTGGTTGGAGAAAAGCAGAACAAGCCCGATGAGCAGGATATAGAGGAGAACCAGGCTGATAAGACTGGTCATGGAGGCGCTTGCCGACCGTCGCATCCTCACGTCAGTTCCCCGGCTCGGAGTGTGGCGGAAGCGGCAGTCTGAACCAGTGAGATGAGATCTCCGGTTCTAGCTGCAGAATTGACATGATGGCGAGTGCCGACACCAGTTTGACCGGTCGCACCAGAACGCGGACCATGAGGTATGTCGGCCGGACCTCACCATCACTTGCATGCTTTCCGAGAAAGGACCATGGCAACGAAAACGAGTTCAAGTCGAAAAACGATCGGCTGAAATCGGTCACTGTCTGGCTTCGCACAACCGGGCGATCAGTGCCGGTCACGAGATATTGTCTGCTGTAGACGTCCCGGCGGGCGTCCCGGGTAATGCGCACTTCCTGCACCAGCCGGTCTCCGAATAGTCTGACAAGTCCGGCAGGTTGCCGGTACACCTGAATGACGAAGGTCACCTCAGCCTGCATCCCGTTTCCCAGTGACTTTATGACTTCTGAAATCGGAGGATCATCCGGATACACTGAAACCGTTATGCCGCTTGACGTTTCCGCCAGGTGCGCCTGAACCGAGAGCGCGTTGGCCATTCCCGCGCTCAGGAAGAAGGTCACCGAAAACGCCAGAGCAGTTGCCCGAGAGGTGATAAGCCGATTCGTGCGTCGCCGCCTCGCCTTCACTCTTCCTCGAAACGGTTTTCGAACAACCGCGTCAGTGCGTCGACCGCATCCCCTTCATCCTCGCCGTCGGCTTTGATGGTAAGTCGAGTGTTGAACCCTGCCCCGAGCGTAATGATACCCATGATGGACTTCGCGTTCACCGTTTCGTTGTCTTTGTGGAAATTGATTTTGCTTGCGAACTTACTCGCTGTCTGCACTATCAAGGCGGCCGGGCGCGCGTGAATGCCGGCCCGATTCTTGATGGTTACTTCCCTCTCTACCATCATGTTCCCCGATTTTTGCGCGAAATCTGCGGACGTGGACGCCCTCAGCTCCCGGCTAGTCTGCTTCGTCCATCGGCGCAATTGAGGAGCCGGTACCACCACCGTTCTGACGTTCCCGCTCGAGCAACTCACCGTGTTTTTCGAAGTATAGGTTACGAGCGTTCTCGCTTTCAAGCCACTTGAGCACGCTCTGATTGAACTCGCGCGCGGAATAGTAGCCCATCTTCTTGAGCCGTTCATTCATTGCGGCCGTTTCGATGATGATCGGCACGTTTCGACCGGGTTTCACGGGCACCTGAAGGTAGGGAACATGCACGCCCAGCACCTCCCGTGTCCGATCCTCGGCTCCGATCCTGTCGTACACTTTGTTCTGATCCCACAATTCGAGCTCGACCAGAAGTTGCACCTGCTTGCTGTCCCTGATTGCGCCGACGCCGAAGATGTGGGTGATATTGATGATGCCAAGCCCCCGGATCTCCATGTGATGGCCAAGCGCCTTGTGCGCGCCTGCCCCTTGCAGGATGTTCCCGGCAACGCAGCGAATCTCCACCGCATCGTCGGCCACGAGGCGATGTCCGCGCTCGATCAGCTCGAGCGCCGCCTCACTCTTGCCTACGCCACTGTCGCCGACAATGAGCACGCCGATACCGAACACCTCAACGAGCACCCCGTGCATGACTTCCTGCGGCGCGAACACGTTGCTCAACGCCCGGATGAGCCGGGAGGAGAACTCGCTCGAGCCGATGTCCGTCTGCAGCGTCGCCACCGATGCCTGCTCCGAGATTGTGGTGAAGTCACGGGTTGGCTCGAGCGCGTGAGTAAAAATGCAGCAGGGTACCTCCCGTCGAAAGAGCTCCTGCAGACTCTCGATGTTGCCATCTCGCTGAAGCTTTTCAAGGTATGCATGTTCCCCGCGCCCGAATATCTGAATTCGATGCGGCCCGAAATTGTCGAAGAATCCGGTAAGCGCAAGCCCCGGTCGGTTCAGGTCGGGGACCTTGATCTCCCGCGAAAGTCCGGATCTGCCGCCGACGCATCTGAGATTCAGGGCATTGTGCTCTTTCAGGTCCTGATCAAGCAGGTCGAGGACGGTAAATTTCTTCATGCATCTGTCCTGGGTGAGTTACAGATTTTCGGACGCTGCAGCCACTCAGGACCGCCGGCCGAACCTGCTTGTCATACCTCCGTCGGAGCTCCTTTGCGATCCTGAATCTTGCTTTTCTCTTTCTTGACTTTCAGATCAATCTTGTCAATCAGTTTGTCCAGCCCCTCGTGCAGATCATAACTGCGGACTTTGATATGACTTGCGAGTCCCCATCTGAAATTGATATTTACTTCGCACTTGAAGTCGCGGCGTTCTTTAGTCAGCGTAAACAGGAGGTCTACGATCAGTTCCCGCGCAT
>Ga0307376_10003444_pt1 | contig 14786 bp, 14 predicted proteins | sample TR2MG_FD_202536 | JGI IMG/M metagenome (GOLD analysis project Ga0307376, IMG submission 202536) | Soil microbial communities from Risofladan, Vaasa, Finland - TR-2 | ecosystem: Environmental > Terrestrial > Soil > Coastal area > Acid sulfate soil | place: Finland: Risofladan, Vaasa | collected...
TATGCTCCGGAAATAAAAGGAGAATATTACACACTTGATGAGAATGAATCGAAACATATCATCAGGGTTTTAAGGATGACAAAAGGGAGCGGTGTCAGGTTGATTGATGGTAAAGGCAACTTATATGCCGGAATTATCCACGAACCTGACAGTAAAAAATGTACTATTCTTATTACAGGAGTTGTCACTAATTTTGAAAACCGAAATTACAGGCTTCATATTGCAATCTCTCCATTAAAAAATCCCGATCGTTTTGAGTGGTTTGTTGAAAAAAGCGTTGAGATAGGTATTGATGAAATCACTCCACTTATCTGTATTAATAGTGAAAGGAAGAATATAAAGATTGAACGGCTGAATAATCTGATAATCTCGGCCATGAAACAGTCTTTAAAATCCACAATGACAATTCTTAACAAACCATGCCTCTTTAATGATTTTATTAACACCAATCATAATGGCAACCTGATGATAGCCCATTGTAATGAGAAACCGGTGAAAAGTAGCATTTTGGATATCTACAGTAGAGATCATGCAGCGGTTATCCTTATCGGGCCAGAAGGAGATTTCAGTGTAGATGAAGTAGAAGCTGCTGTGGTAAAAGGTTTTATACCTGTCCATCTTGGCAAAAGCAGACTCAGAACAGAAACGGCAGGCGTTGCAGCCTGCCATTCCATTTACTTTATCAACCAATAATGAACCTCAAGTCCCTATCAGGAAATCAAGCACATCTCCAATCCTTTTGGAAGGGATGCTATAGAATTCAGTAAATGTGCACTCTGTACAGGTGATCGATGTAAAACGTCTGTTCTGAATGTTGAAAATTTTAGTCAGGTAATTACTTGCTGTACGTATTTCATCGGCAGTACATGTTTTGGAACCACACTTTGGGCAAACATATTTAATCGGTTTATTCATTGTTCATTATTATTAATATTATCTGATTTTGATTTCCATCTTCCCGATTTCCGAAGAGCCTGGTCGAGTATAAACTCAATCTGCCCGTTGGTACTGCGAAATTCATCAGCAGCCCACTTCTCCAATGCTTTTAGCTTCTCCGGGTTGATCCTGAGAACAAATGGCTTTTTAGCACTCATCTTATGAATGTAAAGTCCCTGTATTAACAATTGGTGTTGCATCTTTATCGCCACAAAGCACTACCATAAGATTACTTACCATTGCAGCTTTCTTCTCCTCATCCAGTTCAACGATGTTCTTATCAGAAAGTTGTTCCAGGGCCATCTGAACCATCGAGACTGCACCTTCAACAATTTTAAATCGTGCTGAGACAACTGCTGATGCCTGCTGTCTTCGGAGCATGGCATTTGCTATCTCCTCTGCGTATGCAATGTAATTAATCCTGGCTTCAATAACCTCAATACCAGCAATCTGCAACCTTTCCCTTATCTCCCTCTCAAGCTCATCATTCACCTCTTCACCTCCACTGCGCAGAGCAATTATCGCATCATGATCCTCAAAATTATCGTAAGGATATAACCCTGCCAGTTTACGCAGAGCGGCATCGCTTTGAACCAGTACGAAATGCTGATAATCGTCTACATCAAAAACTGCTTTATAGGTTTCAGCTACACGCCAAACCAGTACAAAGCCGATTTTAATTGGATTACCGATCTTGTCATTTACCTTAATGGGATCACTGTCAAAATTCCTTGCCCTGAGTGAGATCCTCCTTTTTATATAGAAAGGATTAACCCAGAAAAATCCATTTTCTCTGATAGTGCCTTTATAAGCTCCAAACAAAACCATAACACAGGATTCATTTGGATTTACTACTGTGAATCCGATAGTTGTGAAGAAAAACAGCAGTGTAAGTACCACTCCCAACCAGATTATCTCAAAAGCAAATCCGGCTATTGCTCCGCCAATAAACAAAAATGCTAACAGAAGAGCCAGGTAACCCGAAATGGGCTTAATAGAAAATTCTTGTTTCATCTCTTATGATATTATATTAATATCACAAAGATATTATATTAAATCGATATATCTAAAAAAAACACAGGAAATTTTCCTGTGTTTTAAAAGATTTTTAATGGTGTTTCCTGATTTTTTCAATCAGTTTCTTTGTCAAATGCTTTCCCGGAACAGGCTGTATCTGCCCCAGAAAGTCAATCACATCATAAAACTCAGAGTTCAATCCCCATGCATCCTCAATAAGATCGATTCCATTAACTCTAATATCATGATATGAAATAGGATGAGTAGAGGTTAATCCCATAGGCTTCATGTTTTCATTTTCTATAAAAACGACCAGGGATAAATATTATTGTATAAAAATTAAAATACCAAGTTCTGAAAACCTGGGAGTTATTCTGATTGTACATTTTTTTAAATAAAATTCCTTGTTAAAGGTTCAAGGATTGCGTCCTTGTGCCGTTGCAACGTTGCTCTCCCGCTAAGGCGTGATCGTTGCTTGGCTTCGACGTCGTACTGTTACACCAGAATATTATTAAACATATTTACTTAATTAATCTATTGTCAGACTGATCTTGTTCTCCACCATTATTTTTCTCAAATTAATTAGTGCATATCTCATACGGCCCAGGGCAGTATTTATACTTACATCTGTTATTTCGGCTATATCTTTAAAACTCAGATCTGCATAATGGCGAAGAATTACAACTTCTCTTTGATCGTCAGGTAACAAACTGATAATTCTTCGAACATCTTTTTGTATCTGCCGCTTAACCATTCTATCCTCAATGTTATCTTCAGATAAGCTTATTGTATTAAAAAGATCAGTTTCGTAATTATCATTTGAGAGAGTGTTCATCTGTTTAATCCTTCTGAAATGATCTATTATCAGGTTATGTGCAATACGCATTACCCATGAGATAAACTTGCCGTTATCGTAATACTTTCCTGCTTTCACTGATTGAATAACTTTTAGAAAGGTATCCTGAAAGATATCCTCAGCAAGAGCCTGATCGCGTATATAGAGATTAATATAAGCGAAAACCTTGTTTTTATGACGGTGGATTAGTTGTTCAAAGCACGACTGCTCCCCTTTTATGAACCTCAATATCAGTTCATAATCGGAACTCATTTTATTCATAACTCACTCTTTTAGTTAACAAGAGTAGAGATATTCTATAGGCAGTCCTCCTTTATTTAATTAGTCTTCGTATTACAAAGAAAGCAATTTTTTTAATTTGAAAGTATTACTTTTGCATTTTATTAGTCTTTTAACACAAAAAATCAAGGATCAGATATGGAGGGGAGTATTGAAATCAAGGGAGCAAGGGTACATAATCTGAAAAATATAAGTCTTCAAATCCCTCGTAATAAACTTATTGTAATAACCGGTGTATCAGGTTCCGGTAAATCATCTCTTGCATTTGATACTATTTATGCAGAAGGGCAGAGAAGGTATGTTGAAAGTCTCTCCTCCTATGCTCGCCAATTCCTTGGAAGGATGAACAAGCCTGATGTCGATTCTATTAAAGGGATACCACCTGCTATTGCTATTGAGCAGAGGGTTAACTCAAGAAATCCCCGTTCTACCGTGGGTACATCGACTGAAATATATGATTATTTGCGGCTTCTTTTTGCCAGGATTGGACGAACTTACTCACCCATTTCGAATAAAGAGGTTAAAAAGCACAGTGCTGATGATATAGTCGATTATCTGGCATCTCTGCCTGAAGGCACAAAAGTAATAATAGTTTCTTCGGGAGAGATTCCCGAAAATTTTAAAGCGTCAGAATATTTTTCGTTCCTGAATAAGCAAGGATTTACCCGAATAGAAGATGAGGGCACTGTAATAAATATTGATGATATTGCTGATTATGACATATTTAGACCTGGCCAAAGGATAAATATCGTAATCGACAGACTCATAATAAGTCACTCTGCTGATGATTTCAGCAGGGCAGCTGATTCTGCTCAGACTGCATTTCAGACCGGAAAAGGATATTGTCAGGTAGTCATTCTTGACGATAATGGCAATAGAAGAGAACATTTTTCTAATAAATTTGAAGAGGATGGTATAACGTTTGAAGAGCCAACAGAATACCTTTTTAGTTTTAATAATCCTATTGGAGCATGTCCTGTTTGTGAAGGATATAGCAAGATAATTGGAATAGATGAAAACCTTGTGATACCTAACCAGAACCTTTCTGTATATGAGGATGCTATTGTTTGCTGGAAAGGAGAAACGATGAAAAAATGGAAGGAGAGGCTTATAGCAAACGCTGAATCGTTCAATTTCCCAATCCATAAGCCAATCTATCAGCTTACTGCAGAACAAAAAGAGCTACTGTGGAAAGGAAATAAATATTTTTATGGTATAAACCGTTTTTTCCAGCACCTGGAGGAAAAAAAATACAAAATACAATACAGAGTGCTGCTGAGCCGGTATAGAGGAAGAACAACCTGTCCTGAATGTAACGGTTCACGATTAAAAAAAGAGGCAGGTTATGTAAGAGTTGCGGGACAAACAATTCAGAATCTTGTTACTCTCCCTATTGAAAAGCTATACAAGTTAATTTCTGAAATTACTTTGAATTCCGAAGATGCTGCAATAGCTGAAAGATTACTCAAAGAAATAACTGTAAGATTGAAATTCATGATTAACGTCGGTCTACCCTATCTTACTTTAAACAGGCTCTCATCGACATTATCAGGAGGAGAATCACAGAGAATAAACCTTTCAACATCTCTGGGAAGCAACCTGGTTGGGTCAATGTATATTCTCGATGAGCCAAGTATCGGCCTCCATCCAAGAGACACTAATCTATTAATCAAGGTACTGAAAGAATTACGGGATCTTGGCAATACAGTAATCATTGTTGAACATGAAGAAGAGATCATAAGAGCTGCTGATGAGATAATTGATATGGGACCAGAGGCAGGAAGACTAGGCGGAGAAGTAGTATATCAGGGAGGGCTTGACCTTACTTCTTCAAATAAATCTCTTACAGCTAGTTACCTGAATGGGCAATTAGTAGTTCCTATTCCTGAAACAAGAAGAAAATGGAACAGTTTTATTGAGGTCAGGGGTGCCAGGGAAAATAATCTTAAAAATATTGATGTAAAGTTTCCGCTTCATACAATTACAGCTGTTACCGGGGTTAGCGGATCAGGCAAATCGAGCCTTGTATCAGATATATTGTATAAGGCCATCTCGAATAAAATTAATGGTAACAATAGTAAACCAGGTCAATACAGAGAGATCTCAGGTGATATTACCCGATTGACAGGTATAGAACTTGTTGACCAGAATCCAATAGGTAAATCGAGCCGTTCAAACCCGGTTACCTATCTGAAAGCATTTGATGAAATACGAAAGCTATTTTCCGAACTTCAAGCTTCCGTGCAAAACAATTTTAAGGCATCTCATTTTTCATTTAATATCGAAGGTGGCCGGTGTGAGGAGTGCCAGGGAGAAGGAATAATACGAGTAGAAATGCAATTTATGGCTGATGTGGAATTAACTTGTGAAAACTGTAAGGGAATGAGGTTCCGCAAAGATATCCTGGAGATTAAATATCATGGCAAAAACATATATGACATGCTTGAGATGACAATTGAGGATGCCATTGACTTTTTCAATTCACATCCCGGGAAAAATGAAAAAAGAATTGTTCAAAAACTGAAGCCGCTCTTTGATGTTGGACTTGGTTATATAAAAATGGGACAGTCGTCAAGCACTCTATCTGGAGGAGAAAGTCAAAGAGTAAAATTGGCTTATTTTCTGAGCCAGGAACGCAATAGTGGTCATATCTTATTTATTTTTGATGAACCAACCACAGGCTTGCATTTTCATGATATAAATAAACTGCTTAAATCAATTAATGCTCTGGTTGACCATGGTCATTCAGCTATACTAATTGAGCATAATCAGGAGGTTATTAAGAGTTCTGACTGGGTTATAGACCTTGGCCCTGAAGGTGGTGAAAAAGGAGGTAATGTTATTTTTGAAGGCAGGCCAGAAGAGTTAGCGATTTGTAAAGATTCATATACCGGAAAGTACCTGGCATCAAAAATGTTATAAATATAAAGGGAGGTATTAAGACACCTCCCCTCATATTTATAATAAAATGATTATTCTATTTTTTCATTTTAAATCCAAACATAATTGCTACACAACCGCTTGCCGGTGTTTCTCCTGGTTGATTGAAGGAGGATACCTTAACTACCAGCTTAAGCTGCTGACTTGATTCAAGTTTGAAATCCCATGTTTTGGCATAATCTTCATCCTTATTTGAGTATAGCACATTTTTATTAACATCAAGCACTCTAAACTCGATATTAGGTAGTTTATCTTCTCCGGTAATTGCTAACCTGTATTCCATATCGGAATAGAAAGTTTTATATAGTTCTGCCTCTTCTCCTTCAACAAGCACCGCAGCATGATAGTTTCCATCGTGAATATAAGATCCAAGTTCAGGTAAACAAACCTTTTTAGCGAACGCCTTACACTGAGCATCTACATTTAGAGTAGTACTAATTAAAAATAATGCAAGGATTGGAATTATTTTTATTATTCTCATAGCTTAAGTTATTTTACGAATGTACTTCTAATTTCGGCTACAGTTGAGGCCAGTTCTTTGAAAACTGCAGGTGTCATATCTGTCTTAACCTGTGATTTCAGAACTGTGGTATTTGAGGCCTTGTCATACTCAGGTCTGATTGGAGATGTTGAGATTGAAATTTTATCAAAAACTACTTTCAGTTTGTTAACCTGTAACATAAGTTCATCAACAGCGGGATTACCTTTGCTGCTTTCTAAAAGATTCAATAGAATGTCGATTGAAAGCTTCTGGTCAATTATTCTACTAACCAGTTTATTGCCATTAAAATCCTTCATATCAACTAGTTGAGTGGATATATACAAACCTTCGAACCAGCCTCCAACCAGAACTATTGCTGCAATAGCTGGTTGTCCATTATCTTCGAGATATGAATTAGAGTTCATAAATGTTTCACTGACAATCTCCATTATCACTTCTGTGTTATTTATGTTCTCCTCCAGTCTGTCAATTGTTTCCTGTTCAATTGCCTTCAGAATACCCAGGCCGTCAGCCATTTTTTTAGCCGCATTCATATAATCAATAATCAGCTGTGTCTGCTCATATAAGCTGGCAAAACTTAGATCACAAGTATAAATGCCAAGGTTAAGAGCCATACTTTTATTTGTCACATAACCGTTAACGTTTCCAACTGAGTTTAATAGTGACTGATCAAACCTTGCTCCGGCAGATTTAATGAGCATTGCTGATTCCAGCGGAGAAGGGAGAGCGTTAAATATTTTTTCTGCCTGCTTGATATCTTCCACTACTGCTGAATTATCGACTGGCACTTTAATTGCTTCGTCGTCAGCTGCTTTATTACCGCCCGACTTACAACCAATTAGCATACTGGAAACCAGTAAAGCAATAATTAAGATCCCTGAACTAATTCCACATTTTCTATTCATGATTTAAACATTTAAGTGTCAATAGTAATATCCGACTAAATTAGTATTTTATTTTTATTTTTCAAAAACAGCTTTAAGTTATTGATGCTATTTCTAACTTTGCATCAAATAATTCAAAAATGTTTAAATCTGAGAAGAAGCTAAAAGACCTTACCGCTCTGCTTGACAGAAAAAATAATACAGTTATTGCTGAAGCTATTAATCTACTTCGCAAAGAAGAGCCTTTCGAAGGAGTAATAGGTTTACTTGTCTCATTCTATGATAAAACTGATAATATTTATATTAAAAAAACTATTGAAGAATTCATGAATGATCTGAAAGATCAGTCTGTTTGTGCGGAGATAATAGCTGAAATAAGAAGACAGTGGGATCCGAGGACTATCAGCATGTTAGTGGCTTCCTGCTGGCAATCAGGCCTCAACTATTCTGATTACGCAGTCGATTTTGCGAAAGTATACATCAAGGAAGATTATGTAACAGCGATTGAATGCCTTACAGTCATTGAAGAGTCAGTAAATGATTTAAGTCTTGTAAGAAGAAATGAAATAGTTAAGCTCATTAATGAGAGCACTCTTGTTCAGGCAAATGAAAAAAGAGAGCTTACCCTGGAGTTGATTTCAATACTTGACAAATAGCAATTCCGTTTTTTGTGCGCATTTATTTCAATCAACCGAGGAGAAATACTTCATAAACTGGGTTCTTTCAAAAACGGCAGGTTTTTTATAATTTTTCCAGTTCAGTTTTCCTCTGAATTCATTAATATTGTTAAAACTATTCTTATCCATCCAATCCATAATATACTGATTCATAGCTTTTAAGAATGGCATTCCTTTCTGGTAAAGTACTGAACACACCTGTACGGAATTAGCTCCGGCAAGCATATACCGTAGCGCATCTTCTCCACTATGCACCCCTGTAGATGCTGAAATATCAATTTTAATATCCTGAGCACTTAACATGGCTATCCATCTTAGAACATTACGTCTTTCACCAGGACTACTAAAGACAGGCGCAGGGATTATTTCCATTTTATTAATATCAATATCAGGTTCATAAAATCTATTGAACATTACAACACCATCAATTCCCCTCATATAGAACTGATCTATCATATAAAGGATATTGGAGAATTTATAACCGATCTTTAATGCAATAGGAATAGATATCGACGATTTCAGTTTTTCTATCAGTTCAAAATAGATTTTCTCCGAATCGGCAGAAGAACTCTTTCTGTCGAGTGGCATAAAGAACATATTAATTTCAATGGCATCAGCTCCTGATTCGGCAATATTCCTAGCAAAATCTGTCCAGCCTTTTGGGGAGAAACAATTTATGCTTGGAATAACAGGAATATCTAGATTTTTCTTAGCTTTTTCAATCAGCTCGAGATATTCGTTAACTGAATTTGATTTAGTATAATATGCTATATAATCATCAGCTTCAGGATAGCCGCTAGACCCTGATAATGAACTGATATGGTGGGTAATCTGTTCTTCAAAGAGTGATTTTAGCACAACAGCGCCAGCTCCATTCTCCTCTGCTTCCTTCAGATGTTCAATAGTTGAAGTAAGTCTACTGCTACTTACTATCAGTGGACTCCTTAGATTAAGTCCCAGGTACTTTGTTGAAAGTTTTTCCATTCCTAGTTATCATTAAATTCAATTTCTTTTTCCAAAAATAAGGCTTCCAATCCTAATGATGGTAGATCCTTCTTCAATAGCAATTTTATAATCGTCAGACATGCCCATGGAAATCTCCTTAAAATGAGGCATATCTTTGAAATATCTGCTTTTCAGACTATTATAATAGTTTTTGAGGTTACTGAATTCCTTATGAACTTGTTTAGTGTCAGATGTAAAAGTAGCCATTCCCATAACGCCGCAAATTCTTACATTCTTAAGATTATCGAATTCCAGTGATCCAAAGACCTCATCCAGTTCACTTATGCTGAATCCAAATTTTGTCTCTTCTTGCGCAATATGAAACTGGAGCAAACAGTCTACAACCCTCGATATTTTTAAAGCTTCCGCATTTATGGTTTTTAATAGTTTATAGGAATCGACCGATTGAATTAAACTTATGAATGGGACTAACGCTTTCACTTTATTGCTCTGAAGATGACCGATCATATGCCACTCAATATCTCTGGGTAGTTTATCTATTTTGTTAAGCAGTTCTTGAACCCGGTTCTCACCAAAATATCGTTGCCCGGCATTATATGCCTGAATTATCTGACCTACCGGTTTTGTTTTTGATACTGCTACAAGCTTAACAGTTGATGGAATCTCTGCTAATAAAGAATTAATATTTCCGGAAATATCGGTCATTTGAGAGCAAAAAGTTAGACCATAAAATAACTCAAGTTTAGCTCAGCATATGGATTACAAGTCCGCTGCGCAGTTTTGGCTCAAACCAGGTGGTTTTTGGTGGCATAATGTTACCCGAATCAGCTATGGTTATCAGCTGTTTCATTGAAACCGGAAAGAGTGCGAATGCCACTTTCATTTCACCACTGTCTACCCTTTTCTTAAGTTCATCAAGTCCACGAATCCCTCCAACAAAATCTATTCGTCTTGACCGGCGCAGATCCTGAATATCCAGGATCGGATTAAGTACCTGGTTCGTAAGAATAGTAACATCAAGAACACCTATCGGATCATTATCGTTATAAGTACCTTCTTTTGCAGTTAAGCTATACCATTTCCCATCCAGATACATTGAGAAGTTATGAAGCTTTTCCGGTTTGTATGTAGTACTTCCTTTTTCTTCTACAATAAATCCTTCTCCAAGTCTGGCAACCAACTCCTCGGCTGTCAGTCCATTGAGATCTCGTATTGTTCTGTTATAATCAATTATCCTTAATTGATTATCAGGAAAATGAACTGCCATAAAAAAATTATAATCCTCCGTCCCATTATGATGCGGATTATTTTCCTTTTTCTCTTTCCCTACCAGAGCTGCTGCAGCTGTTCGATGGTGCCCATCAGCAACATATGTACTGGGAACCTTTTCAGCAAAAAGTCGTTCAATTAGTTTGTTAGTTTTAGCTTTTTTAACAACCCAGAAATGGTGCCCGAAACCATCTTCAGCAACAAAATCATATTCAGGCTTCTCTGTAGCGACTATCTTACTTACAATTTCATCAATCTCTTTCACTGCAGGATATGTAAAAAACACCGGCTCAATATTTGCATTATTTACTCTAATATGCACCATTCGATCCTGTTCTTTATCGGGCCGGGTAAGTTCATGTTTTTTAATTATCCCATTAAGATAATCTTCAACAGACGCACAGCCAACAATTCCATATTGTGTATATCCCTGCATTGTCTGGGCATAAATATAAAACCTGGGTTCCTCATCCTGTACCAGCCAACCTTTCTTCCTCCATTTGCTGAAGTTCTCGACAGATTTTTTATAAACTGCTTCTGAATGATCATCAATATCTGCCGGGAGATCAATTTCGGACCTTGTAATATGAAGCAGAGAACACTCTTTTCCCTCGGCCATCTCCTTAGCTTCTGTTGCATTCATCACATCATATGGCAAGCATGCCAGATCTTTGGCTATTTCACCAGGAGGTCTTAATCCCCTGAAAGGTTTAACGATTGCCATCTCTAATTTTGATTATTTAAATATTTTCTACTTGTTAACTTTAAATTTCTCGTTCCCGGTTTTGAAATAACCAACTATTTGACGGGCAGCAGCTACACCAGCGTTAATATTGGCCTCTTCAGTCTGTGCTCCCATTTTTTTTGCAGTAAAAATAAATCTTCCTTTGTATTTCTCTTCAAAAACACTTTTACAATCAGGCTCAACATCGGAAAGATAAACAAATCCAGGACGCTCCTCAAAGATTTTAAGAAGACCCTCTTCATCAATAACCTCTTTTCTGGCTGTATTGACCAGTACTGCCTCATTAGGCATTCTATTTAAAAGATCATATCCTATTGATTTTTTTGTTTTATCATTAGCTGGCACATGGACAGAGACATACTGGCATCTCGAATAGAGATCTTCACTGCTTCTGGATACTTTAACACCCCGGCTCTTTATCTCATCTTCATTAATAAAAGGATCATAGGCATAAATATCCATCCCGAATCCTTTTGCTATCTCTGCAACATATTTCCCAACATTACCAAAAGCGTGAACCCCAATAGTTTTACCTCTCAACTCACTTCCAGACTTACCGCTGAAGCCAATACGTGCCTGATATAACATCATTTCAAATGCCAGTTCAGCAACTGCGTTAGAATTCTGCCCGGGTGTATTCATAGCTATAACCTTTTTAGCAGTGCATGCATCCAGATCCAGGTTATCGTAACCGGCACCTGCCCTAACTACTATCTTCAGTTTTTTTGCTGAATCAAGTACTTCGGAATTTACCAAATCACTTCTAACAATCATACCATCAGCTTCTGAAACAGCAGCAAGTAATTCTGAGGTGTCTTTATAATTTTCCAACAACTCAAGTTCATAACCTGCAGCTTTAATTACTTCCCGAATCTGGGTAACGGCAACCGGGGAAAAAGGTTTTTGTGTAGCAATAAGTATTTTCATATCATTAACTATATTTAATTTTTTAATTCAAACTCCTTCATCGCGTTTACTAATGCTATCACACTCTCTCTTGGAAGCGCGTTATAAGTAGAAGCACGAAATCCTCCAACAGATCGATGACCTCCAATTCCTAGTAAACCTTTTGTTTTTGCAAACTCAGCAAATGCACCTTCCAGTTCTTTATACTGTTCGGCCATTACAAAACAGATATTCATGACAGATCTGTCTTCCGGGTCTGCAATTGTAGGAATAAAAAATTTATTTCTATCAATCTCATCGTAAAGAATTTGTGCCTTTTCAATATTCATTTTCTGCATTGCCTTAACCCCTCCCAGATCTTTAAGCCATTTTAAGGTCTGTTGAGCGGCAAAAACAGCAAATACAGGAGGTGTATTAAACATCGATTCCCCGGCAATATGAACTTTATAATCAAGCATTGAGGGAATCGGGCGGGTAACTTTACCAAGAACATCTTCTTTAATAATTACGAAAGTTACCCCTGCCGGTCCAAGGTTTTTCTGTGCGCCTCCATATATAATGGCATATTTTGAGATATCCACAGGGCGGCTGAGTATATCGGAGGACATATCTGCTACAAGTGGAATCTTTACATCCATATCTTTCTTTATCTCTGTACCATAAATAGTATTATTAGATGTGATATGAAAATAATCGGCATCGGAAGGCACTGTATAATTCTTTGGTATATAATTATATATCTTATCTTTTGATGATGCAACTTCTACTACTTCACCAAATAGCTTAGCTTCTTTAATTGCTTTGCTTGCCCACTGGCCTGTATTAAGATAAGCAGCTTTTTTATTCATCAAATTCATCGGTACCATTGCAAATTGCATACTTCCACCACCACCAAGAAACAACACATGATAACCGGATGGTATTTCAAGTAACTCCTTAAATAGTGAGATAGTATCGTTCATACAAGCTATAAATTCCTTGCTACGATGGGAAATTTCAAGAACAGATAATCCTGATCCTGCAAAATCTTTTATCCCTTCAATTGATTTGTCAATTGTATATTGAGAAAGAATTGAAGGTCCTGCATAAAAATTGTGTTTTTTCATGGTGAATATATTTCAATTTATAATATAAAAATCTAAACTTCAACGATTACAAAAATATATAAATCACAGCTAATAGTGTTAAGTAATTAACACCATGTTGATATTTTTATTAAATATTATTAACAAGAATTCCATTTTTGATTACAGGTATCTTGTCTGTAAAATCTTCCGTAAGACAGAAATCAATACACTCATCAAGTTTCTTATCTTTCAATCGGTTTCTTTGCGCAGTTTTATCAATATAAGCTCTTAAATTGGGCTTAGCCAGAGACCATAAATCCATAGAAGCTAAAGTTGAATCGCAAATAGTTGAATACAAGTTACTTGACATAAGCCTTTCTGCTATTGCCCCTGCACATATTGTATCTTCAAGATTAAACCTGTTCTTCCATCCTGCACAAAATAACAAAATATTTCTCTCCTGGTTAATGAGCCAGCGGGTAAGTGGTCCAATATTCAGGAAAGATCCCACCACGATCATATATGCTGAAGAGGCAAGATTTATTATTCCCGTGCCATTAGTTGTACTGTATACTATTGTTTTATCTTCAACTTTCTCTCTTGTGAAATTAAATGGAGAGTTTCCAAAATCAGCGAAATCCAGCACGAATCCGTCACGTTCAGCAGCTATAAGGTAACCTTTTGATTTATATTCTTTTGCTTCGGCCACATCGGCAACAGGAATGATTGCAACAGCACCGTTGTTAAAAGCCGTACATATAGCTGATGATGCACGCAAAATGTCTAAAATGATTACGATCGAATTACTATATTCTTCCTTCTCATATAATGCAGGTGAAAAGCATGTTTCAAGTTTTCTGTTCCCCATTTCAGACTTTCTCCTTTGATTACTTTGTGTATTAGCTTCCTTGTGGCTTACCCAATTTTTCCGTTAAATCAGAAAAAGGGATATGGATATTATCAGTTTATAGTAGTTACATTAAACTATCTTAAAAATATTATGACCCTTTCTTATAAATTGGAAAACTCACAACCGATGCTTTAAGATCCTTATTTCTGATCCTGATAAATATTTCAGTACCATTATCCCAATAACCTCTTTTGAGATATGCCATACCTATTCCTTGTTTCAGCATAGGTGACATGGTTCCTGATGTTACTTCACCAATGATATCGCCTTTGGCATTAACAATTTCATAATGCTGCCGGGGTATCCCCCGGTCGATCATGATAAAACCCTTAAGTCTTTTTTCAACACCTTGTTCCTTCTGCTTCAACAACAAAGCCTTACTGATGAATTCCTTCTCGCTGGTAAATTTAGTAACCCATCCCAATCCAGCTTCAATTGGTGATGTTTGATCATTAATATCATTCCCATAGAGGCAAAACCCCATTTCAAGACGCAATGTATCTCTTGCACCAAGACCAGCAGGTCTTATATCAAACTCTTTTCCAGCTTCAAAAACAGCATTCCAAAGTTTCGGTCCGTGTACATTTTTAACATATATCTCACAACCACCGGCACCAGTATAACCTGTAATTGAAAATATTGCATTACTAATTCCAGCAAACTCTATTTCCCGGAAAGTATACTGTCCCATTTCTTCCAAAGGAGTTTTAGTCAGTTTTTGCATTGCCTTCAGTGCTAAGGGCCCCTGTATTGAAAGCTGGGCAATTTCGTCCGACACATTTATTAGTTCCTTCCCGGCTTTAAGACCAAATTGTTCCGCATTTTCAACACA
>Ga0307376_10003445_pt1 | contig 14785 bp, 23 predicted proteins | sample TR2MG_FD_202536 | JGI IMG/M metagenome (GOLD analysis project Ga0307376, IMG submission 202536) | Soil microbial communities from Risofladan, Vaasa, Finland - TR-2 | ecosystem: Environmental > Terrestrial > Soil > Coastal area > Acid sulfate soil | place: Finland: Risofladan, Vaasa | collected...
CAGACGACCCAGGCGACGGTGTGGGCGCTGAAGACGCTGCTGCTGTCGATGGAGAAGGCGGCGCAGGAGATCGACGGGACGGCGACGGTGTGGGTGAACGGCGAAGAGGCCGGGTCGTTCCGGATCACGCAGGAGGACTACGATGTGGTGCGGCAGGTGGACGCGCGGAATCTCGTGCAGCCGGGCGGCAACGATGTCCGGATCACGCTGAAGGGTAAGGGCAGCGCGCTCTATCAGATCGTGGCGAAGTACTACATGCCGTGGGAGATGGTGAAGCCGCCGGCGGCGGAGCTGCTGACGATCGATGTGGACTACGACCGGAAGCAGCTTGCGACCGATGACATCGTGACGGCGTCGGTGCGGGTGGTGAACAACGATCCGCGCGCGGCGAACATGGTGGTGATCGACCTCGGTCTTCCGCCGGGATTCTCGCTGATGTCGGAGGACCTGGACAAGCTCGTGGAGCGGAAGGCGATAGAGAAGTACTCGGTGGCGGCGCGGCAGATCATCGTGTACTTGGACAAGCTGGCGTCGAAGAAGCCGCTGGAGTTCTCGTATCGGCTGCGGGCGAAGTTTCCGATGAAGGCGGCGACTCCGGCGTCCCGGGTGTACCGGTACTACAATCCGGAGATCGAGGCGACGGCGGAGCCGGTCTCTCTGGAAGTGCGATAGTGCGTTGGTTCCGGGAGGTGACGACCATGTCGGTAAAGGTGATGTGTACGATAGCAGTGGCGCTGGCGCTGGTCGGGGCGGGGCTCCGCCCCGGCCCGGCGGCGCCGGAGGAGAGGTGCGTTCCCGCGCCGGGGGGAACGATCGACGAGTTCGCGGGTCGGCTCAGAGTGGGGCCGCCGAAGAAGCACGGGCACCTGACGCTGTATCCGATCTTCGCGGATGACGTGACGGTTCCTGATGTCGATCTCACGCTGGACGAGGCAATGGATCGGGGCTCGATCGAGATCCGGGAGCTGAAGCCGGCGGAGGTGAACCGGGTGCGGCTCGTGAGCACGGCGAAGGAGCCGATCTTCGTGATGGGCGGGGAGATGTTGACGGGGGCGAAGCAGGACCGGATCATGGGCGATGACATGATCGTTCCGCCGGGGGCTGACCTGACGGTGCCCGTGTTCTGCGTGGAGCACGGGCGGTGGGTGGCGAAGAGCGACTCGTTGAAGAGCGCGGCCTTCGTGGCGACGAGCGAAGTGCGAAAGGCGAGGGCGGCGGCCGATCAGGGCGCGGTGTGGAACCAGGTGGCGGCGGAGCAGGAGAGGCTGGAGGCGCCGAGCGAGAGCGGCGCGCTTCGCTCGATCCAGGACAGCGAAGAGGTTCAGGAGAGGATGCGGCCGTACAGGCGTGCGCTGTCTCATTTCCCGAGGGATATCGGGAAGGCGCGCGGGGTGGTCGCGTGCGTAGGCGACGAGATCGTGGCGGCCGATCTGTTCGGCTCGCGCGCTCTCTTCATGCAGCTCTGGCCGAGGCTGCTGGACTCGTACGTCGTGGACGCGGTGGGCCGCGGCAGCGGCGCCGCCGCCCCGGATGCGGTTCGCGTGCGCCGGTGGTTGGAGGGCGTTGGCCGCGCCGAGCGAGAGGTGAAGAAGACGCCGGGGAACGGGACGCTCTACCGGCTCAGCGGCGACGGGCTCGTCGGCTCGGCGCTGATCTACGACGGAGGGGTCGTGCACATGGAGCTTTTCGCCAAGGAGACGGCGGAGCCGGTGCCGTTCAACCGGCTGGAGTTCCGGCGGGAGCGGCTGGAGGAGGGCCAACAGGAGCTGCCCGAGCGGTAGCCCGCAGGCGCCGGCGAAGTGACCCTAGGGGCGGGAGCCGGTGGCTCTCGCCCTTTCGCGAGCGGCGCCCAGTGCTTCGGCGATCGTCCGCTGAACTCAGCCGGACAGGCTGCCAGAAGAGGTAATGCCGAATTCGCCACCGGCGGATTCGGGTCCGAGCTCGTTCGTCTCTGCTCCGGGGGCTACTCGTCCTTGATGGCGGCCTTGGCCTTCGCCATCATGTCGGGAGGGATAGCAGTCATGTGGTGGTCTCTGCGGGCGTGCTCGGCGGCCTTGGCGAGAAGCTCCACGAGGTTTTGGGCATGGGCTTCCCATTCGCAGTCCTGGCCGAGGTCCCGGCACTTCAGGACCTTCGTCATGGCGAACTCCCTTTCTGCGGCGGTGTGACCGAGGCAACTCTGCAGGAATCTCGGGAGCCACCGCCTCGATCCCAAGGTAAGATTCCCGCGAGTGGGTTCGCTTCCTGTCGGGAAAGGATGCCAAAACGGGTCAGTGGGAAGTGTGACGGAGGATGCTAAATGAGAACACACGCGCGCTGGAACGGGTTTTTGGGAAGAGATAAATGAGAATGGAGTGCGGGGCCGCAGTGAAAGATGGTTTTTTGCGGTTTTATTTACGAACCTGCTGCGGCCGCAGTGCGGCCCTCATGCGCAGTGCGTGGTGCGCGGTAAATGAGAATGGAAGACGCCCCCGGGATCGTAGGCCGCGGGGGCGTCTTCCATGAGGGGACAATCCCTCAGAAGTCGATGTAGGCGTATTCGTCCGGCTTCCCGACCACGAGCCGCCATCCACTCGCCGGGGTGTTGACCTGCTCGGCGATCCAGGGCTGGGGAGCGAGGCGCTGGATCCGCATGAAGTTCCCTTCGGCCACGAGAATCGAGCCGGGGTCGGAGAGAGCGGCATCGTACATCGACCATGCGAGCACGTATTTCCCGGCCCACTGCTGCGTCGGATGAAACCGGCCCGGTGAGTCGTCTACCCAGTTCCACAGGGATCCCCGCGGGTTCAGGTTGACATTTCGCCATTCATTATATGCCCAGACCGCGCTCCGAGCCTCGATCGGCGCCCAGAGGTCATCTCGCCGCATGGCGATCAGAAACGGCATATCCCTTGCCCATGATCCACCGCTCAGCGCTCCCGCCATCACCTCTGCCGCCACATCCTGGTCGGCAATGATCTGCTCCCAGATATCCGGCTCCCAGGCCGCGCTCCACCCTGCAGCGGTGGCGACGAGCTGGGGGGTGACGGCTATCACCGCCTGAACTCGACCCGTCCAGCAGGGGACGCCCTGGGGAAATCTGGCAGTCCAGGCGGCGATGCCCGGCACGTCGAGTAGACCGATCTCCTCAGACGCGGCGTTGATGCCATCGTTCACCCATCCCTGGAGCTGCTCCTGGGTCGGCGCCCAGATCTCATCGCCGGGCACCTTCTCGATGACACCCTCGCCGCGGTCACCATAGCGGAAAACGAGTTGATTAGCTTCCGCCGCCCCTACCACCACCACCAGCGCCACCATCATCCACAACCACTTCATCACAATCTCCCTCCCTCGTCAGATTGCGCCCCTATTCCGGCTGGACCCATTCGTAGGGCACCCAGCCGGCCCGTCCGGCCCGAGGGCCGTCCATCAGCCTGACTTTCCGCCTGAACGTCGAGCGGTCGATGACCTTTACCCTGGTGTTGCTCGGCGTGTCGATGATTCTGCCTGCCAGATAGAGTTCCCTAACCCCCGCCTTGTCCCCCGCCACCGATGCCTTCGTGAAGGCATCCAGGTCGGCCTCTGTCACGCCCAGCACGACCGGATATCCGCCCTCGATGAGAACAACTCCCTCGCCGCCAAGCCCCTGAGCTTTCGTCTCTGGGTTTTCAGGCAACAGCGATGCTATGACCCAGATGAGAACGATGAAGCCGAGGCAGCCGATACATCCCTTTTTAGCGGTTGGATTCACCGTCCCCTCTTCCTTATATATACGGTCCCTTCAGCCCGAGTCCGGACCCTGTCCCATCAGCCGCCGGTAGATTCGCACGATCATCATCTCTTCGGGGCTGAGCCTCACCAAAACAGAGGCATCCCCATATGGCGCTGGATCCTCGGAAACCTGCGGCTCCGGGAGTCCCCCGAAGGGTCCGAGCAGCTCATGAATCGTGTGCAGGCGAGCGGCGGAAGGGAATTGCTTGCCGGTTTCCCACCCGGAAACGGCACCCTTCCGCACGCTACAGCGCTCCGCTAGATCCTGCTGCGTCATCCCTGCTGCCCTTCTAGCCTTGCGCAGCCAGTCACCAAACTGCTCTGTGTTGGCTCGCACTCTGAAAACCGCGTCGCCCGGATGTGCTTACGGTAGCATATCAGAGCTTTTTCCGCAAGGGGCGTGAAAAATGTCGGTATCAAGTATTGACACACGATTGAGATATGGTATGATCACTATGCCATGACGAAAGCAAACCACCCCAGCACGGTAGCGACATCGAGAGGCCGTCCCTCCAGGATGCCCGATATCGAGGCCCGCCTCGGTATGGGCATCGAGTTTCATGTGATGGGCGAGATGGCCAAGGGCCGGACGATCAGGCAGATCGCCGCTGCGCTGGGGATTGGATATCGGACGCTCGGAGGTCACCTCCGTCGCCGCGGTTACCGGGTAGACCAGCAGACCAAGCTCGTGTTGATCGAGCGACCTCCCCGGCCAGGGCGGAGCGGGGCGGCACAGCAACCATAGCGCCCCGGTTGCTGGGCTCCTACCTTCCGCTCTGGTCGGAGGGGTCGAACGCAAAAGCTGGATCCACGGGAAGGGACAGCGTGAAAAGGGACCTGGTAGCAGTGTCGGACGGGGACATCGCACAGTCGCAACAGTACCAGCAGCTCCTGGCGGACTGCCGGGAAATCCAGGAGTCGGCTCGCCGGTCAGCTCTCGATCACTACTGGCGCCTCGGCCAGGCCATCGACAAGGCCGCCCCGCAAGAGCAGAGGGATGAATGGGGGGCGAACGTCATCCCCCAGCTCGAGGCGGATCTCGCCATCGACAGGACCACCCTTTGGAGGTCGGTCCAGCTCTACGAGCAGTTTAACCAAGCAAGCTTACTCGCCCATGGGCAACTAACGTGGGGCAAACTAAGGCTGCTCCTGCCCATTCCGCCCGAGCTTCGGGCGCAGATTCTCCCTCGGATCGAGTCCGGCGAGCTGCGTACGGTCGACGACGTCCGCCGGGCGATCACCTTCCTCAAGCAGGACCTCGGCATGCTCCCGCCGCCGCCCGCCCGCGCCGCCCGCAACCAGCTCACCCTCGCCGGCTTCGACGAGGATGTTGTGGAGAAGCCTCTCGGCACCCTGTGGAACAAGTTCGACCCGATCGGGCGGACGATGCTCGTCACGGCTCTCATCCCGAGCCTCGGGCTCGACGGCGCCGACCGGCCCCAGGCGCTCGAGCTGCTCCGGGCGATGCGGCGGCAGGTGGATGAGGTCGAGGCCCATTTGGGCGAAGGCGAGGGGTCCGACTGACATGATGAAGTGGGGCGATTTCGAGCAGATCGACACGAGGACGCTCCGGCAGGCGCTGGCCGTGCTTCGCCAGCAACAGCGAGCGGCGGGAGGGGAGAACGTCCAGGCGCCGGCTTTCTCTCCCCCATCGATCATCGGCGACAACGCCGCGACGAAGGGCATGAAGCTCGCTCAGGCCATGCACCTCACTGATGTATTCGCCTCGATCGCTCTCACGAATTTCTTCCTTGGCTATCTCTACCTTCTCGTAGAGCGGGACGAGATGTCTGCGGCGATTGCCGCTCTCGACGACGACGAAAGGGGCGCAGGACATGACGGCAACGACGGATAGAGCCTCACCCGAGGCGATTCTGGCGCAGCTTCGCCCGATCGCCGCGGACGAACGGCAGCAACCCCGAGTCGGGGCGCTGCTGCGGGATCTGATGGCGCTCACCAATGGCAAGTGGGGCGGATTCCTGCGGGATCTCCGACCCGATCTGAAACGGCCCGACGCCTGGGCTCGAAAATGTATGGCTGTTGCACAGGCTGTCCCCATCCCCGAGCCGGCAGTGCTTTCCCCGGGTTCTGCCGGCGAACCCCGGAGCCTGGGATGCCCCCCGGCCCTGCTCGACCGCCGCGCGCAGGAGCTATATCCCAGGCTCCGGCCCCTCCTCGGGCTAGGGGGCAAGGAGCGGGGCCGGCGAGCCGACGAGCTCGCCGACGAGCTCGGGGTCGGCGTGTCCACGGTGTATCGATGGCTGAAGGCTCTCCGGGATGATGGAGCCCAGGCGCTGACCCGGAAGCGCCGCACCGACGCGGGGATGGTCCGGCTGCCGCAGGAGGTCCAGGACGCCTTCACCCGGCGGCGCCTCGACCCAATGACCCGGCACGAGGCCGTGGCGGTGAGCATCGACCGGGTGAGCGAGCAGTTCCCGGACGTCGAGATCTCACCCTACTCGCTGCGTCGGCTCGAGCGGAGCCTCCCCGCGGCGCTTCAGATGCGCGATCCCGAATGGCGGGCCCGCTTCCTACCGCAGGGCAGCTGGGGAGTTCCCCACCCGAACCATACCCATACCTTCGACATGACGATCGCCGACTGCTTCGTCTGGAATGGCGACCCGAGGGTTGAGCCCTACCGGCCGAACCTCACGGCGCTCGTCGACGAGGCGACGCAAAGCTGCATGTTTGCCATCTATACGAAGGAGACGCCCAACACGGCGATTCTCCAGACGCTCCTGCTGCATGCCTGGCTGCCGAAGGCCGACAGCGCCCGCTGGCCGCAGTGCGGCGCTCCGCTCCATCTGCACTGTGACAACGGGAAAGTGCAGACCAGTGATTGGCTTGATGAGGTCTGCCGCACCCTCGGCACAGACATCGACCTGGCCGGCGACATCCGGCATTCGCAGGTCCGCTCGCCCTGGGGGCAGGGACATGTCGAGAGCTTCTTCGGGATCGTCCATTCCCGCTATGAGAGCCAGCTTGGGGCGGCATACTGTGGCAACGACGCAAAGCGGAAGCCCGAGTGCTTCAAGGACAAATCGGGCGGCATCAACGTGTGGCGCCAGTACCCGACGCTCGAATCACTCAACGCCGGGCTCCAGACGTGGATCATGACGGAGTATCACCAGAAGCTCCACAGCCGGCTCGGCATGAGCCGCCTCGAGGCCTGGCGGATGGACGTCCCCAAACCCGTCACCATCCCCGACGCAGGCTATCTCTACACCGCTCTTCTGCAGCGAGATCGGCGCCAAATTCGCCGAGGTCGCATCACCTGGAACGGGATGGGCTTCTGGCATCCGCTCCTGCAAGGCTATGAGGACAGCACGCTCGACATCCGCTGGGATCCCGCCGACCTCAGCAAGATCCTCGTGATCAGCGGCGACGGGCAGACTATCTGCTGGGCGGAGCGGCAGGAGACCCGCTCCGTCGACAACCCGGCCGACCTGGTGGAGCTCCGACAGCAGAAGCGCCAGGCGAAGGAGATGAAGCGTACGATCGCCGCCGCCGCGGGCTTCGCCGCGACGACGGACGAGGGGGCCTTCCGGAAGACAATCGCGGCGATGGAGACCGCCCGGCGCGACGCCGGCATCCTGAGCTTCCCCATCGAGCAGGTGACGAGGAGGCCCGCCGAACCAGACGAGACGGATCCCGACCGGATCATCGACATTCTCGATGCGAGCACATCACTGCAGGCCGACGACGACGATCGCATCACCGTCCACGGCCTCGAGCTGGAGTAAGGGGGCGCTATGGCAACACAACTCCAAACCAGGAAAGTCGACGGGAAGACGATCTACCTCATCCGGCCCACGCGCAACATTCTGCGGTCGCTGGAGGCGCTGCATAAGCCCTCGGCAGATGCCGAGCGGATGGGGCTCCTCATCGGCGATCCGGGCATCGGCAAGACAACGGCGGGCATGCTGTTCGCCGCCGAGCACCGGGACGTCTGCTATATCGACCTGCCGCCGCGGTCGGCCATGCTATCCCCGGCCGCTCCGCTCCGGCTCCTGGAGCGTGCTCTGGGGGCCGCCCCGTCGTCCCGAGACGTCATCGGCCGGCTGGAGGACATCACCGAGGCGTTGCGCCGGCGGCCGCGGATGATCCTGCTCGACACGGCCCATCGGCTGCGGTATGACCACATCGATGTCTTCCGGTATTGCCACGACCGGGCGAGGGTGCCCGTCGTCTTCCTCTCCGTGCCCGCGCTGCTGCCGATGTTCGATCAGCACCGGGAGTTCGGCAGCCGGCTCGCTCTCCGGCTGCGGCTGGCGCCGGCGACGCGGGACGAGATCATCGAGCTGCTATCGGACTATCCCGAGGAGGTGGCGGCCGACATCTACCAGCGGACCGGCGGGCGGATCCGGGAGGTGCTCCAGCTCGACCGGCTCGTTCGCTCCAGCAACAAGTCACCGGACCACATGACGATCAAGCGGATACAGGAAATAGCACAGGTTTACTTGGCAGCCTAACACTACAGCGGCGAGGGAGACAGGCGGCATGGCAGACAGTCACGATCGCAGGAAGAAGCTGAGAGACCCGCTGCCGATCGACGAGCGGGGGCAGGCGAGGTTGGCGACGCAGATGGCACTGGCGCATTCCCTGCAGGGGAAGGACCTGGCAAAGGCGGCGAAGATCGACCGCCCCGAGCGAGTGAAGACAATCTATCCCGCGGCCATCGTCACCGGGGCCTATCGGCTGATGGAGCTGGCGCGGGAATCCGCTCGGCACTTCGGACAAGATGTGGTGCTCGATGTCGGCTCCGCCGACGCCTGGGCGAGGGGCGTCCCCCTCGGACTTTCCATGCCGCCCTACGCGGCATTCCTGTGCGGCACCACCGCCGAGACCTGCCGGCGCATCCACGCCGCCGGCGTGAGGGTGGGCGTGATGCTCGCCCTCAAGCACCTGAAGCTTCGGAGCGCCGACTGATGATTGCTCGGCCAAAACACCACAAGGAGAAAGAACGACGATGATACGCCTCGGAGACACCGTAACGGACAGCATCACCGGCTTCACCGGCGTCGCGATCGGGCGCTGCGACTACCTCAACGGATGCGAAGAATGGGAACTGCAGCCGAAAATCCTTCAGGAGAACGGCGAGCCCGTCAAGGCGCGCTGGTTCGACGAGCAGCGCCTGACCGATCAGAGCGACGTCGGCACTGGTGGGCCTGCTGATCATCCGCCGGCTCCCTCGGCACCGAGCAACTGACATGATTCCCCGGCCCGAGCGCATATCACAGCCACCCACCAGCGCGGATCAGAGATGGCTTCACAGCAGCGCACGCCGCCACTCGCCCACGCGCTCGGGCCGGCAGGCGACCTTCGCCCGGGATGCTATCCTCTTCGTCCCCGTCGTTGCCCTGCTGATGGTGTGGGCGGTTCGCACCACCCCCCTCGGGTCACCCGTCCCCGAGACCGCCACGGTCGCCGCCCACACCGTCACCCCCGAATGCGTGAGCGCCGAGGACATGGCGCGGCGCTATGGATGGGAGGGCGATTGGCGAGAGTACATGATGGAGGTGAAGGAGCTCAACGGGTGGGATCGCTGGCCGATCCTGCACATCGGAGATCCCGTCATCGTGCCGGACTACCGCTCACATGAGGAGGTGGCTTATGGGTCCGTAGCGGGACCTGCCCAGCAGATCCAAAGTATTGAAGCGTCGTACCCGGCGGATGCTGCGGACGACCCCGCGGCCGCCGGGAGCACTTATCAGAATTCCAGCGCCGCAGACAGTCGCAACCAGCAGCTCGACCGCAGCGAGTCCCTGCGGCCGAGCACCGGGCGGCCCGTAGGGGCTGATCCCATCCCAGCCTCGCCTCCGATCGCGGAGCGCCAGCTCCGCGGCCGACGACAGGGGCGGGCCGCCCGGCCAATCTTTCATGGCGGCAACCATGACAGCACACACGCGGCACCATCCAACTCAGCCACAGATCGCTAAGCTCTACACCGTCGCGGGGCGGGCCGGGCTCGACCATGCCGGGGTGAAGGACGAGCTCTTCGCCCGGTACGGCCTCGAGAGCACGAAGCAGCTCTCCCTGCGACAGTTCCAGGAGTTTCTCGCCTTCTTCGAGGGGATGGCCCGGGCGGCCGGGCGGAAGCCGCCCACGATCAAGGACGACCCCGCCCATCCGAAATGCTCCTCCCGCGGCGACTGCGAGCGACTGGTCCGGGCGGAGTGGCCGATGGTGTTCACCCAGGACCCCGATCTCGCCGGCTGCCTGGTGGCGGCATTCGACTACTTCCGGCTCACCCGGCTCTCGGGCAAGGCATCTGAGGCGATCCTATCGGCGACCATCCAGAGGCTCAGCCGCGCGGACCTGCGGGACGTGAGGAAGGCGGTCGGGCAGTACCTCGTGGGGCACACCACCAAGCCCGAGCGCTACCTGGAGGCGATGGTGCGCTATCGGAAGCGCGACCGTCAGACCGAGGAGCGGCGAGAGGCGAAGAAGACTGAGCGGCAGCGGGAGGATCGGGCCGGGATCGAGCAGCTCGTCAAGGAGATCATCAATCGGGCGGGCGAGCCGATGAGGTTCGGCGACCGCTGCGCCTGTGACGGCAAGGGGAGCCTGTTCTACCAGCGCGAGCCGCACGCCAACTTCGGGACGGTCCCCTGCCCCTGGTGTGAAGCCGGGAAGAAGGATCTGGAGCGAGGACTCAGCCGGGGGCAGAGGTTCGATCACATCAACTGGCGGCTCGTCCGCGAGCAGACCGAGGATCGGCTCAGGCGGTGGGCCGCAGAAAGCGAGGACGGAGAACGATGAGGCTCCTCAAGGACACGCCGTATGTTGAGTTTCCGAGTGGCGGACGCATGCATAGGCTCGATCCGGATAAGCCGGGTCAGACATTGTGCGGCCGGGATGTCGATCCCTGGACAGCCTACTTCTACAGCCCGTCGGGCCCGGGCGTCTGCGCTCGCTGCCGCCGAGAGATGGCAAAGCGATGGATGAAGTAGACCGATGCGCCTCCCCTCCTCCGGCAGCATGCGCCCCGGTGCCCGGCCCCAGTTCGGGGCGGCGTCGGCTAGTGCGCCTGATCGGCTCGAGAGGTTCCTGGCCGAGGCGACGCGGCGGAACCGGGGGAGGAGGCCGCGCTGGGCTCATCTGGTCGACGCGCTGCGGAACGGCCCGAAGACCACCGGCGAGCTCGGCTACATCCGGGGGATTGGCGAGAACGTCCGGGGTATCCGCCGGGAGGCCGACCGGAACCTCACCCGGATCGGCTTTCACATCGAGGGCGAGGAGACGGAGCAGCGCGACGCCGCCGGCGATCCCATCAGCAATGCCACCTACCGGCTCGTTGACGACCGGCTCCAGCCCCACCTCGACCGCAGCGCCGCAGACGTCCAACGCCGCAAAGAACAGCTTGGATTGGGAGTGTAGGGATGCCAGAACATGTGCCGTCAGCCCCCATCAACACCGAGCCCGTCGACGAGCAACACGCCGCGCAGCTCGGCGAGGCGCAGCAGCAGATCGAGCGGCTTACATCGGAGAACAATGACCTGGAGGACGCGCTGACAGAAGCCCGCGCTGAGCGCGATGCAGCGAGGGAAGAGCGTGAGTCCGCCCAGGCCGACGTCCGCCGGCTCGAGGCCGCCATCGAAGCCATCAGAGACGCGCTGAAAGGACTGTGATATGATCGACGACAACATCACCATCCACCACAGCTACAGCACCACAGGGCCGGGCGGGAGCTACCTCGTCGTCCTCGGCTGGATCCGAAACAGGGCGAGCGCGAAGCAGTGGGATGTCAGCCTCTGGCGCCAGGAGATCATCCCATCGCGCTGGTCGTGGCTGCCCTGGGTCCGGCCGCAGCTCAAGCACACCCTCGTCCGACGCGAAGCGCAGAAGCGCCGCCTCGTCACCGCCCGAGAGAGCTACGAGCTGGTGAAGGCGGATGCAGACAGAATGGCAACAGCACAGCCGACGGCGGTCGAGACAGACGACGGCGGTCCAGTGGGTCCGCCATCCAAGTAGGTCCGCCGTCCAGAAAGGAAGATCATGCGAAGGCTCGGAGTTTGTATCGCAGCAGTAGTCATCATCGCCGCCTGTAGTGGCGCCTGGGCGGGAGTGTCGCGGATTCCAGAGAGGCCCGTTAACCTCAAGGCGAGGGCGGCGGAGACGAGCATGGATGGTTTCACGCTCACAATATCCCCGTCGAGTCTGAGGCTGCCATCGGGCGATCAGGGAACAGTGACCTTCATGGGGCAGGCGTCTTCGGCGCTCCTGTCCCCGGTGGAGGATGTGCTGTTCACATGGCCCAACCCGAAGCGAACGATCCCCATTTCCGGCACCGTGGACCGGCCCGATTTCATCACGGAGAATCAAGCGACGATGGAGTGGACCTATGAGGATGTGACGGGTTATAGCGAGAGTGCAGTTGTGCCGCTGACGGTGCTGGGGGGTGTGTATGCGATGCCGGTGCCGGCGCCGGACGGGATATGGACGACGACGATTCCCGAGGTCTGGCCGGGAGACTATGTAGCCATCGCCATCACGATCGAGGCGCAGTAGGCCATGAACATCGAGCGCGTCTACGGCGAAGTCAAGCGCATGGCGGATGACGAGATCATCCTCGTCGCTCCCCGCGACGACCCGAAAGGGATCGGCTGCGCCCTCGGCGTCATGCCCTGGGATGGCCGGTACATCACCATCGAGACGGAGCGCTTCGAGTCCTGGCGGCCGGAGCCCTGGGCCAACTACTGGCTCATGTTCCCGCTCGAGGCGGGGAAGCTCTACCCGGTCGCCTACTTCCGCTGCACCGCGAGGGTTGCCGAGTGGGGCCAGGTGCATGGCGGCAACCCGGAAGACCAGGAAATCATCGGATCACACGCCCACTCATCCGGAGTGCCGGGCCGGCAGCGACTGCTGCGGATCTCCGCCCTTGAGGACACCGTCCACTTCGGCTGGGGAGAGCAGACAACCAGCCTCAGACTTCGCCACACCGGCCGCCTCGTCCACTACTGCGAGGCGAGCATCGTGAGGGTGAAAGTGACACAGGGAGGAGGGTGATGCAATGCGAGTGGTATTGAAACTCGTTGGACTCATCGGCTTGCGGACGATCCTGATCTTCTGCTGTCTCTATGCGCTGGGGGTTGTCATCGGCCTGACCTGGATGCTCCGATGAGATACCGGCAGCGGGCGAGCAAGGCGGTTTCGCCGTGGATCTCCGACTCCGACTACACCCACGGCGGCGAGGTGGTCTGCGGGCTGCGGCACGTCTACCGCGGCGTGTGGGGCTGCCCCGCCTGGGCCGCAGGGAAGCCGTGCTCCTACTGTTTCCTGGGGAAGACGGTGCGGGGGAAGAAGGCGCTGCTGGAGGGGGTCGCGTGGATCGACTGCGACTGCTCCGACCATCGCCCGAGGGAATGGGCCTGCGACGGCGGCGACTGTCTCGGCCTCACGATCGACAACGCCCGCGCGGCGGTGACGAAGTGGCTGCGCGGTGCCGACTGCTCCTTTTCCCGGTCCTGCCGGCTGAAGTGCAGTCGGAGCGATCGCTGCGATCAGTTCAATCCTATGCCAGCTATCCTCAACGCCGGCGAATACACCGACTCGCTCGCATGGACGCCCGAGGAGAACCCGCACCTCGGGATGTTGCTCGACCTCTTCTCCGACCCGTTGACGAACCCGTACGGACACAAGCTCCTGCTCGCGAGCAAAGGCGGCCTCGAGGCGACGAAGGCGCACCTGGAGGGCCGGCAGCCGAGCCCGAATGTGATCCTGAGCTGGAGCATCGGTAACCTTGGAGAGGATGCTGAGCCACATTGGCTCCCGGCGTTCTATCCCGGCAGCCGGCTCGTCGCTGCTGACTGGATGCTCCTTGATGGTTGGCGGGTCCGGCTCCGACTCGATCCGCTAGGACCGGGCCACGACTGGCAGGCAGACGTGAGGCAGTATGCCACGACGACGATAGCCCACTTCGTCCCGCAGAAGCAGCATCCGCTCCCCGAGCTCATCACCCTCGGCACGCTCCGGCACAACGGCGGTAGGGTGAAGCTGCCGGCCGATGAGCGGGTGGGGATATACCGGGAGGCCATCGACGGCCTGCGGCAGGGCGGCTACATGGGCGACATCGGCCTCTGCAAGGAGACCCCCGACATGATCCACAAGATCCTCGGCATCGAACCCCATGAGATGAGGTGCAACTGCCTGCCATGAAAGACACAACCACGAAAAAGCCGGCCCGCCGGCCGCTGATGACAGCCACGGAGCTGCGGAAGCTCGTCAAGCAGAAGGGGTGGCAGCTCCGGTACGACGAGGAGACGCACCAGGCCGACCTGCACAGCGGGAAGGGCGAGCTGCTGGTGCCGGGGATCCCCGCGGCCACCGAGCGCATCGCCCACGAGGTGCTCGCCGCCAAAGTCGGGTTGGTGCGGTCATGAGCGCGCCTGCCTTGCGCCTGGAAGAGCAGTGGGATTTCCTGCGCCAGTGGACGAACGAGCCCGATCCGACGGTCGAGCCGCGCTTCATCGAGGGCGACAGCCGCGAGATCATGCAGCTCTTTCCCGACGACAGCATCGACTTCGAGTTCACCAGTCCGCCCTATCCCCGACCGCGCAAGCCGGAGGACCTCGGGCGGTATCGGCGCTTCATTGGCGATGATGGCAGCCTGCTTCCCGAGGCTTCGGCGGTGCCCCACTGCCGTCAGCAGACGAAGAAGCTCATCCGACAACAGAACCTCCGCGCCGCCGGCCGCTCTCCCCACGTCAACAAGAAGCTCCACCGTGAGGGCTTCAAACACGGCAAGCCCAACCTCAAGGGAGAGACCGGTCTGGCCGTGCAGCTCCACCCCGATGAGTGGTGGGATTGGTTCCGTCCGTTCGCCCGGGAGATGCTCCGCATTCTCAAACCGCGGCGGGCGCTGCTCCTCAACCTCGGCGGCGTGGTCTGCCCGACGTGGAATCATCACACCTACGATTGGGATCTCCCGAGCCGAATGAAGAGCATCGGATGGCAGTTCATCCGCCCGATCTACTGGGACAAACCGAATGGCCCCCCGACGACGGCAGAGGGCAGCATGACGAATATTATGGAG
>Ga0307376_10003447_pt1 | contig 14781 bp, 20 predicted proteins | sample TR2MG_FD_202536 | JGI IMG/M metagenome (GOLD analysis project Ga0307376, IMG submission 202536) | Soil microbial communities from Risofladan, Vaasa, Finland - TR-2 | ecosystem: Environmental > Terrestrial > Soil > Coastal area > Acid sulfate soil | place: Finland: Risofladan, Vaasa | collected...
TCTTGTGTGGATTTTGCCACGCCGCAGATCTGGTCAGCTATGCTCCTGTTATGATGTTGATCGTGAACGGCGTATACGCTCCAATTGCCTGACGTGCTACGACACAAAATACGTAGGCGGTTACCTAGCGCCAATAGCTACGTATATGTCTATACGTGAGGGTGCACAGTTTTCAGAGCAGTCCCCCAAGGTAGAGATCATACAAACAAATGCACAAGCTGTACTTCCGCACTACCCACCCGTAGTAACAGACGATATAATCATCGAGACTGAAAACGTACGCTGGAAGGTCACGCCTGTTGATGGGTACGAGCGTAGGCGCTTCAGGTATGAGCAGCGCTTCCAATTAGGTAAGCTCATACCGGGTGATGTAATCTATAAAGTACCTGTAAATTTGGATTTCTCGGAGCTGGGATCCCCTGAACAGTACCGTAGGATAAAGAGGAGCACGTAATGCAGGCATCTGACCTTATAAAGTACGCGGCAGCGAATAAAAAAGATAGTCTACCTTCGTATGGGGAATTCGTTGAAAAACCGGGGTTGCGTGCAACAGGCGGTGGACTGTTAGGTGGTATTCTTGGCGGAGGTGCTGGCGTTGGGGTTGGTGCCCTGGCAGCAAAGGCTTTGAAGAAGAATACTATTTCTGGCGCCCTTGCAGGCGGTCTTCTAGGACTGGTACCGGGTAGTATGTACGGGCGAGTGAAAGGAGCCCAAAGCGGTATTGCCGCTATGAAGGACAAACGGCTTAAGGGCTATAAGCCTACATGGTCAGCTATCCTCGGTGGCTTACCAGACGTTGCCCTACTTGGATTAGGTATACTTGGTACCGCTTCGGCAACTAGATATGGGGCCAAGAAATATATGGAGCGGAAAAGGAGTACGTAATGAACGCATCTGACCTTATAAAGTACGCAGCAGCCAAGAATAAAGAACAATCCTTTATAATGCCCGCGGCCAAAAGTACGGTTGGTGGGCTATTAGGCGCGGCCGCTGGGGGGTTAACGGGAGCCGCAGGTGGCGGAGGAGCAGGTGCCCTTATAGGTAAAGCTTTGGGCAAGGGACGTGCGGGGTATGGTGCAGCTGCAGGAGCAGGGCTTGGCGCCCTATTAGGCGTTCCAACAGGATCCATAATTGGGCACGTAAAAGGGGCGCGTAAAGGGGTACAGGATCTTAAGGATAAACGCTACAAAGGCTATAAACCCTCCGTAGCCCCTATAGCAGGTACCATATTGGGCGGTACTGCTGGCGCAGGTGCTGCACTTGGTGTACAATCAGGAATACTCCACGGACTCAGAAGACTAAGCCCCGCAGCACGTAGTAAGATGCTTTCCGGTAAGAAGCGCTTAGCTCTAGAAGCGTTAGGCCTGGCATCCTCTGCTTTGCCTATTGGCGCGGGAATTATGGGGTCTGCAGCTATGATGAAGCACTTTGCCAATAAAAAAGCAGGTAAGGAGTGAGCACGATGAAAGCATTAGAGATCATAAAACTGTCCGAGGCAAAAGGCAAAACCAAAAGGTCGCTGTTGCCAGCTACAGCTGGAGCCGCTTTAGGTGGTTTTATAGGGCTACCCGTTGGTGCTGTAGTTGGAGGAGGGGGGGCCGCGAACAAGCTTGGTCAAGAGGCCGTAAGGGGAGCTTCAGACGAGGTTTTACAGAAATTAAGTAAAAAGGTAGCACGGCGCTCAGGGGTAGGAGCTCTTTTAGGATTAGCAGGAGGTGCAGGTCTTGGCGCATACGGGTTACACGAACTGTATAAAGCTTAAATAGATATACACGATGAAAGCATTAGAGATCATAAAGTATGCTGCAGCATACGAATTAACGCGCCGAGATAAAACACGTGCTGCGGCTATAGGTGCAGGCTCTGGGGCTGGAGCTTTAGCTGGTAGTCTTGTTCCGGACTACCTTGCAGTCCGTACATTGAAAAGATCTGTGGGACAGGCTGATAGGTACGTATCCATGGGTTTGTTTACGAAAGCTTTAGGTACACTTAAGAAAGCTCAACGGAGTGCCGCACGTTTAAAGGGGCTCGGAATGTGGAGTATGCCCGCCGGTTTGTTAGCAGGTGCTTTGGGCGGTTGGGGTGTACATAGTTTGGCTACAAGGAAGAAAAAGTGAGCACAAAGCAGCTCATAAAAGAGGCTTACGTATCACCTCTGGTAGCATGGGGACTCGGTAATATAATAGGATACCCCAGTGTACTAGGGGCCACGGCACTAGGCTATGGTGCCGCAGAAGCTGCGTCCACACTTAACGCCGCTGAGCGTGCTGGGTTGCCTAAGGACTACGGCGATGCCTTAGAGCGGGGAATTTCCGGTGGTGTAGGTGGGACTATTGGGTCCCTATTAGGTATGGCCGCCGGTTTGGCGTCTATTCCGCTGCTACGTGGTAAGGGTGTTCCTTTAGGGGTTACCTTATTAGCACCTGCTATTGCTGGTAAGATAGGGGGAATTTCAGGAATGAAGGCACTGAGCGGGCCTAATAATAGCCAACGTGTAATTCCTGTAAATTCAAGGTTTGATATGACCCCCGTAAGACGTAGATTGGCATACGTAAAAGGCAAAGGTGTAGTTAAAGTAAGCGCAACTAAAGATAAGAGTCTGTGGAGTAAAGCAGCACCGTACATGGTGGGTGCTGGTGCAGCCGGTGTTGGTCTTGCTGGTGGTTATGGCGCAACAAGGTTGTTAGCTAGAGCGTTAAAAAAGAAGGTGCTAACTAAAACAGAGTTGGCAGCAATGTTAGGAGTAGCTATACCTAGCTCGTTGGCAGCAGGCCATAAAGCAGGTACTTGGACGCGCAAACAACTAGACAGTAGGCGCAAATGATTTCTCCGTTAGGTGATGTTGTAAAGGGGTTCCTGGTTATGCTGCGATCTATTTTTAAGTCGCAGGATGAAGGGGACTACCATTGGAACCCTGACCCTAGCCTAACTGAAGTTATTATAACTGATCAGAATAAGACGGATGCACAGACACTTGGGCAGCGCCCACTAATTGTCACACAGCGTGTGGGTACGGGCGTTGTACCCCTGGGAATGGACCCGCGCACACATAGAAATAGCGATAGATCCTGGAACACCACCAGGATGTACGCAGGTAATATACTCATCCATTGTATTAGTAAAACAGGAACAGAAGCAGAGATGTTAGCTACCTTTATCTCTGATTCAATTCCTCACTTTTACAGGGATATAGTCTCTAGAACCTGCTTGCACAGTATAGAAGATCAGATTACGTTGAGCGCAGAGACACCTGTTAGTCCTTATGTACTACAGGGTGGCTCTAATGAATGGACATCTGTAGTGCTGCAGATACCATTTAAAGCGCAAACGACCTCTCAATTACTGTACGACGATGACAACCGCACACGTTTAAGAGAAATACGTGCTACTATAACATTAACGATGCCTAACTCTGACACCGTGGCTACTCAGGCAGATGTGATACGTTTACCGTTCACACAGGGGTCAGCGGCATTGGATACTACTGGAGCTTCACCATTACCGCCCGTGTGTCGCACAGGTAGTTTGTGGTTCCACTGTACAGCTAACTCCGGTCACATAGCGACACTAGGGTTATAATAATGGCCATACAAGTACTGGACAAAGACGGCAATACCGTAACATTAGAGACTACAGAGGTGGGAGGGGTACATACTCCTCATCAGCATATGGAGTCATTGCCAGGTACAGTAGAAGGTGATGTAGCCAAGTTACGTGAAGGGCCTGCTGTATTAATAAACGGTGTAAAGACTGTAACCACTGCAGGTACAGCCGAGGCATTAGGTGCTGCCACTACGCTTTATGGTGATTTACACATAAAAGCTCTGTCTACTAATTCGGGTGACGTGTATATAGGCGATACAGCCGTGACAGCAGCTAATGGGTTCCCGCTGTCATCTGGAGATGAGGTCACTATTAGGATAAGTGACCTTGCTACCGTGTATGTAGATGTAGATACTGACGGTGAGGGTGTTGCGTATATCGGAGGATAACACCCAAAGTTTAACAAGAGAACTTCCCAGGCGCTTATTGGTGCGCTAGTATAGTGGAAGCGAACGACCACCTCCATAAGAGGAGAATGCGATGCCAATACAAAAGCCAGCGGTGACAGTGGAGCAGGTTTACGCGGCTGTAGATCTTCCACGGCTTGACCCGGATCAACCTGTCGTCATTATCGCCCCCTGCTTTGACGTACTTGCGGCTACAGATAGCACAAATACGGCGAATGCTAATGCGGCCGTAGCCTACCCGGCTTACATATTGGCCAACGCTGGGCCATATTTAGCTGTAGGTGATACTGACTTTTCTGTGCGTGTAAACAACAGTACTCCGCAGACAGTTAGACTTCCCGGAGACGCGGGTGTAACAGACCTGACTGCTGAAGTTATGGTCTCTCTACTAGAAGCGGGTATTACCGGTATTCGAGCTTTCGATATCGGCGGCACACTCCTGTTGGTGACTACCATCACAGGTGGATCAGCGTCGTTGGAAATCACGGCTGCCAATGCTGCTTTCTACGGTGCGTCTCTGCCACCCATCTCTTATGGGGCGGACTTTTATGACAACAACCAGCGCAGTTTTCCGTTTGCCTATCTGCCAGATCCGCATGATCGTATGGATGATCTGGTACTGAACGCAGATGACATTGATGTCTATCTGTTGTCTGGCGGGGCAATGCGTAAGTTGGAGACGGAGAAGGCTCTATTAGGGTCTGCTGATCGTACTCTGCCTACCACCTACGATCATCCGTTAGAAGACCATACTTACAGTATGTCAGCATACGATGACAATGATGGTGACTTGTACACACCGTACAGGGTGTGTTGGGGTGTGGATGCTACAACTACAACAGGTACGGCTACCGTTGATCTGATCACGTGGACTGCCAACGGTAAGGACAGTTCTAGCCCGCCCGTGCATGGTAACTACCACGGTGTAGCCGGAAATGCACTTACTGTCGAGATAATCGATGGCGGGATTGGCGGACTGGCTGTTGCTCCAGCGGTTTACCCAGATGTTATCATAGACCTGGGCGGCGATACACCTATACCACAACTGGTAATAGATGCTGTGGCAGCCGAGCCGACTGCTGCGGCTATGATATCTGGGGTAACGACAACCGCAGAGATTGGCACGGTTGTCGTTACCGGTACCGCCATTGCTTTTGCTGGCGGTAAAGATCCACTAAACTTCACAGACACTCCTCAGGTAGCTAGAGTCACCGGTAACGTGGACTGGGATATTGCCAGTTCACCGGTTGCCGATCCAATCTCATCCGGTGAGACTATCATATTCCGTATAGATGGCGGGATAGAGTACACAGCCACACTATCGGCTGCGTATGATGGTTCAGGTGCTGGAGATGTTGCTGCAATACTAGCAGACCTTAACGGTACAGGTGCTGGGGCTGTCTTCTCTTCTACAGGAGCAGGTCCCCCAACATACTTTCGCTGTGAGTCCGGTTCTATCGGTGTAGAGGGTGTAATACACTTCGTGGGAGGTACGGCACTACCTAAGCTATTTGGTACTACAATAGGTGTCACAAACTCCAAATACTACGGGCGTCCACATGCTGCGGCACCTGGAGATAGCCTATGGTACCGTGGTAGCGAGGTTGGGCTAATCTCAACTATCACTACACTGTTGGTGGGTACTCAGTCTTTTACTGGCGGTCTGCTGAAGATGTCAGAAGAGGTAAATGTAACCACTTCGTACACACAGTGGTACATGATAGCTGAAGACCTGACCATTATTTCCCCACGGCCAGCTCCAGAGCTTGATGTAGTTGCAGCTGATGAAGAGGTGCGTATCCGTCAGGCAGTCATGTATGACTCCAACGGTAATCCCTATCAGGTTGCGATCTATCCGACGTATGTGGCCTACAAGGCACTTCGTCTGGATGTAACTCAGGCAACTACTACACAGAATCCGACCCTGACGGCGTACGGAGGTCTTACTGAACTGGCCTCCGACATGACTCTAACCAGTGATAACCCACTGGGTATGGGTATGATGAAGGCCATGGCAGTGGCGCCCGATAGTGTCATTTACGGATTGGGTATCGATGAAGTAAGTGACGCAGAGCCCCAAGGCACTTATCTAGCGTATGCGCGCATGCTGGACTTCCTAGCAACGCGCGACGTTTATTTCATAGTGATCTACAGCCAAGACGAGGACGTACACGTTCTGCTGAAGAATCACTGTGTAGCGCAGAGTGCGGCTGATGTTGGTAAGTGGCGCATGTCGGCCTTTACAGAGCCCTTCCCGACTGAGGAAGTGCCTTACCTCATGGGATCTGGTTCTGGTAACACAATCGTAACAGCTGACCAACTGCAGTGTGACGTATCTGAGTTAAATCTCATCAACGCTATACTAGCCCGCGGTCTTAATCCATCCGCACTGACATATGATGACGGCGTGTTTGTACGTCTAGAGGATCAACGTGGTAAGTGGTTGGTAATGTCAGTAGATAATGTAACCAACACGGCTACACTGTCTACTACCTTTTCTTACCCCGATAATGTAGATGGGTTCTACTCTACGGCTGACCCCGATACAGTTGTGGACAAGACTGTATCGTTGTACCAACGCGGTGATACGGTAACGTCTGTAGTAGACACTATGCAAGCTTTGGCTGACATGGCAGCTAAGTATGCTTCACGGCGTACCTTACTGGTTATGCCTGACGAGTGTGCCACATCTAACTCCACGGGTGGAGAAGAGCGGCTCAGCACTTTCTACGCCCTGTGCGACCTTGTTGGTACCAAGGCCAAATACCAGACACAGGAACCGTTGAGCGGCAAGCAAGCGGAGACGACATCGTTCGTGTATAACTCCAACGATGTATTCCCAGAAAAGAACGGTATGGACATAGCCGCCGCTGGCGGTGTCATGTGGCTATACAACACTGCCGGCGTAGTGCGTGTCTGGCGGCAGAAAACTACGGATACCACCTCTATAGAGCGCGAAGAGGTCAGTATTGTTTCTGCAGTTGATTATGTGTCTAAGTATGTGAGTTTGGCTTTGCAGCCAATGCTCAACAAGAACATTGATGACACATATCTAGACGAGCTTGGTATTCTGACTGAGTCGGTGCGCGACTACCTAGAGAACGTCAAAAAGTGTGTGCGCTACATACGCATTACACGGATGGACCAAGACGAGTCGGATCCCACACTTGTGTACGTCGACATGACTGTTGTCCCTCTATACCCGGCCGTAGAGATCCGGGTGCAGCTGAACATCACGAGGACGATTTCATGACAGCCAAAGAGCTTCTAGCGCTTATGGACGAAGGTAAGGTAAACGAGGCCAAGTCTAAGATAAAAGGGGCCAAAGACCTTATCAATGGAGTAGACCCACAAGAGCCAGCTAATACTCCACAGGGCTTGTTAGAGCGTATTACATCCACAAAGGCGGATAGTGACGCAGAGCGTTCGGAGCTACACGTACGGCTGAACACTATGATGAAGCAAGAGGATGTGTCAGCGCAGGCTAACGAAGTGCAAAAACAGGCCGCGGTCCGTGAGTTTATAAAGTCTCTTATAACTGACGAGTAATACCCGGTTAGATTGGCCCTGTAGGCCTATAAAACCCAGGAGAGTAAATTATGGCGAGCCTTTCCACCTGGAACCCATATCTAAATCATGTCCAGCATGGCCTGCAGGAAGGACGCTTTGCCTCCGGCAGATTCACTCTGTTGGCGTCTGGACCTCCATTTCTTTCAAACATTAGCGCCGGCACCTCCTTAATTGCTGGACAGGCCCCTAGGGATATCGTCTACCCAATTGGTCTAATCCAGAACTTTGGGTGGGGCCAGAACCGTGCATGGGCGCGATTCTTTGAGATTGGATCGGACCGTTCGGTCGTCATCTCGGGCCACACTGTTGGGCAGATTGGTCTGGGACGTGTCGTATACGACGGCCCTTCCCTACTGCGTGTGCTCTGGGCGTTCTACCGAGACGCATTAGCTGGTATCGACTACCTGTATCAGAACGATGCCATTAATGCGGTCCATCAGCACTCAACAGTGTTCCCTCCTGGTTACGAGAACCTGCTGCTGAACTTGGCTTCAGACATGTTCTCTCAGCCCATTGGTCTTTTGGTTGTTTTCAAGAACAACGATCTAGACAATCTTGGCGCGTACTACTTCGAGCGTTGTGTTGTTCCTACACACAACATTGGGTGGGATGCTACCAGTGGGATTATTCAGGAGTCGTTGAGTATTCAGTTCGAGCGGGCACTGCCGATTAGGATGAGTAACGTCGTTCCACTTCTAACGGGAACATCTTAATCCTCCTCTTCTGTGTCTTCTTCCTCGTCTGACTCTTCTTCAGTCTCGGCTGTCTCTTCCTCATCAATATGGATCTCATATGTGCTCAATGGTTTGAGTAATCCATACTGCTCACTTATCAAACAACCTATGCCGGCTTTAACTATCTGTATTGGTATATCCGCATCTGGATTACCGTATAGGGGGTCATCATTCTCTGGTGCTTTTATGGCAGCTAACAGTTCTTCGTAGATCTTGATGACGATCTCTGCTTGTCTACGCTTAGCCAGGAAATCCTCTAAGTTCATAGCATCCTCATGCTGTTAATGCGTTTGTTAGCGCCGTTACTAGTGACTCATGGTTAATGGAATCCCTTATCAGAACTTCCATTGGATAGAAGCAAAAATCTCTACCCTCATAGATCTGATCTAGGTGCTTGCGTAGTACTACACCCTTTGTGGTTTTTGGGTCGTATCGTATGTCGTTAGCGTGATACTTGATGAGCAGGTCTGAGTTGTGTCCCAGCTTGGCGAATTCTTTAGCCAGAGCTTCCGCTAATGTATGAGCGGAGCAATTAAAGAACGCTTCCCCCCCAAGCTCCTTGTTTGGTACGTGGGCCCAACAATTGTTGCAGATTACAAGATCCGAATCGTGCCACTCAGGTAGAATTATAGAGTCACACTTGGGGCACCAGTACATCTTTAGTGAGCCACCCTCTGGTAGAGGTATTTTCTTGTCGTCTATATTGATAAAATCTTCACTGCCTTTGCGAAATAACTGCACAAAGCATGTGGATTTTTCGGTGGTCCGTTTACTGTGGAACATCACCTCAACATAGTATTTGGCTCCGCTGTCTTGAAACAGCTCTTCTATTTTACGTTCTTCGGCGTCGTTCATTTCAACCCCAGCTTACCAATTTCTCCCATGGTACCGATCTTATACACACCCCCTCCGGTCTCTTTGTTGGGGACATTGCGATCCCCATCTGGTACCCAAGGAATCGGGATCTTTTGTATAGTCTGTGCACCTTCTGGTGTGCGGGATCCTAGTATCTTACGCATGTTTTCCAGGAAAACATCTTCATCTACTACCTTTAATACTAGTTCCCACCGGTAGCGCATGTCGTCATCTATGATGAGGTAGCGCTGGGCTATGTAAGGCTGCCACTCTTCTGTACTGGACCGCAGCAAATCTTGCATCAGCTTGTACCACTGACTCTTTTTAGCTGTGGATACACGCAGTACAAATGTTATTTGTGCGTAGTTGGCACCCTCGACACAAGAGCATTTGACTATCTCCAGGTAGGGTACGCGCGATAACATCTGGTTAACTTCGTTTGTTGTTACTTCAAGCATGCTCACTCCTAAAGCTGCTTCATTGATCGCCTGAACCGGTTGTGCTTACCTCTAGTAAGCGCCTCGAGTGCTGGTCTCAAGCTGATAATGGCTTCGTCCACTTCCTCTAATGTCCTGTCTTCATTCCAATCCAACCGTAGGATCCTCACCCCACGTTCAGCTATGTCACTAATGTACTCTTCATACTCATCTCTAAGTGCGGTCATATATGCTAGATCAACACCCTTCTCAACCTCGCGTCCCCTGGTTTCTTTTCTCTTCAGCGCTACAGCAGGATCAACATCCAAGTAGATAATAGCATCGGGCTCATCCAAGAAATGCCTCATTGTAGCGAAGGCCATAAAGTATGTTTCAGCTTCTAGTGCGTCAAACATACCTGATTTAACAAGCATACGGACAAATATGCTGTCCTCATAAATGGTCCTGTCCTGCACAACCCCACTACGGCGATAGGCTGAACTAAACACACTATATTGGTGCCCAGAGAATCTACGTATCAGTAGAAAGATCTGCATCGGAAACGACCATCGTTTCATATCTCCGTAGAACCGCTCCAACCATGGGTTTTCTTCTACGGGCTCCGGTAGGAATTCAAGTCCGTATAGTCTAGCTATAGAACTAGCGGCAGTAGTCTTCCCTGCGCCGATAATACCGCTAAGCCCTATGAACATCTCGTTGATAGCTCCGATTTCGTGCATCTGCTAATTCTCCCCGATTTCTCTTATCGGCTCATCAACGGATATGCGCATCCCGTACTCAGCCGATATGATGTCACAGCGAAATGTAGGAGTCCCAATTAAGATCCCTACCCCTATTGAAAGGCTATTCGTCAGGAATACATCTATCCCGAGTACGTGGCCAGTGTTGAGCGTGAGTATGGCATATGCAAACGTATCATCACTGGCTAACAGTAGATAACGCGGCTGTAGACCGCGCTCTTTTAGCACCTTACCGGCGCGTATTAAGTCATGTAGTGGTTCACTTGTAGGTGGAAGTTCGGCTAGTTCTATATTACTTAATGCATACTCTACACTCTCTTCAGTCAATCCCACGGCTTCTGGTCCGGGTATAAGTGGCGCAGAGGTATTTACCATACGAGTGACAGTTACAGCCCCACCCTCAACTACTATCTTGGTTACACCTGTGTCAGCTACACACACCTCCAATGCGTGCATAACACCTTCTCTGGTTATAGGGGGGTCCAACGAGAAATGATCAACCACCTCTTCTTTTTGTGTTCGCTGGATAGTAGGTGTCGGGGGACCTAGCTTATATGCGTCCGTGTGATCCATATTCGTCTACATAGTCCTTTATGGCACGAATCAAAACATCAGTCATACTGATGCCCTGGTCCTTGGTTAATTGTTGGAACTGGGCACGGAGTCCTGCGTGAACGCGTATCTGTATATGCGTCTCCTTAGGTCGCTTACGTCGTCCCCCACCCACAGGTCTACCCCCTCTGGGTTCAAAAATGTTCCCGCTTGTTTCCTGCCGAACTTCAATAGGGCGTACAGTTGCTTCTCGGCTAGCCCTACGTTCGTTAGTTGTGCGTGTTTCTTCCATAAAAGTACCAACTTTGGCCAAATAGGATGCTGGTGTAGGCTGCTAACATTACCGGAGTAGCTAGGCTCGGGCACCAGTTTATGGCAATTACATAGAGGACACGTGCGGGATCTAGAGTGTAATAGTCTCCCGCAACTCTCGCAACGCAGTAACCGCTTACTCATCAGGGAAGTGTAGGAATTCCCCTGGCGGAAGAGTTGTAACCAACTTTCTAGGTGCAGATTGTTGTCTGGGTTCTGTTGGGGTGGGCTCTGGATATCGGCGTGGGGGGAACGCGTTTGCGAGAAGATTTTTAGCGCTAAATGCTTTCGGTGCTTCAGCGACCTTACTAACGCCCCTTGGTGCTTGTGACACAGCGGGAAAGGGTGGCTCAAAATCTGGTTGGAGTACATAGGGCTCTGGCTCCGGTGCTTTAGAACGCGTCTTTACCGCAGCTGCTTTGTACTGCCCACGGTTGGACGACATAAAATCCATTATAGCTTCTATGAACTCTGTTGGTGCTGGTAACTTTGCCCGCTCACCGCTTTGTGTACGGACCTCTATGTAGTTTACTGGCCCCTCTGGAGTTATCTCCGTACCAAACCCTGTAATTCCGATCATTTCTTTTTACCTCCAAGCAGGTTTGCAAGGTTTGTTGCTGTTGGTCCCTGCTTCTCGCGAGCCGCAGCTTCGTAAGTAACTACAGCTTCTGGTTTGATTTCTAACATTCCCTGACTCGTCCAATCCTTCAGGGCTGCATGTTCTTCGACTTCCTTATTGACCCATAGATTTCGTACATAAGGTATCATTAAAGATATGTACTCACGTAGATCGTATTCACCGCCCTTACTGGCTACAGCCAGTTGCACGGTTTTGGATACTTCTGCTAATCGTAAGGCGCTTCGGTAAAGTACTAACGCTGCCTCCAGTCGGCTGTGATAGTGCTTGTGCCAGAACAGGTTTCCTTCGGCCCAAGCAGACACACGCGCCCAACCCACAGGAGACATTACCCATTTTTTAACGCTTCTCCAGCTAACGTCGCGTATACACGACGGTCAAACCAACCTAAGTGTGTTGTCATCAGAACAGTAATGGGGTTAGCCTGCCGGCGCATCCTAGATATACGACTTTGTACAACTGCAGGATCTACAGTACCGTCCTTCTTGCGGTGCTCTGGTAGGCGATCATCAGCAATCGATGTTACAGATAGTGCCAGACGATACAGGTTTATGAGACTGACGGCCTGTTTCTGCGAGATTGCCGAGCCTCCAGCAACGAGATCCTCTACATGTATTTCTTCATCAGTAGTCAGCACACGGAAGGATACGTAGAAAGACCCCCGTATAACAGGTACCAACTGTTCGGCCTGCGCAAGTAGGATGTCACCTATATCCATAGGCTTTACTAGCTTCTCAATTTCATTTCGAGCGTCAGGAGAGATAAGGCTACGCAATGGTGGCGGGAGTTGCTTTACATACTCTTGTTCATACCACTCTGGTGTACCATATGGTGTGTACCCCTCGTCATTACCTATGACTGCAGCAATTTCAAGGTCTGCTAAGGATTCTATTTCCTCAACTACTTCTTTTGCCTCTTCGTGCTTTTTTGCTACTTGCTCGCTGTGCTTTTTGATTTGCTCATTAAGTTCCGCGAGCTGCGCAGCCCCTTCTTTATGCTTTTCAGAGGGGGACTGACCTCGATCCAAATTAGCCATGTTTCACCTTATAAAAATTGCTGTAAGACAGTCTATGTATGTCCGATACACCTAAGCGTGTAACGGCTTCCTTGTGCGCTTGTGTTGGGTACCCTTTGTTGTTGCCAAAGCCGTAACCAGGGTATTCGAGGGATGCTACAACCATCATCTTGTCTAACACTGATTTACCGACAATAGATGCTGCAGCTACATTGTAACTTTTGTTGTCTGCCTGCTTTATCATTACAAAAGGCATAGAAGCTACATCAGGACCACATGACCCGTCTATAACGACAAGTCTAGGTCTGTCGTCTGTATACTCACTTACTTTAATTCTATTGATAAGTTTACGTAGCAGTAACCGATGGCATTGCCTAATCCCAAGCGTATCTACTTCGTTTGATAGTGACATTTCTCCAATAACTATGTCTGCCTTTCGGTATATCGCAATAGCTTTGCTATCTATGGCAGCAGGAGATAACTTTTTGCTATCCTTTATACCCTGTATGCCGTGATCTTCTGGTAAACGTACAGCACACACAACTAGTGGGCCGGCTACACTGCCCACACCAACCTCGTCAATGCCTATTATAGAGTACGTTGAATAGTAGTCTTCAACAGACCCCATACCTACGATATTGGTTCTTCGCTGGCCGTATGATATTGTGAATGATACCATGTTTACCGAAAAGGTTGTTGGGCACGTAAAAGACTATAAACGAAACGAGTGCTCAACGTCAATCTGTCATGACAAAATTCTCACGTCGGAGTGGGGCACATGCCGATCACGAATACCCAAACTGCACAAATAATAGCGCAGCAGCAGGGCGCTGCTGCTGGTATGTGGCCAAATTCTCCTCCGGCAGGATATGGAGGGCCAGCACCAGATGCATTATCAGCACCTGGTGTAGTACCTGGTCCCGGTACTGGATACGCGGCGCCACAAGAGCCGTCTATGGCCGATATTATGACTCCGACGTACGACCCACGTAACCCACCAGCTATAATGGGGCAAGGTCCCGGACCTAACGTATATGGGCAACCAGGAGGACAACCATTAAGTAATATAGCTGGTGGAGTTGCGGCACAAGGCATGGGTATGGCCATAACAGGTGTTGGATCTGGGATGGGCGCCCTGGCTTTTGGGTCCATGATGATCGGTGATGTACCACTCGGTAAAAGTCTATTGCCCCACCCAACCAATATTATGGACCCATATATGGGGGCAGCGCACGGTGCAACATTAGGGATGCGTGGGGCGCTAGCTACCGGAGGAGTAGATCTAGGTGATGTTGGTGAAGGTTTTTGGAAGACCCTAAAGGGTGTCGGGTCACAAATGACATCTGGCGCAGCCGGAAGACAAGTAGGTATGCGCGCATTAGGTGCTGGAGCTGCCGGTGCGGGTATAGCTGCGTTACCCTACATGGCTGCACAGGAAGCCTTCTCTTTTGCTGCTGAAAACCTGCTTATAGGTGGGCAACAGCAAATGGCCCAGCAGAATTTCTGGTCGCAGGTACCTAGATCAGCAATGCCCCATATGGCTGGTAAAATGGGTACAGACTGGTCTCAGGGTGTCGGCGATATGATGCGCGACATGTCTTTCAAAGACAAATCCTTAGACGTTGGAGAAATGCAAGGTCTCATGTCCAGCATGGTAGGTTCTGGTCAGATGTTCGATGTGCAGGGGTTAAGTGACTTTGAGCATAAATTCAAGCAGGGTATGGACTCCCTTAAGATTGTAGCTCGTACAATGAACACCACTCTGACCGACGCTCAGTCGTTTTTAGAGGAACAAAAGCAGATAGGGTTTTTGAGCCCTCAAGCTGGCGCCATGAACATATCCTACGGTAGAGGTGTAGCTGTTACCAGTGGTCTGCAATCTGGCACAATGCCCGTAATAGCTAGTCAAGGAGCACAAG
>Ga0307376_10003450_pt1 | contig 14775 bp, 14 predicted proteins | sample TR2MG_FD_202536 | JGI IMG/M metagenome (GOLD analysis project Ga0307376, IMG submission 202536) | Soil microbial communities from Risofladan, Vaasa, Finland - TR-2 | ecosystem: Environmental > Terrestrial > Soil > Coastal area > Acid sulfate soil | place: Finland: Risofladan, Vaasa | collected...
GGACTGGAGCTGTTCTGTGCTGGATCCGCGCGCGATGAGGGGCAGCTTCCGGTCGTAGATGGCAGCGAGCTTGTGGCGCAGGCGGACGGGGTTTTCCAGGTCTGCAGCGATGAGGGTCGCGACGGGGCCGTACTTGATGGAGTCTTCCACGGCTTCGCCGAAGCCCATGCCGCAGGAGCCATGTTTGGCGACGGGCCCCCTGGCCGCCTCGGCGATTCGGTTGACCAGGGCATGGTAGGGCGTGACCAGGGGGCACTCACGGTCCACGTGCAGCCCCTCGAAGGGCTTGGCGACGCCTACCTCCTCCAGGTGATGGGCTTCGTTGGCGAGCGCGCCTAGGTCGACGAACATGAAGCGCGACAGGTAGGTCTGAGCCCCGGCGAAGGTGCCCGATCCGAACTGGGCGAAGGTGTGCCAGCGTCCGCTGGGTTCGACCACATTATGCGCTGCTTGTGGGCCGCCGTTGTGGCGGATCACAAGTCCAGCTTTGTGGTGATGGGTGAGGAAGTCGACGATCGAGCCCTTGCCTTCGTCTCCGAAGCCAAGGCCGCCTACAAGCACAGCTTGTCTCATTGGGTGGGGGTTCCTTTGGGAGCAAAAAGGGCGCCCTTCCGTGAGAAAGGGCGCCCTTTATTCTCTCATTTGAGAGGGGATTGTCTAGAGGCGTTCGACGCTTGACTTGGTCGAGGTGGTCAGGCCTTCGCCGGAGACCTGGGCGATGGCTCCGCCGGTGTAGCCTTTGCTCAGGGCGGTGGAGACGGACTTGATGAGCTTGTCATCGGCGCCGACGTCCTTGAGGTCTGCGGCTACGCCTGCAGCGTCGATGGTGCCTTCGCACGCGCCGACCTGGGCTGCGATCAGCTCCGCGATGTAGTCGGTGTCGTCCAGGTGCAGGATGTGCTGAGGCTCCAGCAGTTCTGCCCACGGGCCTTCGATGGCCGGGCTATTGACGTAGCTGGCTTGCGAAGGGCGGATGAGGAAGACCACGTACTTTTTTTGCAGCTCGGTGAAGATCTGCTTGGTCGGGATGTTCTCTTGCAGGTCATCGCCGATCAGCTCTTTGACCTTCGTGCGCGAAACCGCGTCGTATGGCTTCTCGTCGCCGATGAAGAACATGTAGCCGCGCTTGTTGCGCTTTTCGAGGCAGTCGATGGACGTGTGCCTCGCGGCGAAGTACGCCATCATCTCGTACGACTCTTGCATCGTGCCGCCACCGCCGCCTTCGAGGAAGAGCTTGGACAGATCGCCTTCCATCTCGGCGCCCGACTCGAACTGGCCGACCTGAGTCGGAGCGGAGTCGGAGTACGCATCGCCCACCGCCGCGAACAGAATCTGCGGGTGTGGGATGTAATTTTTGAGCGTGAGCAGCCCCATCAGCATCGGCAGCTTTGCGTGAATCTGCCGTGGGGTGCCCTGCATCGAGCCGGTGACGTCTAGCGCGACGATGATCGCATTCGACTCCGGGTGTGCGTCCGAGTCGCGAGACTCGCGCATCTTGACGCCGAGCGGGTTCAGGTCCTTGTGGACGCCCGAGGCTGTTCCCGACCGAACGGCTGCATCATGCACGAACGCCGTGCCGTGGCTTTTGACCTTGCTGTCGACCGAGCTTCGGTAGACCGTATCACTCCAACTTGATCCGCCCATAAATCGTTCCCCGTTTCTCTATATGTGATCGACTGCCCCCCACTAATTGGGGACCGGCATGTCGAACCGAACATATCGCTTCGGTCCGTAGTGTTTGCGAAGGTGCTCTTTGAACTCTTCGTGCAAGGCCGCTGCATCAGAAGGTCGAGAGAGCGGGTTTGCTAGCACGCACCCGCGCAAGAAGCTGTTGAAGTAGGCGGGCACGTGCGGCGGCGTCTCGTTGGTCATTACGTCCCCGCCGAGCACGTAGATGATCGATTTTGCCGCCATGTAGATGTCCGTCGACCGGGAAGTCGGCATCTTTCTCAAGATCTCAGGCGCATACATCGGCCGGTACGCAGGGGCGATCACCTTGACCTTCTCCCCCAACGGCACCGCATAGCACCAGTCCACAAGCTTGGTGCCGTGGTTGCGCGGGTCCTTCAAAGCGTCCGAGGAGAACGCCAGCACATGCGCAGGCGTTACAGCCCCGTGAACGACCCTGTGAGCCCCGTGGATGTAGCTCAGCGTCGCGAGGATGCGGTTGAGCATCCACGCCGCGTGCTCGATGGCAACGCCCGGAGAATGGACAACGCGAACCTGCTCCAGCCTCCACCAATGGTCAAGCCACTCCAGGACGTTGACCTGGCGCCGCGTAGCCCCCACAGGAAACGACCCCAGCAGCGCCGGTAGCAGCCGTGTGAACCGCGACTCCTTCGTACCATGGCCTGAGCCGATCGCCTTCAGCGTTTCTCGCTCTGCCATCATCAGGTCGTTGTTCGCCGCGTCCCGGCAGACCTTGAGCGCGACCCGTTCGTTCGTCTCTAGGTCGACCGCTTCATGGATATCAGCCAGGTCGCCCCGCGCTGCCGTCCGTAGCACCTGGTAGCGCTTGTCACGGTGAGAGACGATCGTAGGCTCGACGTGGCCGTACATGTCGTAATGCTTGCGCTTCGCAGGCTCCGACAATATCTGGTACGCCTCGTTTACCAGCCTGAACTGTTCGTTCTCGCGCCTCTGATCAGCTGCGCAAGCGTTTGCGTGCTTGTCGGGATGGTGCTTCCGCGCAAGGCGCCGAAAAGCGTTTCGGATCTCCGCCGTCGTAGCCATCTTTGGGATGGCCAGAATTTTGTAGTAGTCGTTCCCCATGCCACGTCACAAAAAAAGCCACCCGCCACAACCCCGACGTACCCGAACCTGTGGGTAAAAGCTGTGGCGAGTGGCTACCGGAGGCGTTAGCTGTAACGCTGGGGCCTGCGTATTGTCAAACCGTCGCGGCGAAAAATCTTAGGGCAAGGGCGTCAGCTTGCTGGGCGCTTGGGCCCAGCAGTAGGCAGCGCGGCTGTAGAAGGTCTCGCCGGTATCCAGGTCACGCAAGCGAACCGAACCTTTCTCGGTCACTCGCTCGACGACTACCTTGACTTGTCGTTCGCGGCGCCAGCCCTGGTAGATCACGCCTACATGCCATTCATGGCAAAAGGGCTCCCCGCAGTGCTCGCACTTGCGGGCCCGCTTTCTGTCGATTTTACGCAAGGCCGACTGGATCAGCCGTGCAAAATGCGTGGCGCCTTCATACGTAAAGGAGAACTCGACGAACTCATCCTCAAACGCAAGACCGATCCCAACTCGGTCGCCCTGGTCTTGAACGTAGTTCTCGTAGGGCGGATCTTCCGGGGGCTGTCGCTTCCGGCGATGCTCGTTAATGTCTATGATATCGCCCATCTCGGCGCGAACCATAGCACAGGCATTCGCCCCTCCGGTATCTGCAGTCTCAGACACCAAGCCTCTGAGCAGGCGAAACGTGTCGGTAGGCACGGATTCTCGTGGTCTCAAGTACATAGGCCCCTGAGCAGGCGCTACATCAAGAAGCTGTCTCAAGTATAAAGCCCTTGAGCAGGCGTTTGCCGAGCCACGGCGGAGGCGTCGTAGACCAACAACTGGTCTCAAGAACAAAGCCCTTGAGCAGGCGTTGCGCCCCTGAGGAGAGGCCTTGTTGTTGTTCGGGTCTCAAATACAAAGCCTCTGAGCAGGCGTGGCGTCTCGGCAGCTCGACCGCGACAATCCAGCGGTACGTCTCAAGTACCAAGCCCTTGAGCAGGCGTTGCGCCATGGAAGCAAGATGTGAGTCACTTCTTTATTGGGGACGTCTCAAGAATAAAGCCCCTGAGCAGGCGTTGCACCGTGGCTATGGCTAGCTCTGGCATGGGTGGATGCGCTGCGGTCTCAAGTACCAAGCCCTTGAGCAGGCGTTGCGTCCCGTCCCTCAGTGTCTCAAGTACAAAGCCCCTGAGCAGGCGTTGCACCTGAGGCCCGCCGTACCGTATCGAGGACCCCATCGACTGTCTCAAGTACGAAGCCCCTGAGCAGGCGTTGCACCCTCGCCGCCGCCGGTCGGGGACCTCGCGACGTTCACGTCTCAAGTACGAAGCCCCTGAGCAGGCGTTGCACCTCGCGAGTGCAAAACGGGCACGGTCCATCGTCCTCGTCTCAAGTACGAAGCCCCTGAGCAGGCGTTGCACCGCGTTTCGAGTTCAACCATGGCCGGCGCGAGGAGCACTGGTCTCAAGTACGAAGCCCCTGAGCAGGCGTTGCACCTGTGGTGACGCGCTATATCGCACCGGTTGATGGCGCGTCTCAAGTACGAAGCCCCTGAGCAGGCGTTGCACCGGCTTAGCCGGCAATGCGACTAATTTCAGCTGCTTGCTCGTACATTTTCGAGCGGTCCCCGAAGTCTGTTTCCGGGGCGGTCATCTGTTCAGTTGTCACAGAGCGCAAGTTGCTGTTTTTGCAGGCGCGAGCGGTCCCGGGCGGTGAGGCGTCACGGAGCCGCTCGCGAGCGTATCATGCGGCTTTCTTGACGTCACCCTCGCATTGGTTCAGGCCCCAGCGGAAGATGTTGATGGCCGCGTTGTGGTCCTGGTCCCAGGTGTGGCCACAGTTTTTGCACGTATGGTCCAGCTTGGCCTGGTCCCACTCGCCGTCGTGGTCGCAGACGTGGCAGATGCGGGTGGTCTTCGCCGGATCAACGCGGACGAGGTGGCCGCCGTTTTTGGCCATGGCGTTGGCGATGGCGTGGACGAGCGAGCCCGGGGCGCAGATGGCCTTGGCCCGACGCATCTCGTCGGTCTGGCGGTCCTTGTCGTCTTCGACGGCAGCCTTCTTGATGTCGTCGCGCCAGTTGATGTCTTCGACGAAAACGACATCGTAGTCCCGGGCGATCTGCGCTGCGATGTTCGCGAACAAGTCGTTGCGGCGACCGGCGACGTTGCGGCGCTTGCGGGACTCCCAGTCCCACAGATGCAGGTCTTGCTTGACGTAGGCTTTCAGCGCCTCGAAGGGCACGGCGTCGCCGTCGAAGCGGTGCCCAGGGCGGCTCCACAGGCCCAGCAGTCGGGTCATCTTGCGCGGAGCACGCCACTGGTACATGTGGCGGGTCTCGGTCTTGAACCACGTGGGGACGTCTTGCTCGTTCTCCTGGCGGTACTTGACCAGCTGGTCGCGGATTGCCTGGAAGTTGTCGCCGCGGATGCTGGCGAGCGAGTCCAGGTGCGGGTACGTCGCGCAGTAGTCGGCGGGCAGCAGGACTTCGGCGTGCTTGCCGTCGTGGTCGTACGAGTAGGCGCAGCGGTACGCGTCGCCGCGCTTACGCCAGCCCAGGTCGAGAGCGACCATGCGTCGCATCGGGCGAGGCCGGGCCGCCGCTGGCAGTTCCAGGGTGAACTGGGCGGTCCACACGAAGTGTCGCCCAACGCGCCGCCGGTTGACTTGGGCGGACTTGCAGATGGCGCCGGGTGGGAACGGACGGTGAATGTTGATGGGTAGCTCGGCGAAGATCGGCGCACGGTTTTCGTCGCTGCCGACGCGGAAGCGCATCACCGTCTTGGTGCCATGGCGTCGGCCATGGCGGGTATTCCATGACCCCTCGGGAACGGGGTCCAGCTCGATGCGCCGGTTGGCCGTGAAGAGCTGCTCGACCGGCAGGCCGCCTTGGACCTGGAAGCAGATGCGCCCCGACCCGTCGAAGCGATGGAAGTGAGGGAGGACGCCCGTCTTGCGGGTCTTCTTCTTGCCGCTCTCGGCCGACTCGATGACGGCGTTGTAGGTGGGCCAAAACAGCCCCTTCGCAGCATAAGCGCGACGGATCTCCACCGTCTTGGCCTTCTCCTGCTCCTGCAGCGCGCCCACTTCGACCTTCAGCCGCTCGCGGGCCGCGACGCGGGCCTCCTTGAGCTTGGGCGATAGCTCCTTGCGCTCGGCCTTGATGGCCGCCAGGCGCTCCTTCTCGGTGGACGTGTCCACCTTGCGCTGGCGCACGGTCGACCGCTTCTTCTTGATGAGCACACGCAGAGCCTCTGCCTCGCTCTTCAGCGCGTTTAGGCGCGCCGTTAGCACGTTCAGCTCGGAGTCCTGCTCTAGGAGGTTGCGGTAGGTTTCCCGGTTCTTGTGCTCGGCCTCGACCAGCTCGTTGTGCATCTGGTGGCCAAGCAGAATCTGCTCGTCCACCCGCTCCACGTTGGCGGTCGGAGCCCAGCACCCGTACTTGTGGACGATGCATGGCTTGGGGCTGGTCTTACGCTTCATGCCCCTAGTACACGCAGCGCCCCCCTCAATTTCAAGATTTCGTCAGGCGATTGCGAAAAATGTTACCGACACCCCCACGCCTCGCAGCGGCGTGTAGGATGAAAGTCCGGGGACTCCCGCGCGGCACTCTTAAACCCCGCCGCGTTTCGATGCCCGCCGCCGCCGAATTTCTTAGCAATTACCGACACGTCGACGTGGTCGTCGTCGGAGCGCAGGCTGAAGACGGTGTCGTCCTCGACCTCGAAGAGCGTAGCACCAAAGGGCTGGTCTTTGAGTAGCGCATGGCCGATCTCCGACTGCAAAAACGGACACTTGGCCATCATGACGTGGCGGCCGGCCATATGCCATGGCTCGGCGTTCTCTACGGTGGACTGAACGAGCTTGCCTTGGTAGCGCAGGATGGCAGAGCCTTCGAGCGCCATCATATAGGCTGGCTGTTGTGCGAGCATGGTCCACACGTCGACGTCGAATGGGTGCGACGCGAGGCACGCGGAATACTCCTTTGAGTCCGGCAGCTTCCATTGCCACAGGTCGCGGTCCTGGACGTATCGAATCAGCTCGGGCGGATCAGTGTTGGGATGGAACGCTTTCCACGCAAGCATGGCGCCTGACTGCGTCATGTCGAACTCGCAGAAGTCAAGGCCCTCCAGGGCGGCTTGCGCTGTCTTGTGGTGGTCGATGACTCGGATCGATTTTGTCTTTGCTTGCAGCTCTAGCAGAGACTCTCGTGGGAAGCTGAAGTCGACGATCAGGAGGTCGTGGCCATCAACCTTTTCGGGGAAGTCCAGGCCGTCGCCGTGTTGCCAGGCAAGGAAGTACGGCTTTGGCTTTTTGATCTGATCGAAATACTGATGAATGGCCCAGGCTGCACCGAAGCCGTCGGCACAAGACTTGTGGTAGATGACGTACGTTGGATCAATCATGAGTGCAGGTTTCTCTTGAGTCTTTCTTCGTTGCGGGCCCAGAGGCGTTGCGCCCATTGCCCGCGCATCACTAGCTCAACGTGCATCGGGTCGGTAAAGTCTATCGTCGACCACTCTTTCGCTGCCGTCTCGAATTCCTTCGACTGTGAAACTGCTATGTTTTCCTGGTGGTAGCGAGTCCCGAACTTGCGGACCACGGCGTGCCACGCGCTGCGCCCCCAGTCCCCTCCCCACGCAAATCCTACGCTCTGAAAGCATACGATCAGCTCATACGGTAGCGAGTCCGGGTAGATGGCGTACCACTGGGCAGAGAAAGGCAGGACGGTATCGATAGGGCCCCGGTCGGCCTGATGGGGCTGACAGGGCAGCCAGGCAGACTGTTTCTTGCCGTTGACCGTGCGCGTGCCGCGTTTTTGCCATATGTGGTGCTTGGAGATGCCGCGGTTGCGTGCGGGGTTCAGATCAGCCGCAATGGCCCAGGAGTGATAGCTGTACTCGTTGCCTTCCTTGTGGCGAATGGGACGATGGTTGTACGAGCCCATCTTGTCGATCGCCGATAGCACAGGGTAAGACTTCCCCAGCAGCTGCTGGAGGCGCTCTTCTAAGTCCTCCGCGCAGCGCAAAGCCTGCCGAAGGTGAATCCCCATGCTCTCTTCGACGTACAGTCGATGCGACCCGTCGTTCCAGTGCCCAGGCAGCCCGTCGTAGATGCGCAGCCTAGCCTTCGGGTACTTCCGGTTGGTCGTCTCTTTGGGCGGCCTGCCGTAGATCGAGTAGACGCCGTGAATGAGGATGTTTCCATTGGCGTCCAGCAAAGGATATCGGCGCGAGGGAATCTCCGGCAGCGGGGTCTCAAAAGGACGCGCCATCATCTCGTCAACGGCATAGCAGATCTTATTCCACTCCGTCGCCTCGGGCCCAGGCGCCATGGCAACCTGGGGAAGCTCGAAAACGGAGGCCTCGTCGATCTCCTGAAGGTTCTTGACGGCGCTCTTTTCACCCAGCGATGCCGCGTTATGCTCCGGCTCTGCTGAGTAGTTCGCTACCTGATTCAGGGCAACGCAGATCTTGTCCCACAAAGAGCGCCACGACATCATCAGCCTCCGGGTTCGGGCCTCTCTACGAAATCAGGGTTTGCATCCTTGATCTCAGGGAGAGCCTTGGCCGACCAGGCTACCGTGTCGTCGATCAAAAGTCGAACACCCATGAATTCAGTAGGATGAACGATTACGCCCGCGCGAAAATCATACCCAGCCCGTCTTCCTGTGTCGTGAGAAAGATTGATGTATGCGTCGAATCCCACGACGAGCAAGGCAGGCTTTTTGTACCTGTCGCGATAGAATACATTGATCACGTCCGAGCATAGGTCGAACGCCCGGTCCGGCTCCAGCCGTATGTCGTGACAGCGACCAGAAAAGCCGAGGGCATCGAAGGAGATGACGCTCGGGTCGTTCATTTTGGCCCGATCATCATCGTCATGATCTTATTCTCATACCTCGGCGCTGTCTCAACCCGCGCCACGTCGATTAGCTCCTTCATGATCTTATTCAAGACCACCCGCCCCATCTCAGGGTGCGCATTCTCACGGCCGCGAAACCGGACCTGAAACTGCACCTTGTTGCCATCGTCGAGGAATCGGCGAGCATGCTTGGCCTTGAAGTCGATGTCGTGATCGTCCGTCTTAGGCCGCATCTTGATCTGCTTGATCTCAACGCGCGTCTGATTCTTCTTTGCCTCGTTGCGCTTCTTTGACTGCTCGAACTTCCATTTTCCGTGATCTATAATCTTGCAGACGGGGGGCCTGGCATTCGGCGAGACCTCGACCAGGTCAAGACCTAGCTCACGCGCCTTGGCTCGCGCGTCGTCTGTGTCCATCTCCCCAAGGCGTGTGCCGTCTTCTAGCAGCACAAAGACCGGAGAGATGCGAATGCGGTGATTAATGCGCGGGCCAGTCGGGATAGGCCGCTGACCGGTAGGTCGTCTTCTCATAGTTACTCGGGTTTGTAGTCGAATGCCTGGTCGATGCAGGCGTCTCGAATCAGATCAAAATCACGTGAAAATTCGCCAGCAGGCCCCTCGAATGCAATGCCTCGGGACCGGAGGCTGTCGATCAGCTTCCATACGAGCCAATACTCGCGCTTGGAGAAGCCCGCAGGTTTTGGTGTCATCGTTCCTGGTGAAGCGGTGACTGGCCTACTTGGGGAGGGAGCCCGCTTCTTTGGCTGAATGATCTCTTTTTTGACGAGGAAATTGTACATCGAGGTGGATGATGTCCCGTAGACTTCTCCCAGCTCGGCTGGCGACGTGCCAGCCTCGTACAGCTCGATGACTTTTTCTCCGATCCGATCCCAATCAATTCGGCTGCGTTTGCCCTTCTGTCGTTCCATTCATTCTCTTTAATAGCGTCATTGTCAAGGGCCGCCCAGCTCTATGAGGATCTCGTCTCTAAGAAGCGCTAACTTCAGGTTCACCAGATCAACTTGTTCGAGCGTTCGCGGCGAGATGTCATCACGGGAATGGGTCACATACCACTCGTTTTCGTCAAGAAAAAAGCACGTGGGCCCATAGTAGCCAGCCTTGAGGCGCCACTCGGTTTGGCCGATCCCAATCCCCGTGGTCCCCATCTGGCGAACGAAGGCCTTGAGGTGCTCGGGGACAGCGTCGGCATACGCAACGAGCACGCGGTAGATGCGCGTTGCGACGTTGGGGGTGATGGGGATGATCCCTACGAGCGTTGTAACGATTGTCGAAAGAGCGACGTTGGGAGTCCCTCCGCCATACGCAATGGACCCATACCCTCCACTGCCATAGCTCATATCGTCACCACCTCGTAGGTCTCGTCAGGGTCCTGGTCGGGAACGCCGATGGAGATCGGGTTTTGGCCACAGAGCACAACCGACGGCAAGATGCCCACGATGGTATTGTCTGATGTCCTTCGAATGGCTTGCAGACTGGTGTTATTGCGAAGCCAGTTCCTGAATGTCGAGTTGCTTAGAGCCTGGCCTATTGAGTAGGCATTGGCTCCGAGACGGTCGACCAGGTCTAGGGCTCGCTGGGGATTGTTGGTCACGGCGAAATAGACGATGCGTGACGCGATGGCACCCAGGCGCTGGAAGGCCAAAAAGTCTTCACCCTGTGAGAGGTAGAAATGCTGCCCGTCATCACTGCGCTGAACGCGCTCAGTAATGTTCGAGTCTCCGAGGTCAGGGACCTGCCGCTCGTTGCCCTCGTCATCGACAACGGTGACTGACTGAACCGCGATGAATCCTGATTTACTCATGGTACATCAGCCCGTGGTATATCCCACACTTTCAGAGTGGCCAACACGCCCTTGGTAGCGAGAGTTGAGGATGTGTGTGTGCCGATATTCAGCTCGACGGCGTTAACTCCTGCAGTCCAGGTAGCCGCTGAACCTGCCTGACGTGTACCGTTCCAGATAATGTCCGCGTTCTCAGAGTAACCGTCTATCGCTGTGGCGCTATCCCATCTGCCTCGATAGGTATACTCGGTGTCTATAAGAGCTGTGGAGACGAGCACTGCGTTTTGCGTGAGCACTGCGGAGGAATCGTAGATCAGAAACTGAGGGCGTCTCGTATCATTGATGCGAAAGGCCAGCAGGTCGGCATTCCCTGACGCTGCGTGTGCTGAGAAAAAATACCGGCTCTTTGTGTCGGCCGACAAATCGTCTGACCAACAGATGACGGCCTGCACTTCACCCGCATCACTTTTGAAGTAGGTGTTCCCGCCTGCGTTGGCGAGCGTGCAAGTCATCGCCGCTCTGGTAGCAGCCACCGTGGTTGCCATTACGTACGAAGTCAGGAATCCAAGCTCATGCTGTGCGCCCCACGCAAGCACTGCCTCCCCGTTAGTGTCGATCTCAATCCTGATGGCTTGCGATGTAGACGCAGCGGATGAATCAGTGACAGAGAAACGCTGCCATTCACTCGTTGCCGTAAAGGCTACAGCTGTTTCCTCTGCCGCTCCAGATACGTTGTAGATGATGATGCGTCCCGTAACATCACTGCCACCAGAACGCTTTAGGTAGACGCTACTGGTGTACCGGCTCGTCGAGGTCACCGTCATGGTGGCTGATTGGACAGTGCCGTTGTCTGCGGTCGCTGTTAGTAGGTCAGCCTTGTAGGTTCCATCTGGTGCCTCGGCATTGTCCGGCGTTACTGTTACGTTGGTCTTAGTCCAGGATGCGTTATCGAAAGCTTCGGTGCGGATGCAGAGGTTGGTTGTTGTATCCTCAAACAGACCTCCCAGCTTGTTCGTATGGCTGAACGCCGAAGCGTAGGCGAAGGGCATTTGCCCCGTGTGCCACTTCGTGACGCGGACGCCGAAACCGGATTCGTAGCCGACCTCGGACGCCATAGCCGATGCTCGCGCGTAGGTGAGCGCGGGGGTCGTCGCGCTCTTGCCGTGCTGCCAGAACGCAGCGACCTTCGCCGCCGCTGTCGCCGAGATGCCGTCGCACTGCGCGCCCGACGCGATGGCCCAATATGCGACTTGCACGCCGGCCGCGCTGGATCCTGAACCACCGATGCGCGCGATCGATGTGGACGTGATGGAGCCGAGTCCCGCGATGCTCGCTGTCGTTGAAGTGCCATCTCCACTGTAGACGCCAAGTATGTTCGACGTCCGATCGCACACGAGCAGCGCGGCGTGCCACGCCCCGGAATCGTAGTTTCCCGCGTGCGTCGCGGTCGTGTACGCGCCATCACCCGCGTATAGCTTGAGACTACCGTTAGACTCCATACGGAGAATCCAGCCAGTATTGCTGCCCTGCTTGTTGACGATATCCTTGGAACCCGATGGGGTCGCGAGCGCGCGAAACACCACGAGCTGGATCCAACTCCCCGTCGTGAAGTCGAACACAGCATTGGTGGCAGCGCGGAAGCTGTCGCCCGACGCGGCGTCTATGCCGACGCACTTCTTCGAGTAGGCGTCGGTGCCGTTGTAGAACCCGACCGCCTTGTGGTCGTAGGACGGAGAACCGCTCGCGGCCAGTGGTGTGCTGGCAATCTCACCGACTAGGTTACCGGACGACTCGTCGCACAGGTAAATTTCGTCAAACGTGACCCCAGGGATGGGCGCCGACGCCGAGAACTCCTGCTGCGCCGGTGCAGTGAAATCCAAGTCGAGCAGCAGGTTGGGTCCTGCTGGCGCAAATACCTTATTGCGCATATTGGAAACTGGAGTAAACAGCATTGATTCACTCCTCCGTAGCCACGACGACGGACCAGCTGGTCCCGCTGTCGAACGTCACTAGCGTGGCGATGTCTTTGGCGCCGGGTGTAGCAGACAGGGCCAAGGCAGTGCCTCCGTTCTTCAGATTAAGTCCTGCGCCAAGCGTCAGGGTCCAGCTGCCGGCTCCGCCGACTGTGATCTCGATATTGATGACTTGGTGAGCGGCCACTGCAGCCGTTGGCTTTGCCAGCGTACGGCTACCGCCCATTGTCCAGGTACAGCCATTGGCGTTACCAGTGGGCGTAACTGTGGCCCCGTCGGCGAGCACCTCGACAACGCTGCCAACAGCAGCTTGCAACTCATCATTTGATTCATACGCCCCGGCCCCCGTTTGGCGCATGATGCCAGAGGATCCGAAGTCCGAGTCCATCACAGCGCCCGCAGCAGCTACGTTGGTCGCGTCTGTGACATCGGCCAGCGCTTCGATGTTTGTAAGCTTGTCGGCCGCGGTATCGTCAAACGCATTCGTGTCCGCTTCGGCTTCATAGAGAGACTTGATGGTGGCGCCGGCTGAGGTTGATAGCAGGAACACCTCTATCCATACTGCAGCGCCTATGGTTGTGTCTGTGCAGACATACATGCGGTCCGTCGCCGAGTTCCACCACAAGTCGCCTTCTCGGTAGCCGTCTCCTGCATCGTCGTTCACGGTCGGTGCAGACGATGTCTTGTTTACGTGCTGAAGCTCGAACCATTGAGCCGCGCCTGTGGCGACTGAGCCAGCGATGAAGGTAGACCCGAAGAGTCCGTGGATCCAGAGTGATCCTTTTGAGTACCCCTCGGTGTCGTCGTTCGAGGCGCTGGGGACGAAGTTGCTCGCTGAATTTAGCTTTGCGAGCCCGTCCAGCTTGGCACCGTCCACCGACAGGTCCCGCCCGTCGATGGTAACGAGCGCGTCTACCGACAGGTTGCCCGTTAAGTCGGCAGACCCGTCGGCCATGAGTGCGCCCGCACTCGCCACGTTCGTCGCGTCTGTGACGTCGGCGTTGGCCTCGATGTTGTCGAGTTTGTCCCCGTCGGCAGAAAGCGTTCGGCCGTTTAGCGTGCCGGCGATTGTTACATTGCCGCTGGCGTCTTCGACCGTTTGGCTGTTTTTGAGAGTTAGTCCATCTGTGCCGCTAAATCGAACGAAAGCATTGTCTGTCGAGCTGCCGGGGCCGCTAACGCTGGTGCCTCCGCCCAGGAGGCCGTCTCGGTAGTCGGCCAGCATGGCGTCGATGGGCTGGTCCCAGCCTCCGAACTGGTCGGTCTCTCCCGGCACCAGCGACCGCTCGCCCCCGGCGAGCACAGCGCAGCCGCCCTGGGTAGATACCCGATCTCCGATAGCGTTGACTGTCCAGCTGGTTTCGCCGTTGAACGTGACAAAGGCGACGTAGCATTCGCTCGCTGCGGCAGTAAACGTTGGGGTGGCAGTGTTGGCCCCTGCCAGAACGACGGCTGAGCCTGTGGACGTCCAGAGTTCCCACAGGTACGTGCCGGCGCCATTGGCCGTGTCTGAAAGGGTGACTAGCTCGCCTGCGACCAGGTTTGTCTTGGCTTGGCCGGTTGTGCCGGCCCCCGACGATGAGCCGGTGATGAGGATGCTCGGTTCAGCCACAGCTATCTCCCGCAGGTACTAGGATGTTTCGTGTCGACGATCGACATGCGGGAGAGTATATCAGTTTTGATCAGGTTGGATTCGGATGGGGGCTGGGGCAGGTTTCGTGGGCGCGAGGGACTCTTCGTCGTGGTAGGGCAGGCGAGTGCGGGCGAACTCCAGGGCTTCTTCGGCGGATGAGATCTCTGTGGGGCATAGGATCGACACGGTCCCTGCGGGGACCGACTGCAAGACGACCCAGGATCTATCGGGCAACCTGGGTGGAGCCGCCGATCTCCCAGGGAAGTGCGTTACTTGTTTTCGTAGACGAAGAATTTCTTCCTGTCGTGCTCGATCTTCGTCGTTCGGGTAGTAGTGGCGTCCTACCCAGGAAGCATTTCTGCGGATCTCTTCCACCGCCCATCGTGGGAGGCTGAGCGCTCCGCCAGCGCCGCAGTTAAAGCAGTGATCTCCTTGCACAGTCTCACCCCAAGACCCATCGCTGTCGGACGCGAAACACCGGGTGCAGAAGGAGGCAAGCTTATGCCGATCGGTATTTGTCATTTTTCCCGATTTCTCCCCACGAAAGCGTCAGGGTCGTCGTTGGGCATGTGAGGCCCCTCGTTGCCAATGGGTCCGGGTACGACGCCGCTGATCGGCCCCGTCTGCACCGATAGGTTCTTGTCCCAGTTGACAGTCCGATCTGCAAGGACTTGATTCTCAAGGTCTAGGTCGAAGTCGTAGCATTCGATCGGATCGAAATGGTAGCCGTTTTTTTCGACCCATATCGAGAACGCCTGGCGGGGGCCGATTCTGCGTTCCACG
>Ga0307376_10003451_pt1 | contig 14769 bp, 15 predicted proteins | sample TR2MG_FD_202536 | JGI IMG/M metagenome (GOLD analysis project Ga0307376, IMG submission 202536) | Soil microbial communities from Risofladan, Vaasa, Finland - TR-2 | ecosystem: Environmental > Terrestrial > Soil > Coastal area > Acid sulfate soil | place: Finland: Risofladan, Vaasa | collected...
ATGCGGCAGATGTTATTGAGGAACTGCCTGACGCTCAGGCTGCTGATATTATTGAGGATATGGATGCTGAAGATGCAGCTGCTATTATTAATGAGATGACAAGTGATGAGCAGGCTGACTTGATGCTGGAACTGGATGATGATGAGGCTGAAGCTATATTGACTGAAATGACTCCTGCACAAGCTGCAAATGTCAGAAGGATGATCGATTACGATCCTGAAACAGCTGGAGGACTGATGATTACAGAATATTTTTCCTATAGACTTTCTTCTACAATAAAAGAAGTTGTTGATGACTTAAAGAAAAATGCTGAAAAATATAAGGAATATCAGATAAGATATATTTATGTGGTTTCCCATCAGAATTTATTTATGGGAGTTTTACAAATGCAGGATTTATTACTCGCAACCCAGAAACAAAAACTCTCTGAAATAGTAATAAAGGATGTCAAGACTGTGAGTGTTTCAGCTTCCCTGGATGAATTGGCAGATCTTTTTAATACCTATGAATTCTATGGATTTCCTGTTGTTGATGATCAGAATAAACTAATAGGTGTAATAGGAAGAAAAAATGTTCTAGAAGCTATCAATGAAAGATCAGCTTTCGAGCATCTACAATCTCAGGGTATTGTTGGTGGGGATGAATTACGCACCATGCCTGTTCTGCTTAGATCGAGAAGAAGGCTTACCTGGCTGTCGGTTAACATACTGCTGAACATAGTTGCTGCAAGCGTAATCACTCTTTACCAGGAAACTTTAAGTGCGGTAATTGCTCTGGCTGTCTTTCTGCCGATTATTTCAGATATGAGTGGATGTTCAGGAAACCAGGCTGTAGCAGTTAGTATGCGTGAATTATCACTGGGAACTGTTAAAGCGGGTGAAGTTTTAAGGGTTTGGTTACAGGAGATCTCAGTCGGATTAATAAATGGACTTGTTTTGGGGATATTAATCGGTTTAGCAGCTTTTATCTGGAAAGGGAATCTTTACCTTGGACTGGTTGTTGGAGGTGCATTGGCAGTAAATACTATTATTGCCGTATCTATTGGTGGTACAGTACCTCTGATCCTTAAAAAGATGAATATTGATCCTGCCCTTGCTTCCGGGCCAATATTGACAACCATTACAGATATGATAGGATTTTTCCTGGCTTTGAGTTTTGCCACAATTGCACTTGGCAAGCTTATTAATCTTTAAAAACTTGTGAGTATTTATTATTACAAGAGCATCTGTTGTCCTGTTAAGCCAGGGTTGGTGATCAGGAGTTCGCGGCTTTTTATACAGTGAAAAAATAATAATATAACACGTAGAAAACTGGAAGAAAGGCATATACGAAGCCTGACAAAAGTATCACAAGGATCAAGTTATGCTATCAATCCCTTTGTAGCATATCCGGAAACTGAAGTGGAGGGCTATACAAAAGCTTGAGGTTAAGCCTTACCAGGACCGGATCATAATCCGTGACTGGAAACCTGAATAGCCAATTTTGTTAGTTCAGAAAACTGCTTCAACTTATCATTACTTAAACCAGAAAGGAATAATAATTTACAGATCTTTTCCAGGTTAGCTATGATATTAAATGTCAGGGGTTTTCTCATTGTTAAAATAGGTTAAAAAAGTAAGAAAAAATTATGATGGCTATCATTTTAATTATATTGCAACAAAAACATAATATATGTAAATAACATATGAAGATACTTATCAAAGTTTCACTGGTTATTTTTCTGTTTATCGGCTGTGGCACCAGGGAAGATCAACTTATTAAAAAAGCTGACAGGATACATTCATCAATACTTACAGTGGATACGCACTGTGATACTCCAATGGAATTTTCTGATCCCTCTTTTGATCTGGGAGTGAGGCACGAAGATGGATGTGTTGATTTCCCAAGGATGGTTGAAGGGGGTCTGCATGCCGAGTTCTTTGCTGTATTTATCGGTCAGGGTCTGAGAAACGACTCATCTTACAAAAAAGTTCATAAAAGGGCCCTTGATCTATTTACTGCAATTCATGAAAATGTTGAAAAGAATTCTGAAATGGCAGAGATGGCCTATAGTGCAAATGATGCCTACAGGATAAAGAAAGCCGGTAAGATAGCCGCATTCATTGGTGTTGAAAATGGCTATCCGATAGGTCTTGATATCTCAAGAATTAAAGAATTTTATGATTTGGGTGCCAGGTATATAACACTGTCACATACAAAAAATAATGATATATGTGACTCCTCAACTGATCCGGGTGGGCCGGAAAGCAATGGCCTTTCTCCATTTGGCACAGAGGTTGTTAAAGAGATGAATCGTATTGGAATAATGGTAGACGTATCGCATATTTCCGATAAGTCTTTCTATGATGTGTTAAGTGTAACCGGGGCTCCTGTTATTGCATCTCATTCATCATGCAGAGCGTTGTGTGGAAGTGCAAGGAATTTTACTGATAATATGCTTCTTGCGCTAAAAGATAATGGTGGTGTGATTCAGATTTGTATTCTCAGTAATTACCTCAAAACTCCTGAACCAAATCCTGAAATGACAGATAAGCTGGAACAGCTTCAGGATAAATATGGCAATTATAATGATCTTCCCGAGGAGTCAAAGAAGCTGATGCATAGTGAATACCGGGAGATTCAAAAAAGATATGAAAAACTTGCAACAGTTAAGGATGTGGTCGATCATATTGATCATGTTGTTCAGGTAATAGGGATAGATTATGTTGGTATTGGAACCGACTTCGACGGTGGAGGAAAAGTGGAGGGTTGCAGGACAGCTGCTGAGATGAAAAATATTACAATTGAGCTATTGAGGCGTGGTTATTCAAAAGGAGATATTACCAGGATTTGGAGTGGCAATATTATGAGAGTTTTACGTGAAGTTGAGAAGGTAGCCGATACTTTGTCAGCAAAAACAATATCCTGAAGCTTGAGAAAGTATTAAATGATGGATCTCTTCTGATTCATTGCATTTTATAAGCTTTCAAGTTTAACACGTGAAAATTTCATTGTTTTAAGCATCCAGTTGGGAAGTGATTTCTCAGGGTCTCTTTTTCGGAGATCAATATATAAACCTAATTTTTTCAGAATAGGCACTTTGTGTGTTTCAACAAATTCGATCAGGGTCCCATCGGGATCTTCAATATATGAAAAATGGCCCGCTGCTTCGCCCATGTCAAAACTATTGCCTTCATGACTGGTTTTACTGTCAATAGTAAACGGAAACCCCTTGCTTTCACAGTGACTTTTCAATGTGTCAAACCCTCTCATATCGAAGCAGAGATGAATAAATCCAAGATCACCCCAGAAACGGTTGTCATATATCTTCTTCCCGGGTTTACCGGTAGCACTTATTAGTTCAATAACACTTTGTCCAAGAAGCCTGCTAAAGGGTCCTGAAAATGGCTTAGATCTTCTAAGAAGGACCCTTCGGAACTCATTGTCTCCTCCCGGCAGATCTGCAAGGTCTGAAAAAATTGCTGTTTTGTCATACACCACCTCATCATAGCCAAGAATGTCTGAATAGACGATTCTTGATTTTTCTATATCGGATACACCAATTATTGCACCATATGATCCACCTGTTTTTTTCTTCTCATTCCTGAACCAATCGTGTGCTTCAACGAGCTGAAAAATATTTCCAAAGGGATCTTTCATAAAAAAAGTCATCTTTTCTGATGGGTCCTCAGATGTTTTGACCGGCACGGCGAGTCCATTTTTTTGATATGATTCTAAAGTTTCCTGGATGTTCTTTACTTTCATTTTGCATGCAATAATCCCCAGGTCTCCAATCCTTATCTCCTCTTTAATCTTTTGAGGTTCCCTGCCTTTGTATTGCCAGATTTCAAATCCTCCTCCACTCTGGAGGTTTAAAGCCAATACTGCATGTCTCTTTCTTGGTTCTCCTCCGGTATATGGTAACATTATTCTGGCCTCTGCCTCATCTTCAAAAATTCGGCAATCCATTCCAAAATGTTTGATGTACCATTTCCATGCTTCAGCAACATTTAATACACCTATGCCCATCTGTTGAATGCCGCTTATAACATATTCATTCATATTATTTTAATTTAGTTTTACTATTTGTCAAAAAAATACCTTAATTAATGTATTGCAAGTCAGTTAATTCACTATAATATACTGATAATACAACTTTTCAACCTCTTAACTTTAAGTACTCCAAACTCTAGCTGTCTTTAAGTACTCTTTATCTTATCTGCAATTCTGAAGAAAAGCCATGGGCAGTATCTTCTTATATGTAAAATGATCAATTCACCTTTTCCAACAAGAATTTCACGTCTGTTTTTCATTATACCATTAATAATTATTCTTGCAGCTTTCTCTGGTGAGATCCCTTTTGCCTGTCCATCATCCATTTTGCCATGCTCCTTACCCTCAGCATCAAGGGCATGAACGGATATTGATGTCCTTACTCTTCCCGGGATAATAACAGTTGAATTTATATTAAATTTTTTATTTTCCAGGTAGAGTGTTTCAAAAAATCCATGCAGAGCTTGCTTCGATGCTGAATATGCTGAACGTAGAGGGAAGCCGAATCGTCCTGATATACTGCTTGTTGCAAGTATATGCCCTGATTTATGGCTGATCATATAAGGCAAAACTGCTTTGGTCAGCGCAATAGTACCAAAATAATTGATCTCAAAAATTTTCCTGTCAAGCCAAAGAGGAGTATCATTAATTGTAGCCCTCTGGCTTATCCCGCCGATATTGAGTAAAAAATCGATTTTCCCCCTCTCAGCGATTTGTTGTTTAACCAGACTATTAATTTCAGAAGTATCAGCCAGGTCAAACGGTACACAGTGAACATTTCCCGATTTATCTGCACATGCTTCTTTTACCCTTTCCAGACCTGAAATATCATTTGATGATGCCAAAACAACTGCACCTCTTCGTATAAACTCGTATACTAATGATTCTCCGATACCTGATGATGCTCCGGTTATCCAGGCTACCTTATCAATAAACATTTTTTCTTTTTTCATTCTATAAGGCTGTGACCAGGTTAATTAGTTCATTATGATTCTTCCTGAGAAGGTCGAATTCTTTATTCTTATGTTTAATATAGCTTCGTACATTGAATCCTCCTAATATTCTACGGAACATGAGATAATAATTCCACGAAAACAGACCTGATAATGGGAGTGAAATAAATATCAGTAAACCATACAGCCATGAAGAAAAAATGGTTAAGGAAAGAATCAGATATACAGGTAAAAAAATAATTGCCAGGATGAGTGATATGCCATATCGTATTGAGGAATGAAACTGGGGGTCACTTATTTTACGTATCTGTAGATTAGGGATTTCCAGGAAAGTTAAATTGAAAATATTACCATAAATAAATAGTGGGAATGTTATAATAATGCCTATCATGCCGATTATTAACCATCCCAGTGGGTGTTTCTTTTTTTCAAGCAGCCTGTAATCAGCATTAAGCGCTTTAGCATTCTTCTTTACCTGCAGACTGAGGTAGCATATTCTTTCATAGAGAGGAGGATTTGAAGATAACAGGCTATTCATTTTTTTGATCAATATCCTGTCTCTGAAAAGTTTTGGGAACTTTATATCATCACTGAATCTGCCATTTATCATACTTCTGAGTTCATCGATAGCCTCATAGTCTTTTTCTGATTCAATATGAACCATAATACTTTTCATCTCACCAGAAAGCTTTGTCCTTAATTCGTTGAGTGCTTTTTCAGGGCTCTCTTTATACAATTCGAAAAATTCTGATACCTCAATTGGTTTTCCATAAACGACTGTCAGAACCTGCCTGTATCTGCTATAGTTAGAATATTCAAGACCGACGGGTATGATCTTTATTTCAAGACTAAATCCGGTGGCTTCCTCTGATTGAAGAGCGACCCTGCAAATACCTTTTTTTAATTGTCTTAGTCTCCTGAATCCCGCATGATCTCCTTCCGGCAGGATTACCAGACCATTTTTGTTTTTCAGTACATCAATAGTCTTGAGAAATATTTCATCATTACCTAAAAGACTTCTGAATCCATCCCTAATCCTGTAAACAGGCAGTATTTTAAGGAAATACAATATTGCTGCAATTGGTTTTTTTTTGAAAATATCGGCTCTTGCAAGAAAAACTGGTTGTCCCTTGTGGGTAAAAAGAACTGCTAGTGCATCCATCAGAGCATTCTGATGGTTTGGAGCAAATATCAAATGATGGTCAGGATGAATATTTTCGCGACCGAGAACTATGACTTTTCTGTAAAATATATTATCATGCCAAAATCCTGCGAAAGATTTTAACAGCGCATATCTGGCAGAATACTTTTCAATATTTTCCTTACCCATTTAACAAAAAATATGCACTAGAGTTAATCAATTAGAAGAATGGTTTGAAACTGTTGATTGCAAGGTAGAAAAAAATGAAGTTTGACTTCATAAAATAAGAACTACTTTAATATGAATTTATAAATATTACGTCTTTATACCACCATATTATTGGTTGTTAAAGTGGTCTTGAAGCTTGTCAATTACCCTCCTGTTTCTTTTGGTAGGTCTACCGGAACCCTTTTCTCTGATCACAATTCCCAATGATTGACGGATATTCAGTTTAGCTTTCTCTTCATCGGATGTAAGGTCCTCAATAAATTGTTCAGCCAGTTTTGCTGAGACCCGGTTTTCGACAGGTTCTTTCACTCTGTAGGTATATATAACCGGAGGTTTCTTAACAAGAATAATTTCGTTAACAACAATTATCCTGGAGGGTTTTACCTGAAGATTATTTATAAATACTTTCCCCTTTCTGCAAGCATCTGAGGCAATACTTCTAGTTTTATAAATTCTTACTGACCAGAGGAATTTATCAATCCTTACGGATTTGTTATCAGCCATAATAGGATTATTTTGGAATACTATTTCCAGTACCTGATTCTTTAAGGGAGACAGGTGCTTTTCCTGCTTTATTAAAAGATGTCATTGTCAGTTCCAGCCCTGCAAAAACAAACGATTTTATCATTTCTATCACTATGGTGATTTTTTCCTTCATCTGTTTTTTTTCTTCCGGTCCCCATGTTCCAAGAACAAAATCTATTTGTGTTCCTTTACGAAAGCTGTTGCCGATACCTATTCTTATCCTTGGATACTCATTAGTACCCAGAATGTTACTTATATGGGCAAGTCCGTTATGACCTCCATCACTACCTTTGGGTCTCAATCGTATGCTTCCAAGTGGGAGAGCAATGTCGTCGACTATTATGAGCATATTTTCTAATAATATTCTTTCTTTTTTTACCCAGTAGCTTACAGCATTGCCACTTAGGTTCATGAAAGTTGAAGGTTTAAGAAGAATAAGATCTCTCCCTTTATATCTTGCTTTGCATATAGCCCCATAACGTTTGTCTGTAAAGGTAGTTTTGAATGCGGTAGCAAGGGCATCCAATATTGTAAATCCTATATTATGCCGGGTATCTTTGTATTCTTCACCAATATTTCCCAATCCAACTATCAGATATTTCATTGCCTCTGATTGTTGTTAAAAATATAATGATATTACTCTTTTTCAGGAGTTTCAGGAGTAGCTTCAGTAGCAGCTTCAGCAGCTTCAGCAGCTTCAGCAGCTTCAGTCTCTTCAGCCAGGATCTCTTCTTCAGTTTTTTGAACAATACGCGATGTGGCAATTGTGAGAACAAGCAATTTCTTCAGATCAATTAATTCGATCTTAGGAAATGACAAGTCGCCGACCTTTATTGTATCATGAATTTTTAGATTAGTGATATCGACAGGGAGGTATTCAGGAAGGTCCTGTGTCAATCCTTTTACTTTAAGAGTCCTTTTTTTCAGGTATAGTTTTCCTCCTGCAACCACACCCACGGAGAGTCCTGAGACTCTAACAGGGATGTTTATAATAACCGGTTTGTTATCGTGGATCTCAACAAAATCAGCATGTAAGATTTTATCACTAACCGGATGAAACTGAATATCTTTAAGAACAGCTTTGTACTCTTTATCTTCGATGTTCAGCTTAACCAGATGAGCATCAGGAGTATACACGAGTGGCTTGAAGCTTTTTTCCTCAGTATGGAAATGAATATTCTTTTCTTTTCCATATATTACACATGGTACACCACCTGCTTTTCTTGTTTCTTTTGAACTTTTCTTACCTAATTCTGTTCTGAATGATCCTTTAATCTCTATTGTCTTCATTGTTATGACATGTTATTGTGCTACTAAAAGTTATTATTCTTATAACTTCCCATTACACGTTTGACAAAAAAAAATGGCCTGCAAATATAGAACAAAGGAATCAGAATACAAAATTAGTGCTAATCGATTGGTTTGTATTGACAGCCTGTATTGTAGTCGCAAATATTTCTGCGATAGAAAGCACTTCAATCTTATTGGAAGTATTTAAAAATGGTACTGAGTCGCTCACAACAAGTTCTTCAATAGCTGAATCGTTGATCCGCTCCACGGCATTGCCAGAAAGAATAGGATGTGTGGCAAACGCCCTGATACTGGTAGCTCCTCTTTCTTTCATCATGTTTGCAGCCAGGACAAGAGTACCTGCAGTATCAACCATATCGTCTATTATAACCACATTTCTTCCATCCACCTCACCAATTATCGACATCTCTTCTATTACATTTGGTTTTTTTCTAAGCTTATAGCATAATACCATTTCTGATTGAAGATGTCTGGAATAAGCATTGGCTCTTTTTGATCCTCCCATATCGGGTGCTGAAACAGTAAGGTTCTCAAGCTTCAGATTTGCAATATATGGTGCAAATATTGCAGAACCGAAAAGATGATCAACAGGAACGTTGAAGAATCCCTGTATTTGATCAGCATGAAGATCCATTGTAATTACTCTGTCAACTCCGGCAGTGCTTAACAGATCAGCTGATAATTTTGAACCAATAGAAACCCTTGGCCTGTCTTTTCTATCTTGTCTGGCAAAACCATAATATGGAATAACTGCAATTACTTTGTATGCAGAGGCTCTTTTAGCAGCATCAATCATAAGCAGTAATTCAAAAATATTATCTGCAGGCGGGTTTGTTGATTGAACTATGAAGACCATACAACCTCTTACTGACTCATCAAAGCAGGGCTGGAATTCGCCATCGTTAAATTTTGTCACTGAACTTTTACCTAGCTCAATCCCCAGTTTTTCTGCAATCTTCAGAGCAAGATGTTGAGAAGATCTGCAGGAAAAAAGTTTCATTGGTGCTTTTCCAAACATTTTTCAAGTTATTTAGCATATTAATATATCGGTCAAATTTGGCTATAAAATTTAAAATTTCATCCGATATCATGAGGTATTTATAAAAAAATTCATAGATTCTTCAATATAGTTAAGTATTTCATCTTTGCCCGCCCCATTCACTGCAGATGAAATAAACGTAACCGGGAGTGATTCCCATGATTCCAACATTTCAGAGTTATAACGAATAATCGATTCTTCAAGGACTCTCTTTTTAAGCTTGTCGGTTTTTGTAAAAACTCTTGCAAAAGGTATCTGATTCATACCCAGTAACTCCATAAATTCTATATCAGACCTCTGTGGTTTGTGTCTTGAATCGAGCAGTACAAAGAGGCAGACAAGGTTTTCCCTTTTCAGGATATATTCTTCAATTGCTTTAACCCACTTTTCCCTTATTTTAATTGGTACTTTGGCATATCCATAACCCGGGAGATCAACAAGATACCACATTTCATTTATTAGGAAATGGTTAATAGTCCTGGTCTTTCCTGGCTGTACGGATGTTTTTGCAAGCTTCGACCTGCCTGTAATCATATTTATAAGTGATGATTTTCCAACATTCGATCTGCCAATAAACCCGAATTCAGGTTTTAAGGGTGTTGGACACTCTACTATTGTCGGACTGCTTTTAATATAGGTGGCTGACCGGATTATCATCATTACCTGTTAATCAAGATCGTTGTAGGGCAAATCGATCTTCTTATATACCAGATAATTATTGCCAAAATTAGTTAAAATCTCAGCTATTATTCCTACATAACCTGCTTTAGGGGTTCCTGTTTTCTTCAGATCCAGTGTTCCGATCCCATTTAGCGTATTTATCATTTTACAACGAGTAGTATCAAAAAGACCATTCGAAAACTCGCCGCGAAAAAATCTTACTTTAGGTGATTTATCTGACAGTGCCAGGGAGATTCTGTAAACACCTCTTGTCTGGTAATCATCACGCGTATTAACAAAAAGTTCGGGGTATCCACTAACAAGCTTTCCGTCACGTGTAAACTCTTCGAGGTATGTAGTACGTAATCCCTTTACATAGTTCAATTTAGCTTTTATCCGGCCATTCCGGTAGTACTGCTTCTGAGTGCCATCTATTGTATCTTTTTTATATGGTGTCGAACGAAATAGTTGTCCTTCAGGGTAATACCACCTGGAGGAATCTTCTCTTAGTCCGTTTTCATACCAAAAAGTCATGCGTAATTTGCCATCCTGGTAAAATGATTTCATCAATCCTTCTCTCACTCCGTTTTTGAAGGTAACTTCCTTTACCAGAAGCTGACGACTCATATATTGCTTAATTCCGGTATAACCAGTATCAGGAACAGAGATTGTGTCATTATGAGAATCCGAATCGTTTTTTACAGTTCCTTTTCCGGTGCATCCTGAAACAAATAACATAGAAAAGATAAGGATTATTGGTCCATAATTTTTTTTCATTTGATATATTATTATTGACTATTTATTATTAATTACCAACAGCCAGATATTTTATTAGTTTTTACAGGGCGTTTTCTGAGTTAATGTATATTTCAAGAAGTTTGGCCTCCTTTAAAGGTTTCAGGTTAACCTTTTCTATCATAGCAGGAAGCAGGACAGTTTCACCTTTTGACACACTTTCTGTACTTCCATTCCAACAAATCAGGAATTCACCTTCTATGCAAATGTACACAACAAATGAATCATAACTAAAATATTCTTTATTTACAGTGGTATTGAACCAAATTATATTAGTAGTAAAGAATTCACAGCTTACCAGGTTAATCGTTTTATTCAGTTCCTGGGCCCGACTTATTTTATTTTTTCCTGTTGCAGTAAAGTCGATTGCATCAATCGCAAGCTCTGTATGTAATTCTCTCTTTTCTTTCCCTGACGATTGTCTGTCCCAGTCATATATCCTGTAAGTAATATCTGAGGTTTGTTGTATTTCAACCAGAACCGTACCTGCTCCTATTGCATGTACTCTTCCGGAGGGAGTATAGAAGGTATCTCCGGCATTAACGTTTTCAATATTAAGAATATCCACTAGACTGCTGTTCTTTAGTGCCTCCTCGTACATTTCCCGCGTAACACCTTCCCTGAAACCGGTATAGATCTTAGTGTTTTTTTCACTTTCAAGGATATACCACATCTCAGTCTTACCATATGCTTTGTGCCTCTCCTTTGCAAGAGCATTGTCAGGATGGACCTGGATTGACAGGTCTTCCCTGGCCTCAATAAACTTAATTAATAAGGGAAACTCATTTCCAAACTTTTCATAAACGGAATCACCGGTAATATCACCCATGTAGACCTCAATTAGCTCCTCGATATTATTTCCGGCAAGAAAACCATTGCTTATTATAGACTGGTTGTCAGAAATTGCAGATAATTCCCAGCTCTCACCAATTTTGGTTGAGTTGGCCGGCTTTTTATTATAACGTGTACATAGGGCAGAGCCTCCCCAAACTTTTTCTTTTAAAGCAGGTTCAAATTTTAACGGGTATAGTTCAGACATATTAAGTTTTTAAATACAAATTATTACTTTTGATAATTAATGCTGCAAATTTAAATAAATATGTTGATTGTAGGAATAGCAGGTGGAACAGGTTCCGGAAAAACTACTGTAGTAAGGAAAGTCATGGAAGTATTTCCTAATGATGAGGTTATTGTTATTCCACAGGATTCCTATTACCGAGATAATAGTGATATTTCCCTCGAGGAGAGGCAGAAAATTAATTTTGATCATCCTGATTCAGTTGAGTTTGGATTGCTTATGGAGCATCTGGAACAACTTAAGCGTGGAATGCCGGTAGACATGCCAGTCTATTCGTATCTAACCTGTTTAAGGTCACAGGAGACAATTCCAATCAATCCGACAAGGGTTGTACTTGTGGAGGGGATACTCATTCTGACTGATCCTGGATTGCGAAGTATGCTTGACATTAAGGTTTTTGTTGATGCTGATGCCGACGACAGACTCGGTCGTGTTATTCAGAGGGATATTATTGAGCGAGGACGTTCAGTTCTTCAAGTGCTTAAAAGATACCATGATACAGTAAAACCTTCACATCTTCAGTTTATTGAACCGTCGAAACGATATGCCGACATTATTATTCCGGGGGGCGGAGAGAATCAGATTGGAATTGAGGTGTTGATATCGATAATTGAAAAGCATTTATTAAAAAAATAATCATAAAGCTATGCTTGATAATATTAGAATAGATGATGTTATGTTCCTGGATATAGAGACGGTACCTGCAGTTTCATCCTTTGATCTTCTGGATCCTGCTATGCAGACTCTTTGGGAAAAAAAATCAAATCAATTCAGAACTTCAGAACAGACTGCTGGAGATGCATGGGAAAGGTCCGGCATCTATTCGGAATTCGGAAAAATCATTTGCATATCTGTTGGTCTGATAAAGGATAAGAACCCTTTAAGCTTCAGATTGAAATCATTTTTTGGAGAAGATGAGAAATCTCTGCTTTTTGATTTTTCTGCAATGCTGACAAAATTTACAAAAACCAACAGGGAGGCTTTACTATGTGCACATAATGGTAAGGAATTTGACTATCCGTACATTGCCCGCAGGATGATAATTAACGGACTTGTAATCCCGGCAATCCTCGATAATGCGGGTAAAAAGCCGTGGGAGATTAAATTATTGGATACAATGGATCTTTGGAAGTTTGGCGATTATAAGAATTACACATCGCTTGATCTGCTGACCTCAATTCTTGGAATTCCAACTCCAAAAAATGATATTGATGGAAGTATGGTTGCAGGTATCTATTATAATGATAATGACCTTGAACGTATTGTTCGTTATTGTGAGAAAGACGTGCTGGCAATTGCACAGGTACTATTGCGGTTTATGAACATGCCCGGAATTACCGGGGATAAGATAGAATCTGTAACCTTTATTTGATTAATTATCGCCTAACAACTTTGTCAGATTTTTGATTACCTCATCAGGTCTGTCTGCATGAATCCAGTGTCCGGCATTTGAAACATTAACAAACTCTGCTGCAGGAAAGACCTTCTGAATGTCCCTGAAGTCGCTTACAGGAAGATAATCGGACTTTTCACCTCTCAGGAATATTACAGGGAAACCAGTTATTTGCAGGCGAAGATAGGCTTGCCGGTCAATTCCTTCCATTATTTTTTCAAGATTACTTAGAAGTGATAATCCATTTATTTTCCAGGCATAACTAGTACCTGAAGTCCTTTGGATATTCTTAAGAATAAAACTTCTGATTTTTTCAGAATGAATCTTTTCTTTAATAATTGCCTCCGCTTCTCTACGGTTTGAAACCTGTGACAGATCAGCAGAAAGGATAGCTTCGAGAATAGTACGATGTTGATTATATGCCGATTGCTTTATATTTTCATTTACAAAAGGAGAGATATCTGCAATTAGCAGGCCATATAACATTTCAGGCCATTTAAGAGCAAAAGAGATTGCACTTTTTCCACCCATACTGTGACCAGCCAGAAAAAATTTATTCAGTTTAAGATCATTAGCAAGCTCAAAAAGATCATCTCTCATTGAGTCATAATTGTGGATGTCACTATGGGGCGATCTGCCGTGATTTCTCTGATCAGGTAGATAAACTGTAAAATTGTTGCCCAGACTTTTTGCTATCGTTATCCAGTTGTCGGATGATCCATACAAGCCATGAAGAATAATTAGAGGTGGCCCGTTACCATATTTCCTGTAAAACAGTTTCATAAACCTGTATCAGGCTAATTGCCTCTTATACATTTGTATAGAATTCTCAAGGCCCAGATAAAGAGCATCAGAGATCAGGGCATGGCCTATTGAAACCTCCATAAGCCAGGGAATGTTTTGATGAAAATATCTAAGATTATCGAGGTTCAGATCATGCCCTGCATTTATCTCCAGATCTTCTTTGCGTGCGATTTCCGCAGCTTTAACAAATGGTTTAATTGCTTCGCTGGCATTATTGTTAAAACCAACTGCATAAGGTTCGGTGTAAAGTTCAATTCTATCTGTCCCTGTTAAAGAGGCATTTTCAATATTCACTTGGTCAGTATCAACAAAGAGTGATGTTCTAATACCCTCTTTTTTAAAGGTATATATCACATCAGTAAGGAAGATTTTGTTTTTTACGGTATCCCAGCCGGCATTTGAAGTGATAGCATCATGATGGTCAGGTACCAGTGTTACCTGGTCAGGCTTTACAGAAAGGACCAGATTAATAAATTCCTCGGAAGGATACCCCTCAATATTGAATTCTGTCGTAATAATTGTCCTGATTTCAATTACGTCATTATATCTTATATGTCTCTCATCGGGACGAGGGTGAACTGTGATACCGTCTGCACCAAAAAGCTGGCAGTTTATAGCTGCTGTTAATACATTTGGTATATTTCCACCCCGGGCATTTCTTAAAGTTGCAATCTTATTAATATTAACACTTAGCTTTGTCATTATAATAAATGTAAAATTTATCAGTTTTGATAATGTGGTGCAAAATTACAACAACTGGCATTTTTTTTACTATTTTAGTTGAAAATAAAAGTAATAATGGTTGCTCAA
>Ga0307376_10003455_pt1 | contig 14751 bp, 7 predicted proteins | sample TR2MG_FD_202536 | JGI IMG/M metagenome (GOLD analysis project Ga0307376, IMG submission 202536) | Soil microbial communities from Risofladan, Vaasa, Finland - TR-2 | ecosystem: Environmental > Terrestrial > Soil > Coastal area > Acid sulfate soil | place: Finland: Risofladan, Vaasa | collected...
CTACATCGATAATGAAATAAATACCCTCAACGATACTACATATGTTTCTGGATCTCCAATTTTAGAACCTGGTCAAAAAGCACGTGTTAAAATCACAAATACTCTCTATCAATTTGATCCAATAAGAACTGAGCACAAAATTGGTGTAATTACTCCTAACGGTATAAAGGATGAGGTACTTTTCACTTCAAACTACGATCCATTTAAGATTTCTATTCTTGAAGAAAACAGAATAGCCTCCCCAGAAGCACAAATCACCACTCAAACCGATTTTCGAAAGCATATTCCAATTAATCTCGAAAAGACATATGCGTATACTTATGATAACGGTACCACTCACGTAAACTTAATGGTTAAAAACACTGGAGGTATTATACTAGGACTAGACTCGATATATCTAACTTCTTCTTCCACTTGGACATCTGTATTGGATTTTGACCCCTTTAATTTAATGCCTGGGCAAGAAAAAAGTCTTACTATAACTGCCTCAGATTATTTAACAGGCATTGAGGTAAACGATGAGATAGGAATTATAGTGACTGCAAATTTCGACGGCACTACAAAAGCTTCAGATATTGGCTTCGTTCACACAATCGCAGATAGACCAGATATTGAAATCGTTGATGTCGTAGAAGGTCAAACTGCTTCTTACATATTTGCTAACGAAACAGGCAAAATTTTAATCAAAAACACGGGAGATGAAGCAATTACTTTAGATAAATTATATCTGAATAGTTCAACAAGTTTAAACTTTACAAGCGATGTAAATTTTGAGTATGGAAATATATCATTAGATTTGCAAGAGTGTGCTTTAGTATCCTTCAATATTACTGGATTGAAGTTAAATTCCTCTAATATTGTAAATGTGAACATCACTACAAACAATTCTGCTCAATACAGCATGAACTTCTCCGTATTTGTAGATTCAACCTTTTACGAAATAAATATCAATGATACTGGAACGAGTGCATCTAATACTGGTAATGTTGTAATCAAAATTGAAAACATAGGATTTTATAATCTTACGGTAGATTCAGTTTACATAAATAATACATTTATTTCATTGAGTAATTTCGTTGAAAACATTTACGAAATTGGAGCAGGAGACTCAATTCAATTTACCATCAGCATGATAAATCTCGAAATTATACTTGGGTCTGTTGATGTCGGCGAAATTTTAAATATTTTAGTTCGAACCAAGGAAGGTGCAGAGGATATACACGACGAAATCGTTGCCTCTTAAATCCTTACTTTTTATTTATAATAGTAAAAAAAATAAACTATATTACATTAAAAAATCTATAGACATATCGTCTATAAATTAAGTTTAACTTCATCTTTAATTAATCATTAAATTTTAGTGTTTAAATTGTGATATCTAATTTCAAAATTGAATCTAGTTTCAAACCTAGTGGAGATCAACCAGAAGCAATCAAGACTCTCAGCGATAACATAAAAAAAGGAATTCAGTTTCAAACTTTATTAGGTGCTACCGGCACGGGGAAAACATTCAGTGTTGCGAACATAATTCAAGAAATTCAAAAACCTACTTTAGTTATGGCCCCAAATAAAACGCTTGCAGCACAATTGTATAACGAACTTAAAGAATTATTTCCTGAGAATGAGGTACATTATTTCGTAAGTTATTACGATTATTATCAACCAGAAAGTTATATGCCTATTACAGGATTATACATCGAGAAGGATTTCAGCGTAAACGAAGAAATTGAAAGACTTAGATTAGCTGCCACACATGCGATTAGAACAAGGAACGATGTTATCATTGTTGCAACTGTATCGTGCATATATGGCATCGGTGATCCAGAAATTTGGACAGCAATTTCCCTGAATCTTGATGTTGGTCAGACTATTAAAAGAAAAGAAATAATAAAACGATTAATATTAATGAATTATGAAAGGAAGGAAGTAGAATTTAAGCCAGGCGTAGTAAGGGTTAGAGGAGATATAATAGACATTTTTCCAGCTTATTTAAACACTGCTATTCGCATATCCTTATTTGGAGACGTTATTGAGTCAATTCAAGAAATTCATCATATTACCAATAATATAATAAAAGATATTTCAAATTGCAGGATTTTTCCTGCTACCCATTTTATCATATCTGAAGAAAACAAGGAAAAGGCTTTAGTATCGATAGAAGAAGAGTTAGAAGTTCAGGTAGCAAAATTTACGAAAGAAAAAAAATACGCAGAAGCACAGTGGATTGAGAAAAGAACTAAATTTGATCTTGAGATGATGAGGGAAATGGGGTGGTGTAAGGGAGTGGAAAATTATTCGAGACACCTTGATGGCAGACCACCTGGCAGTCCACCGATGTGTTTAATTGATTATTTTCCAAAAGATTTCTTAATAGTTGCTGACGAGAGTCATATAACAATTCCTCAAATTCATGGTATGATTGGGGGAGATAGATCAAGAAAAAAGAACCTCATTGATTTTGGGTGGAGATTGCCATCTGCATACGATAATAGGCCTCTAACTTTTGAAGAATGGGAATCGAAAATAAATCATATAGTTTTTATGAGTGCGACTCCCGGAGAATGGGAATTGAAAAAAAGCGGTGGAATATCCGCTGAACAAATAATTAGACCAACAGGTTTAGTTGATCCTTATGTGGAAATTCGTCCTGCTAAAAATCAGATTGATGACTTGCTAGACGAAATAAGGAAAGTTATAGCCAACAAAGGAAGAGTATTGGTAACCACTCTAACAAAACGAATGTCGGAAGATATCGCGGAGTATTATTCGGAATTAGGTTTAAAGGTTGCTTACTTACACTCAGAAGTAGGAACTGTTGAGCGATTTGATATATTAAGACATTTAAGAGATGGGACTCACGATGTTTTAGTAGGAATTAATCTTCTTAGAGAGGGATTAGATCTACCAGAAGTTCAACTAGTAGCAATTTTAGACGCAGATAAAATGGGATTCTTACGCGACACGCGATCGCTTATACAAACCATTGGTAGGGCTTCTCGTAACATAGAAGGTAGCGCGATATTATATGCCGATAAGATAACTCGAGCTATGAAAGAAGCAATTGAAGAAACAAATAGAAGAAGAACAAAACAGATAGTTCACAACAAGAAATTCAATATCACGCCTCAAACAATTAAGAAAAACATCTTAGATTCGCTTTCTGGCGAACAGGAGTTTAAGGAAAGAGAAACAAAGAAATTGAAAAGAAGTATTAAAGAGAAGATTGAAGATTTAGAAAAACAGGGAGATAAAACTTTTGTAATTGAATATCTTGAAAATAAAATGTTTCTTGCAGCCAAAGAGTTACGGTTCGAGCATGCTGCCTATTTAAGAGATAAAATTAAGGAAATTAAGAAAGTATATAATGTAAAAACATGAATTTTTTCATTACACATAAATTGATGGTTAACAAGAGTCATTATGAATCATAATTCTATTATTATTAAAGGAGCAAGACTTCGGCAAATATGAAGGATTAAATTCATTTGAATTTGAAACAGAATCAGAGGGGTTTATAGATACTGATGTTGATAAAGTTATAAAAAAGGATCGACCAAAAGTTTTTATGAGGAATGTACAAAATGAAGAGGTGCTTGACAGATATAAAGTACCCAACCAAGAGAAGATTTTAATAAGGGAAGAATTTTCAGCGGGAATCCCAATTCAGCGAATACAAGAAATCATTAATAATTATGATGAGGATTTTAAAGATGATTTCATCGAGACGCTTCAAATTTATTATAATGAAATGATTACTAAAGACCTACAAAGATTATCATTAGGCGTTAGTCGTACAGATAAAATCGTAAACGGATTTGAAAATATGATTTATTTGGATCGCTCAATTTTTAAAGCTTCCATTAAAAAAATAGAGCTACTTATTAATAGAGAAATTCAAGTCATTAAAGATTGGCGTAAACCTCGAAGGGGGCGAATATCTGGAGTGAGAATACAGATTACAGAGGAAGGCATTAAAATTATTAAAGATGAATTGAAATCAGGGATTCCTATTCAGCGATTATCGGGAATAGTTAATGATTATGGTGTCGAAGATAGTTTTATTCAATATATAAAACATATGCTTAAAACTACTTTAAAATCTCACGAAGAAGAAGTTAGAATTCCTTTGACAAAGATGGGAAAATTCATTACTAATTGGGAGAACATTCTATATAGGGGATATGTGATTTCAGAATCTGATTTCAACAAGTTAAAGTTATTAGTTGGTAAGGAAAACCCAATTTCACATAAGGTAGTTTATGGTAGAAGAAATCTTGAAGTCGTCAAGTTGCTTAAAAATGGAGCTCATGCAGAGTTAATTGGAACATATATTGTGAGAGGGTCTATTAGAACAGACCGAAATGATTTATATATCTCCTATAACGGCGATGATCATCCCGATTATATTTCTCATTTAGAAGAACTAATTATAACAGTTTTTGGAAGACCTTCATCCTTGATGGGTACTAGAGATCGGTTCTATATATCAGGTCCAGATGTTATTCAATATTTAACTTCTCAAGGTTTATCAAACGAGACTAGGAGAGTTCCATCATGGATTAAAAAATCACCATCTTGGATTCAAAAGAATTTAGATAAATGGAAAAAAAAATACACCCCCCTTGTTATTGCTTGTTTAAAAGGTATGATTAATGGTTCTGGTTCAATTGGTGTGGCATCAGGACAGGAAAGGATTGAGATTTACCTTTTAAACTCTGATAGATCTATATTAAGAGATTTTAAAGAAATGTGCAATTCATTAGATATTGAAACAAGCGAAATTAAGACACAAATTCGAGAAGATGGGCGTATTCTGTATTATATTTATATTATATCAAGAGATCAAGTAAGGTCGTTCCTTATAGATATTGTTAAGCCAAAAAAATGGGAATGTATAAAAGAAAATATACAACAGATATTGAATGCACGAGGAACCTCTATTGAACTTGTATTAGAAATGGCTCCCGAATTTAAAGATTTAAGACGAAAACTTTTCCAACATCAAAAACAACAATATTCATTTCTTTATAACTCCACCCGAATTAAAAACATTAAAAATAAAATATTACGAGATTGTTATTATAATTATATCGAAAATATCTCTTTCGGACTTTTCCCTTCTAATCAGTTTGACATGAAGACCAACATTCGCCCTAGTAGTTTAAAATTTGTTGGTGAACATTTAAAGGATAAGAACGGAAAGACTATTCATAGAGAAGTTATTAAGACCGACTTTGTGAAGGATCATCTTATTAACGATAATCCCCATATTGAAATATATTATTATAATGATTTATCAGAGGGATTTTACAAAGATCTCTTAGATATTGTTCGTCAAGTTTATGATGAGTTTCTTAAAAACAATCTTGGACGACCTTGGCATGAACCGATACTTCAAAAAATTATGGTTAATCTATCTAATGCAATGGCGTCTGAAGTCCCTGTTTGGAATAAGCTAAAAAACGGTAAATACTATGTTGGGCATATAGATCTGAATTTAATTAATGATGATACTTTCTTTATTGCTGATTTAAAGGATGATGAAATCGATATTATCAAAAGTTTATCCCAAATAACATCATATGGCATAAATCAAAAACGGCTTATTTTCAATAAAATCAATGATATTGATGCTATTAAGTTTAAATGTATTGCTTTTACTAAGGATGAGCTTTGGGTGTTTGATCCAGAGGGTTTAAAATATGACATTATTAAATTCATTAAATATACCAATAGTATCAGATCAAGAAATTTAAAAAGCTTGCCTTATTCAAATGGACTTAAGCGAACAGACCTTTTAGAAGATATCGAGAAAGTTGTTGCTATTTTTCAAAGATATATTAAAGAAGAGGAAGACTAGGATTTAGATGTTGATAATTCATAAATTGCATACCCAGATTCTATATATTATTTTTTAATTGTTAATACAAGTGTAATGTTTTATACTATCTTAGTTAAACTTTTTTGATTTCCAGAATTAAAAAGAAATAATAAAACATGAATGAATTTATTATCATTAAGGGTGCTAGAGAGAACAATTTAAAAAATATTGACGTAAAAATACCACGTAATAAGCTTGTGGTTGTAACTGGCATTAGTGGGAGCGGGAAAAGTTCATTAGTAATTAATACTCTTTTTGCCGAAGGCCAAAGACGTTTTCTCGAGTCATTATCAAGTTATGCCCGACAATTTCTTGGAGAAATGGATAAACCCGATGTAGATTCAATCGAAGGACTTTCACCTGCTATAGCTATAGAACAGAAACCGTTATCAAAAAATCCAAGAAGTACTGTAGGAACGGTTACAGAAATATATGATTATTATAGGTTACTTTTCGCTAATATTGGAGTTCCTCATTGCCCCAAGTGTGGTAAAGAAATTACGCCCCAAACACCTCAGCAAATCATTCAACAAATTCTGCAAGGACTTGATGTGAACCAAAAGTTTATTATTAAAGCACCTATAATTCGAGATAGAAAAGGCGAATACAAAGACCTTTTAAACGATCTTAAAAAACAAGGCTATGTTAGAGTTGAAGTAGATGGTATACAGTATACTTTAGATGAAGAAATTTCAATGGAAAAAAATGTAAAGCATAACATTAATGTAATTGTGGATAGGCTAGTCATGAAGGATGATATTAAAACTAGATTAGCTGATTCAATAGAAACTGCCCTTAAACTAACTGAGGGAATCGTGGTTGTTGAAGTTCTTAACATTGGAGAACAAATTTATTCTGAACATTTAGCGTGTGTAGATTGTGGCATTTCTTTTCCCCCCATTGACCACAAAATGTTTTCTTTTAATATCCCTCACGGAAGTTGCAAATATTGCAGTGGTTTAGGAACAGTAATGGAATTTGACTACTCCTTAGTTCTAGGAAATGATTTGGACTTTCCACTCGAAGACACTCCTATCAGAAATATCCCTGGATTTGGGTCGTTAACTGGGTACTTTTGGCAATCATTAAATCAAGTAGCTAAGCACTATAATTTTGATACTCATAAAACTGCGATAAAGGATATTGATCCCAAGAAATTAAACAAAGTTTTATTTGGATCAGAAGAGGAAGCAATTGAATTCCACTTTAAGAGTGAAAATAACGGTTTCAATAATCAAAGAGGAGAAATTAAATCTTCTTATCATGTAGTAAGACCCTTCGAAGGAATTATTCCAATGTTGCATAGAAGGTACATGGAGACGCGATCCGATTGGGCTCGCGATACCTACGAAACTTTTATGAATCAAATAAACTGTCCTCAATGTAAGGGGCAAAGGTTGAACCCTGAAAGTCTTTCAGTTCTTATTAATCAAATTAATATCGCTGAATTATCAGATTTAGCGGTTAAAGATTCTTTAGATTTTTTTAACGATTTACAATTAGACGATATCCAAAAAACGATTGTTAAAGATGTGTTAAAGGAGATACTAGATAGGTTATCTTTTTTAGAAAATGTTGGTTTAGATTACATTACTTTAAGTAGAAGATCCCACACGCTATCTGTTGGCGAAGCAGAAAGAATAAGGTTAGCCACTCAATTAGGATCTAGGCTTGTTGGGGTGTTATATGTGTTAGACGAACCTTCCGTAGGTTTACACCAAAGAGACATAGCACGATTAATTGAGATGTTGAAAAAATTAAGAGATTTAGGAAACACTGTTATTGTTGTAGAGCATGACGACGAGATCATGCGCAATGCTGATCATATCATTGATTTAGGACCTTTAGCAGGAGAAAGTGGGGGAGAGATTGTAGCAGAAGGCCCTTTTAAAACAATTTTAGAGGCTAAAACTTTAACTGGTAAATATTTATCGGGGAAGAAAAAAATAGAAGTCCCCAAAAATAGACGAGAACCGAATAGTGATTTTATTGAAATAACAGGTGCTCGCGAAAATAATCTAAAGAATATAAAAGTAAAAATACCTTTAGGTATCTTTACGTGTATTACTGGAGTTTCGGGAGCTGGAAAGACTAGCTTAATTATTGATTGCTTATACAAGGGATTACATAACTTAATAAATACTCGCAGTTCCAGATTAATTAGTGGCGATTTTGACAAAATAAAGGGATACGAGAGCATTGATAAAATAATAAACATAGATCAATCTCCAATCGGAAGAACACCTCGTTCTGTACCCGCTACTTACACAAAAGCTTTAGATTATATACGAGACATTTTCGCTAAGCTTGAAAGCTCGCGGGAAAGGGGATATAAAAAGGGAAGATTTAGTTTTAACACTTCAGCAGGACATTGTAAAAAGTGTAAGGGTACGGGGTATATTCTCAAAGAAATGTACTTTCTTCCAGATGTGTATATTAAATGCGATTTATGTAGAGGCCTTAGATATAACTCAGAGACTTTAGAAATTAGATTCAAGGGAAAAACAATATCAGATGTACTAAAAATGACTTTTCATCAAGCTCTTGAATTCTTCGATAATATTCCTAACTTGAAACAAACGTTGAAAACTGTAGTGGATGTAGGATTAGGTTATTTAGAATTAGGGCAATCATCAACAACTTTAAGCGGGGGTGAATCCCAAAGATTGAAAATAGCTAGGGAATTGAGAAAAGTTAGCACAGGAAACACATTATATATCCTGGACGAACCAACTACCGGGCTCCATATGTATGATATCCAATTTTTGCTTAAGGTACTTCAAAAATTAGTAGATAAAGGTAATACCGCAATTATAATCGAACATAATATGGAAATAATTAAATCTGTTGATTATTTGATTGATCTGGGACCTGAAGGTGGAGAAAAAGGAGGTGAGGTAGTGGTTATGGGGACCCCAGAAGAGATTATTAAGAATAAATCTTCTTATACAGCAAAATACCTAAAAAATTATTTGAATCCTACTTGAAAAAGTAAATCAAATCTGTTTATTTTTAGTTAAGTATACAATAAAATCTAAATCATATTATGCTTTGTTTCATTGTGAGATTTAATTAGATTTTTTCTATTAGTTTAAATCAAAAGTGAGCTTAGATGGCAACTGAAACCGATAAAAAGATTATAAGGGCTCCTATTGCATCGATTTTAGGACATATCGATCACGGTAAAACTTCCTTGTTAGATTATATTCGAGGAACCGTAGTGCAACAAAGAGAGGCTGCCGGGATTACGCAACACATAGGAGCATCTTATTTTCCAACTGAAGATATAAAAGAGTTCTTAAAAAAATCAAAACAAGAATTTGCTGATAAAGAAATCCAATTACCTGGTATTTTAATTGTTGATACTCCAGGACACGCTGCTTTCATGAACCTACGCAAAAGAGGGGGAGCTGTTGCGGATATAGCGATATTGGTTATAGATGTAACAGCAGGGACCATGCCAATTACATGGGAATCAGTTAGAATTTTACGCGAACGGAAAGTACCATTTGTTATTGCTGCTAATAAAATCGATCGGATATCAGGGTGGAAATCTATTAAAGATGCTGACTTTTTAGATTCATATAATAAGCAAAAACCCCATGTAAGAGATTTTCTTGACGAAAAACTAATTCAAATCGGGGTAGATTTCTTACAGGAAGGTTTTAAAGGAATAGATCGATACGATAAAATAAAAGATTTTACTAAAAAAGTGGCAATAGTACCTACGAGTGCTAAAACAGGCGAGGGAATATCTACATTATTATTGGTTTTAATGGGACTAGTGCAACAATTTTTAACTGAAAACTTGAAATTTAGCGAAGGGCCCGCTAAAGGCGTAGTTTTGGAAGTGAAGAAAGAAAAAGGACAAGCCATAACGATGGATGTCCTAATTTACGATGGAGTAATCAGAAAAGGCGATGAATTCATTGTTGGTGGCTTAGAGAATCCTATTAAGTCAAAAGTAAGAGCATTACTCCTGCCGAAACCTTTAGATGAGATAAGAGATCCTAGACAAAAATTTGATTCAGTAGACATAGTAAGTGCGGCAGCGGGTATTAAAATACTCGCGCCTAATATAGATGATGTTGTTGCTGGATCTCCATTTAGAGGTATTGGTGATCCTTCACAAGAAGAAACTGTATACAACGAAATAAAATCAGAAGTAGAAAGTATTCGAATTAAAACAGATAAAGCAGGCGTAGTGTTAAAAGCAGATACTTTAGGTTCTCTTGAAGCATTAGAAAATCATTTCACAAAGAATGGTGTAAAGATAAGTATTGCTGATGTAGGTTCAATTAAAAAAGAGGATATTATGAATGCTAATTTAGTTAAAAGTCTCGATCCATATTCAGCAGCCGTTTTAGGATTTAATGTGGCTATTCTACCAGACGCAAAAGAGCAAGCTATAGCAGATAATATTAGAATTTTCACGAATAATGTCATTTACAGACTATTGGAAGATTATATAGAATATGCGGAAATACGAAAAGCAGAGGACACCGCGAAAGGATTAAGCGAATTAGTCTTACCTGCAAAACTAAAAATGATTCCCGATTTCATATTTAGAAACTCAGATCCCGCGGTATTTGGAGTACATGTTGAAGCAGGTACTTTATATCCCAAAGTAGCATTAATTACTGCTGACGGAAAGAAAGCGAGAAGAGTTCACCAAATTCAAGATAAAGGTAAAACTCTAGAAAAGGCTGTAAAAGATTCCGAAGTCGCGATATCGATTCGCGGCATTGAAATAGGGAAAGATATCGATAAAGACGAAACTTTATTCGTTAATGTGCCTGAATCTCATGTAAGACAGATCATGGGTAAATTCCTAGATGAATTAACAGCTGATCAAAAGCAAGCATTACGAGAATACATTATCCTCCAGAGATCTATACAACACCCATGGTGGGGTATGTAGCATTCCTTAGTATCAATTTCTTTTCAGATAATTTCTTCACATATTTTTATTCCATTTACTTCGGCAAATAAATCACTCATAATAATAATTATTTATCCTTTCAAATTTTAATCTTACTTAATTTTGTTTTTTAAAGATTAAGAATTTCAGAATTATATAATTCTTAATTATTGACACTGAGTTTTGGTAAAAGTAAGATGTAGATACATTTTAAAAATTAAATTAAAAAAAAAAGGCTGTTGAAGTTATTCTTCTAAGGCTTTTTCTAGCGAGAAAAGTTCGCGAAGATCCTCATATAATTTAATATATTTCAGATAAACATTATTATATATTTCCACATTTAATTCATTTGGATTATATTTCTTCTTAATTGATACCATTTGACTTGCTGCGTCTTCAATACTAGAATAGATTCCAGCACCTTTTCCAGCAAATATGGCAGCTCCAAGGCATGCGGCTTCTTCATTTGTAGTTCTAACAACTGTTTTTCTTGTGATATCTGCTTTAATTTGATTCCATACATCACTTCTAGCGCCACCTCCTAAAACCCGAATTTCATTGACATCTATTTTCAGATCTTCAATTATGTCTAAATTTCTTCTCACAATAAAAGCAATAGCCTCCATAATAGCTCTCGCAAAATGTGCTTTCTCATGTTTTAATGTAAATCCATAAAATACACCCCGAGCTTTGGGATTATCTTCAGGAGCCATTGCTCCTTGTAGATGAGGTAACATCACTAAGCCATCACTCCCAGCAGGTATTTTATCAACCATCTCTGTGATTAAATCATAAGCATCTGTTCTTTTTTCTAGGGCAGTTTTCATTACATCCGCAAAGAATTTATCTCTATACCATCGAAGTACCATTCCACCAGTTGTAAAAGTATGAAACATATATCTTTTTGGAAGACCATGATAATGGACTGGCATTCGTCTCTGTTCATCGAAAGTTGGAGTTGCTTTATCTTGAGTTGCACAAATTGCTAATGCTGCTCCAGTATTTTCTGTAAAAATACCCGGTTTTACATTTCCAACTCCTATAGTACCACATGCTTGGTCAAGTGCGCCCATGGAAACTACGACATTTGAAGCCAGTCCCAAATCTTTCGCAACATTCTCAGTAATATTTCCTACAGCTTCTCCAGAATATTTAATTTCTGGTAATTGTCCATGAGAAATACCTAGATAATCGAGCATTTCATCCCACCACTTCTCTGTTGTAATGTTCCAATACAATGTAGAGCAAATCAATGAGCCTTCACATGTGAATTGTTTCGTAAGACGCCATATAAGATAATCTTCTACTAATAGTACCTTATATATTTTATTAAATATATCAGGTTCGTTATTTTTTATCCATAAAAGCTTTGTTGCTGGCCAAGTTGGAACAATTGAAACTTGTCCTGTAATCTTATAGACCGTTTCGTTTGGAAATTGTTGAGAAAGAATTTCAGCTTCTTTTTGAGCTCTATTATCCATCCATGAAATAGCATTTCTAAGTGGTTTGCCATCTTTATCAATTAATATAAGCGTTTCCCCTTGAGCAGATAGACTGAAAGCTTTGATATCTGCTGGTTTTACTTTAGATACATTTAACACATCTTTGATCCCTAGTTTAAATGCTTCCCAAAATTTTTCTACTGGCAGTTCTACTGCTAATGCGGTCGGTGTTAATAACGAATATTCATGGGTTGAAATGCTAATTAAGTTGCCTTGCGTATCAAACAAAGAAATCTTTGAAGCTGTTGTTCCAGCATCTAATGAGAGGATATAGTCCCCGATTTTTATCACCTATTTTTCGTCAGGTGGAGCCAATGACCAAACTATTAATGTTGGTTCATCAAATTTATTAATTAGTTTATGAGGTTCCTTAACTGGTATTACCACAGCATCTCCTTTGCTTAGCTCAATCTTTTCCTCTGAAAATTCGACTATTACTTTACCTAACGCACAATAAAAGACTTCTTTACCCTTATTATGTCCGAGATCCACTGCGCCTGCTTTTCCTGGTTCTAAATAAGAGGATCCAAATTCCATTTCTTCATCCTCACGATATAAGTGGCATAATTCGTCGTCTTCGTACCACTTTTTAGCTTCGTTTTTTCTAATAATTTTTATTTTGCTAATTCTCATCACCTGTATTGTAATAAATTAAATAAAAAAAAAAAATTAAATATACTTTTTACTACTTTTCAACTTTTTCTAAACGTTCTCTCTTTTCTGCATGTAGCTCCTTAACTTTTTCGTGTATTTCAGAAACGTATTCTTTATTTAGAGGGTAAATCATTAAGAATACTATTAGTATAAGCGAAAAAACTGTAACCAATGCAATCATACCTATTCTGATACCAATGTCCATGAATGGAGGATCTGGTAAAAGAGGATCGTAACCAATAAACACTTCTAAAAGGATAAATATAGCAAATCCAATAACGACTAAAGAGAGCTTTTCGACCATGATTATAAAGCCGAAGTAAGAGCCTTCCCTCCTCAAACCAGTTTTTAGTTCATCCTCATCAACTACGTCACCCATCATTACTTCTCGAGCTACCAAGATTCCAGAGAAAGCTATCCCTGTGAAAAATCCCCATAATGAAAGCCCAATAATCTCCGTAATAAAAAATACAGGTATATAGGATAAGATCACTAACATTGTACAAAAGCACATTGTTCTCTTTGGCCCATAACGAATATAAATTTTTTTCCAAATAGGAAAAAATATAATAGTCGCAAGCATATTAGGAAGCATTATTAATGCAACAATTTCTAGATCCATCCCGAGTGAATGTGTAAGGAAAAAAGGAGATATCGCACTCATCCAACCAAACATGCACCAAGTCATTAAATCAATACCCATATACGTGAGAAGAGATTTATTTTTTAGTGTCATTTTTATCGATTGAAATATGGGTTTTTGTTTCTCTATAGCGAACTCTTTACGTTCTTTAATTCCTAGCAATGAAATCAGAAATGAAATTGTAAACAGTAAACCTAGAAGGCTTCCAGCCCATGTCCATCCTGCAGTTTCACCAAACATATCAGAGAAAATTTCTTGGATGACTGGAAATATTCCAACTGCTAAAGCACCACCCAACATAGCAAAAATTTGTCTATAAATCACAACCGAAGCCCTTTCCTCTGTAGATTGCCACATTTCAGGGAATACAGCAAACCAAGTCACCGCTGCCATACTGTAAGCAAATTCGTATCCTGCAACTGCTATTAGCATGTAAATAAAGATAAGCATCTGATCTCCTCCTGCAGGAGCCCCCCAGATAAGAATGTAAAACAATAATGAAAGTGGAGCTCCTACAACTATCCATGGTTTTCTGCGTCCCCATTTAGTGTGGGTTTTATCTGATAACACGCCAACAATAGGATCATTAATTGCATTCCAGACACCGTATGATATCATAAAAATTAATGAAGCTAACCCAGCATCAAGAAACACAACATCAATAAGAAAGTAAAGTAAAAAGGTGCTTATTATTGAATATGACCCCGTATCGGCTATAGAACCTATACCATACGTTAATTTTTGAAACCTACCATTTGAATCTTCTGACATTTATTATTAACTCCTAAATTTTTTAATTTTTTTTTTTAAACTTTTAATTCGACATAATAAAACTAAATTTATTTAATTAATTTTAAAACAGCTTTAATGTTATCCGCATGTGAACCGTCTTGGACAAATCTTTTATCAAAAATAGCCCCTCCTATCGTAAACGCCCACACATTTAATTCTTTCATTTTTGTCACTTGTTCATGGGTTTTTATACTCCCTGCAACGATTAATGGCGTTTTCATAACTTTCATTACTTTTATTATTAACTCCTCTACATTTACAGTAGCATGACGGTAAGCCAAAAGATTTATTCCGTCAACTCCTTTAGCTTCAACTTCTTTAGTGTCATTTTGTATTTCCTCAATGGTACCTCTTAGAA
>Ga0307376_10003461_pt1 | contig 14744 bp, 15 predicted proteins | sample TR2MG_FD_202536 | JGI IMG/M metagenome (GOLD analysis project Ga0307376, IMG submission 202536) | Soil microbial communities from Risofladan, Vaasa, Finland - TR-2 | ecosystem: Environmental > Terrestrial > Soil > Coastal area > Acid sulfate soil | place: Finland: Risofladan, Vaasa | collected...
ATGTAATTTATTTTAATCCAGGAGATGTTGAATGGCCGATTGCTTTTAATGTTATTGAAGAAGTTCCAATAGAGTATCGGCATTTGGTCGTGGCGGGTTTAATGGGTGTTTTTAAGAAAATCTGGCCAGATGTATGGTCTGCCAGAATGGAATATATCTTAAATAATGCTTTGCTGGCTCTTTTAGAATACCCTGGTGCAACACTTTTGGCTGTAAATAGACTGCTTTCTGATGAAGATTTTCGTGAAGCAGTGATGAAAAAGGTAACAGACCCAATAGTCAGGTCTTTTTGGGAAAGAGAGTTTTCTCGTTACAATGCCCGTTTTGCAACAGAAGCAATTGCCCCAATTCAAAACAAAGTTGGGCAATTTATCTCTAACCCCTTGATTAGAAATATTATTGGACAGAAGGAATCAAAGATCGATATCAGGCAAATAATGGATGAAGGTAAAATCCTTTTAGCTAATTTATCAAAAGGCATGGTTGGGGAGGATAATTCCAGCCTTTTGGGAGCTCTCTTGGTTACAAAAATACAATTAGCGGCAATGAGCCGAATAGATATTCCTGAAGAGCAAAGAAAAGACTTTTATTTATATGTGGATGAGTTTCAGAATTTTTCCACTGAATCATTCGCTTCTATTTTTGCCGAAGCTAGAAAATATCGTTTAAATTTAGCTTTAGCTCATCAATATATAGCCCAGCTTAATGAAAAAGTTAAAGATTCTATTTTTGGCAATATAGGAACTTTGATTTCTTTTAGATTGGGCCCAGAAGACGCGGAATTACTGGAAAAATATTTTGCTCCGGAGTTTAATCAAGAAGATTTAATTAATCTTCCAAATTATAATTTTTATATAAAATTAATGATTGACGGTGTTTTATCTAAGAGTTTTTCAGCAATGAACATACCGCCTTCCAGTTTGCCAGAGCACTCATTTATACAAGAAATAATTCAATATTCACGCGAGCATTATGCTGCTTCGCGTCAAGAAATTGAAGAGAAAATTGCGCATTGGGGGTTATTGGATTTTTCTCCAAGCTCCAAAACGGGAGATCTTAGAAGCGGAAAAGTTGGAATTAAAGAAGGATGGGAGGCAGTATGTTCCCAGTGTGGAAAAAGAATTATTGTGCCTTTTCAACCAGATCCTGCCAGACCTGTTTATTGTGATGAATGTTTTAAAGAAATACGGAGGCAGAGAGGAAAAAATTCAACACATGCAGATTCTGTTAAAGATTATCAATCTAAAATGAAACCAAAAAAAGAAGAAATAAAACAAATAATTAAAAATATTTTTCACTAGAATACTTAATTTAAAAATGAAAAAAACAGTTGCTATTGTTTGCGGGGGAAAAAGTGGAGAACATGAGGTATCCTTGCGTTCTGCTTTTTATGTTTACAATAATATAGATAAAAAAAAGTATCGGGCAATAATTATAGCAATTGATAAAAAAGGAAGATGGTATTTTAGTTACAACTTTAAAGACATTGTTAATACTAATGGCCAGTTATGGAAATTAAAATCCGGATTAGATGAAATTGTTCTTTTAAAATCCAAAAAATGTAGCCAGGTATTCAGTTTAAAACAGAAGAAAAATTTAATTAAAATAAATATATTTTTTCCATTGATTCACGGCACTTATGGAGAAGATGGTTGCTTGCAGGGTTTTTTTGAACTTTTAGATATTCCTTATGTAGGGGCAGATGTTATAGGCTCAGCAATAGCAATGGATAAAGAAATAACAAAAAGATTATTAATGCTTGAAAAAATACCTGTGACAAAATTTATTATTATTAAAAAAGAAGACAAATTAGCAGATAGAGAAAAGAAAGTTAATCAAGCTATAAAAGAGTTTCATTTTCCTCTTTTTATTAAACCAGTTTGTTTGGGTTCTTCAGTGGGAATATCCAAGGTTTTTAGTAAAAAAGAAATTAATCAGGCCATTGATGAAGCATTCCAATACGATAACAGAATTATGATTGAAAAATTTGTAAAAGGAAGAGAAATTGAATGTTCAGTATTAGGAAATTCTGACCCAAGAGCTTCTTTACCAGGCGAAATCAGATCTCGTTCTTTTTATTCCTATGAGGCAAAATATTTAGACCCTGATGAAGCAGAGTTATTGGTTCCAGCTCCTTTGTCAAAAAAAATGATTAAAAAAGTACAAGAATTGAGTATTAAAACATTTCAATTTTTAAAATTACAAGGAATGGCGCGAATAGATTTTTTTTTAAAGCCAAATGGGCAATTAATAGTTAATGAAGCAAATACTATCCCAGGATTTACTCAAATTAGTATGTATCCCAAATTATGGCAGATTTCTGGGATAAAATATTCAAAACTACTTGATAAATTAATTCAATTGGCTATTGAGAATTTTAACAATAAAAATAAATTAAAGAGAAATTATCAATGAAACTTTCTTTTAGAAGATTGCTTAAAAGCATATCTAATGCATTTCAGGGAATAAAATACACATTTTCGCAACAAAATTTTTTCTTAATGTTTCTTATGACAATTGGAACATTAATTCTCGCATTTTGGCTGCGAATTTCTTATTTTGAATGGCTTATAATAATTTTTCTAATTGGTTCTATTCTCAGTTTGGAAATGTTAAATACTGTTCTTGAAAAAACATTGGATTTTTTAAAGCCATATATTTCTGATAGGATCAAAATGATTAAAGATTTAATCGCAGGGGCAGTTTTTATAGCTTGTTTGACGGCGCTTATTTTAGGATTTATAATTTTTCTTCCTAAGATACTTTTTATAATTTATAATTTATATTAATCTATGTTTTCTTCTTCTGAAGAGATAAAAAATAAATTAGATATTAAGGATGTAATTGGGCAGTATGTAAAACTGCAAAAAGCCGGAGCTAATTATAGGGCTCTTTGCCCTTTTCATAAAGAAAAAACCCCTTCATTTTTTGTTTCTCCATCCCGTCAAATTTGGCATTGCTTCGGCTGTTCTCTGGGGGGCGATATTTTTTCTTTTATGATGAGGATAGAAAATATTGAGTTTAAAGAAGCTTTAAAAATATTAGCTCAAAAAGCGGGAGTAAAATTGGAATATGAAAATCCTCAAGTACGTTCTCAAAAACAAAGGCTAAATGATATTAACAAAGAAGCCGTTGAGTTTTTTGAAGAGAACCTTTGGAAAAATAAAGATATCGTAGATTATCTTATTAAAAGGGGCTTTAAACAAGAAACAATAAAAGAATTTCATCTTGGTTGGGCCCCTGATGAATGGAAATATCTTAGCGATTTCCTTATAAAAAAAGGTTTTAAGCGAGAAGACATTGTGGCTAGCGGTTTAGCCATTTCTAAAGACACAGAAATATACGATCGTTTTCGTTCACGAATTATGTTCCCCATAGAAGATTCTTCCCAGAATATAGTTGGTTTTACCGGCAGAATTTTTCAAGGCAAAACTCCTTTGAAAACGATTAGGGATATAGAAAAAATAGGAAAATATATTAATAGCCCACAAACTTTAATTTTTGATAAAAGTAAAATTTTATACGGTTTATCAAGGAGCAAAAATTATCTACGTTCCCAAGAAAGCACTTTATTAGTAGAGGGTCAAACAGATTTTTTAGCTGCCTGGCAATCAGGTATAAAAAATATAGTAGCTACTTCAGGAACAGCTTTTACTGCTTATCAACTAAAGATGCTAAAAAGGTATAATAATACTTTAGTTTTAGGTTTTGATATGGATGAAGCAGGAGAAAAAGCGGCCGAAAGGAGTATAGAACTGGCATTATCTAAAGAATTTAATGTAAAAATTCTAAGATTGCCCGAAGGAAAAGATTTAGCTGATTATCTTATCAATAAAGAAAACAAAGAAAACATTAAAGATTTAACAAATCAAGCCGAGGCGATAATGGATTTTTATTTTACCAGAGCCGAAAATGCAGGTGATAAAACAAATATTGATGGTAAAAAAGCTATAGCTTCTTATTTTCTTCCTAAAATTAAAAAACTTAATAATGTCTTAGATAAGTCTTTTTGGATTAATAAGCTTTCGCGTTTTATAAATATTCCTGAGCAAGCTCTTGAGGACGAATTAAATAGGTTGTCAAAAGAAGTGGATAAAGAAGATATTACTGATGAGAATGAATTTCTTTATCAATTTCCCGATTCTCAATTGCGATCACGGATAGACGGCATAGCTGAAAGAATAATCTCTTTTTTAATAAAAATGCCTTCATTAAAAAAGGAAGTTTCTGGATATGAAGAATATTTTCCTGAGAATTTTAAAAAGATTTTTGAAGTCATCAAAAATATTTCTTCTGAAGAAGATTTAAGCACTGAAAGCTTGAAGAAAGTAAATTTACAGGAAAGCTTAATTAATCAAATCAATCAATTAGCTTTGAGAGCTGATTATGAAACAGAATTACTCGAAAGATTTCAGGTTTCCCTCAATGATGAATTTAAGAAAGAGTTAAAAGAATTAAAGAGGGAGTGTATTAAGAAAAGATTGGAGCAAATAGAAAAAGAAATTCAGGTTGCGGAGAAAAACAAAGATAAAAAAACACTAAAAGATTTAATAACAAACTTCAATGGATTATCAAAAAAATTATTAAATTAATATGATTAAAAGAAAACAAAAAACAATAAAAAAAACAAAAAAGGTGAAGGTTGTAAAAAAGAAAAGGAAAGAAAAAACCATAAAGAGGACAAAAAAAGAAAAGAAAGTGAGCAAAATCAAAAAAACTAAGAAAATTAAGAATATCAAGAAAATTAAGAGTATAAAGAAAAAAAGGCAACAGCCCAAAAAAGAGAAAATACAAGCAAAGATAGAGGTGTTAATTGAAAGGGGAAAATCGCGAGGATTTATCACTCAAGATGAGATTTTAAAATATTTTCCACGTATTGAAGCAGACATTAATCTATTAGAAAAACTTTATGATTCATTAGCCGAAGTTAATATTGAAGTAGTAGAAAGCGGGGACTTATTGATACCCAAAAAAGAAATTTCTGATAAAGAATTAGAAGATGCTTTAAGGGTTCCAACTTCCAGGGTATTATCTGGGGCAGTTCAGTCATATCTTAGAGAGATAGGAAAAGTTTCTCTTTTAACCACTGAGGAAGAAAGGGAATTAGCAAGAAAAGTAGACAGTGGAGATGAACAAGCAAGAAGAAAGATGATTGAAGCTAATCTCCGTTTAGTGGTTTCCATTGCCAAGCGTTATATCGGCCGAAGCAGAAATTTAGGCTTATTGGATTTGATTCAGGAAGGCAATATCGGTCTCTCTAAAGCAGTTGATAAATTTGATTACAAGAGAGGTTTTAAATTTTCCACTTATGCTACTTGGTGGATCAGACAAGCTATTACACGGGCTTTAGCTGATCAAGGTCGGACAATTCGTATTCCTGTGCATATGGTTGAAACAATTACTAAATATTTAAAAATAAGGAGAACATTAGCTCAAACATTAGGAAGGGATCCTTTACCAGAAGAAATAGCTTCTGAAATGGGAAAAGAAGTTGATGAAATTCTTTATCTTATGACAATTTCTCAAAGCACTTCGTCTTTAAATCAACCAGTGGGAGATGAAGACGGTGGTAGTCAGTTAGGAGATTTTATTTCAGATACTAAAGCTATTACTCCTGATAGCCATGCTGCAAGAGAATTGTTAAAAACCGAATTGAAAAAAATTATGAGTGAATTATCTGAAAGAGAAAGAGAGATTATAAAAATGAGGTTTGGCTTGGAAGATGAAATAACTCATACATTAGAAGAAGTAGGAAAAACATTTGGCGTGACGCGGGAAAGAATTAGACAGATTGAAGCTAAAACCTTAGAAAAACTCAAAGAGCATTCTCAATCTAATAGGCTAAAAGAGTTTTTAAAATGAATCTTGGTTTGTTAAATAATATAAAAAAGAATTCTTTATTACGGAAAATAATTGCTTTTTCGGCTGCTTTAAGATTTGGTTTTCCAGGGCGTCATCTTACAATCATTGGCATTACAGGAACTACTGGTAAGACTACAACAGCCTTTATGGTTAAAAATATATTAGAAGTTAATGGTATAAAAACGGGACTAATTAGTACCGCAGGTTATCATATTGGTGATGAAGTTGTATATCCAAAGGTGCATGTACCTGGAACAACCCCTGATCCATTTTTTCTTCATTTTTTATTAAGAAAGATGGTAAGGAGGGGGTTAAAAGCCGTGATTATTGAAGTTTCTTCGTTTGGTTTAATGTATGAACGGGTTTATGGATTAGACTTTTCATCAGCAGTTTTAACCAATATTTCTTATAATCATCATATTGCATTACATGGTAATATGAATAATTATGTTTCAGCTAAATTAAAGCTTTTTCGCAATTTAAAAAGAACATCAATTGCTGTTTTACCGAAAGAAAGCGAATATTTTGATCTATTTGCTAAAAATACGCAAGCTCAAATTTTAAGTTTTGGTTTTGATAAAACTTGTGATTTATGGATGGACATAAAAGAAATTACCAAGACAGAAAATAAAGCTGTTTTGCATTGCAAGGATGATTCTTTTTCAATTGATTTGCCTTTACCAGGACTTTTTAACATTCTTAATGCTTTAGCAGCTGCTAGCGCTGTTGATGGATTTTCTTTTAGCACTGAAAAATTAAAAAAGGGATTAGAAAGTTTAAAAAATATTCCAGGGCGATTAGAGTATATAAATAGCAAGCAGCCTTTTTCTATAATTGTAGATAAAGCGAATACGCCGGCAGCCTTTTGTGGTATAATAGATTTTATCAAAATTTTAAATCCAAAAAAGAAAATTGCCGTTTATGGAAACTTTGGAGAAAGCCCAATAAAAGAAAGGGAAAAGCTGGCAGAAATAGCAACCAATTTTTTTGACCTTACTATTATTACGGAAGATGATCCTCAGGAAGAATCTCCTCAAAAAAGCATTGATGATTTTTTGAATTTTGTTAAAAAAAAGAATATTTCCTCAAGCAAGTATCAATCTTTCATAGATAGAAGGCAGGCAATTCAAGAAGCGATAAAAAAAGCAGAAGGAGGGGATTTAATAGTAATTTTAGGTCGTGGCAATGAACAAACAATGGATTATGGAACTAAAGTAACGCCTTTTGATGATAGACAGGTAACAAGAGAGGTATTAAAGGAATTAGGTTATTAAACCATATTATTAATTGTTATTTTATGGACTCAAAAGAATTACGGGAAAGATTTTTGAAGTTTTTTGAAGAAAGAGGGCATAAAATTATTCCTTCTTCTTCTTTAATTCCTGAAAATGATTCAACGACCTTATTTACTGGCTCAGGAATGCAGCCTTTAGTGCCATATTTAATGGGTGAGCCTCATTCTAAAGGCAAGCGATTAGTAAATATCCAAAAATCATTTCGGGCTGAAGATATTGAAGAAGTAGGCGATAATTGCCATACAACTTTTTTTGAAATGTTAGGCAATTGGTCATTAGGTGATTATTTTAAAAAAGAACAATTGAATTGGTTGTTTGAGTTTTTAGTTGAAGAAATAAAATTAGATCCTAAAAGAATTTATGTGTCTGTTTTTCGAGGAAATGAAAAAATTGGTATTAATATGGATTTAGAGTCTGTTGAGATATGGAAGGATATTTTTAAAAAAAACGGTATTAATGCTAATGATGTAGATTTTGCTGAAAAAAATGGGCTTCAAGATGGCCGTATATTTTATTATGATGAGACAAAAAATTGGTGGTCCCGTTCAGGAGTTCCGACCAATATGCCGGTTGGAGAAATTGGGGGGCCAGATAGTGAAGTTTTTTATGATTTAGGAGAGAAATTAAAGCGCCACGAAAATTCTAAATGGCGAAATCAACCTTGCCATATTAATTGCGGTTGTGGGCGTTTTATTGAAATCGGCAACAGTGTTTTTATAGAGTTTATTCGTTCTAAAAAAGGATTTGATCCTTTGCCACAAAAGAATGTAGATTTTGGTGGTGGTTTGGAACGAATTATTATGGTAGCGCAAGGCAAGGATAATATTTTTAAAACAGATTTATTCATTAATATTATCAAAAAGATTGAGGAATTGTCAGGTCTAAAATACGAAGATAATATGCAATCATTTGAGGTTATTGCCGATCATTTAAGAGCCGCGACTTTTATAATGGGCGATGACAAAGGAATTATTCCTTCTAATGTTGACCAGGGATATATAGTTCGCCGATTGATTAGAAGATCTATTGATTATGGACGTCAGGCAGGTATTAAACAGAAGTTCTGGGTTCAAGAAATAGCAAAAGTTATAGTCAATGATTATAAATTAATTTACCCTGAATTAGTTAATAATTTTGAGTTTATAATAAATAATTTAGAAAAAGAGGAAATTAAATTCAATAAAACATCAAAAAAAGGATTAAAAAAAGGAATAAAAGATGCAAAAGATTTAGTGAGAAGTGGAAAAGAAATAACAGGAAAAATGGCTTTTGATTTATACCAAACTTCTGGAACTCCAGTGGCAATGTTTGAGAAAGAATTGCTTAAGTATAATATTAAAATAAAACATCCTGAACAGTTTAAGGAAGAATTAATCAAGCATCAAGAACTTTCTCGAATTGCTGCTACTGGCAAATTTAAGGGCGGATTAGCTGATACTTCTGAAAAAACTAAAAAACTTCATACTGCTTGCCATTTACTTTTAGCTGCTTTAAGAAAGGTATTAGGGGATTATGTGGAGCAAAAAGGCTCAAATATTACTGCTGAGCGTCTTCGTTTTGATTTTTCTCATTCTGAAAAGCTTATTCCTGAACAAAAAGCTAAGGTGGAAGAAATTGTAAATGAAGCAATTCAAAATAATTTGCCAGTGTTTTCAGAAGAAATATTATTGAAAGACGCTAAAAAGCAAGGAGCAATTGGAGTTTTTGAATCAAAGTATGGAGAAAAAGTAAAAATTTATACTATCGGAGAAAAAAATAACTTTATCTCAAAAGAAATTTGCGGAGGCCCGCATGTAAAATTTACTAGTGAACTTGGTCATTTTAAGATTATCAAAGAAGAATCATCAGGGGCAGGTGTTAGAAGGATTAAGGCTGTTTTAGAATAGGGTTGTATAGAATAAATTATTTTTCTATGATATAATTTAAATATTATAATTTGTAAAAAAAATGGAAAATTCTCAAAAAAAGAAAAGAAAAGTTAAAGATATTTTTTCTCCACACGAATTAAATGATTATTCGTCTGACAAAAAAGCAGTTGAGGAAAAAGAAATTCCAATTCACTTGACTGATAAATTGCAGCAAGAAAGAAAGATTGAAGAAGCTAAAACAGAAAGTGAAGAGAGTATAACAGTAATTACTTCTGACATTAAAGAAAGGTGGTCAAAAAAGGAAAAGACGATTAATAAAAAGATTATAATCCTTCTTGGAGTATTGTTTTCTTTATTTGCCTTTTATTATCTAGGATTTGTATTTTTAGCTAAGGCAGAAATTAATATTACTACTAAGAAGATAGAAATGCCATTTTCAGGCGTTGTTTTAGTGGATACGAATGTTTCCTCTATAGATTTTAATAAAGTGATTATTCCTGGTAATTCATTTGTCTTTAAAGCAAATGAGACGCAAGAATTTTCAAGTACCGGACAAGGCAAAGATGAAAGAAATGCTAAAGGAATAATTACTATATACAACAATTATTCAACTTCTCCTCAGATTTTGGTGGCTATAACTCGTTTTGAAACGCCTGACCATAAGATATTTCGCTTAGATTCCCGTATTGTTATTCCAGGAGCTACTACTAAAAACGGAGAACTTATACCATCTTCAATCGATGTAAAAGTTACTGCAGATAAATCAGGGCCTGATTATAATATAGAAGCTTGTAATCTACCTGATTGTAAATTTACTATTCCGGGATTTGAAGGAACATCAAAGTTTGAGGGTTTTTATGGTGTTTCCACTAAACCGATGACAGGAGGAGCTCTTGCTTCAGTTCCTTTGGTAACTTCTGAAGACTTGAAGGAGGCAGAAGGAGTTATTCTTGAAAAAGTTATGGATTCCATTAATCAGGATTTAGAAAATAAAATTCCAAAAAAACCAAAGGAATTAACAGTATTACCAGGAGCAAAAAGTAGCATAAATCTCACTAATTTGAATAGCGATGCTGTTAGTGGGGATTATCGTAAAAACTTTTCAGTTAGTGTTGAAGGCGAAATTAAAGTTATTGCGTTTGATGAAGACAATATTATTGAATACATACAAGAAGTCTTGGAAAAAGATAAGGATGAAAATTATGATTATTGCCAAAAACCAGAATTAGAATATTTGGAATTAAAAACCGACTTTAGCCAAGGCACAATGAAAATGTCAGTAAAAACAAATCAGATTGTATGCCATAAATTATCTTCAGAGGAAATAAAGCAACTTATTATTGGAAAAGATAAAGAGGAGTTAAATCAGATTTTTGAAGCTAATCCTGGCATAAAGGATGTAGAAGTAAAGCTTTGGCCGATGTGGATAAGAAAAGTCCCAAATTCTTTAGACAAAATTAATCTCTTTATTGACTAAAATTAGTTATTTTGGTAAACTAATAACGCTTTATGGTACAGAAAAAAGAAGCTGATCGCAAAGAAGGAACTATAACTGAATCTTTGCGCAATGCAATGTTTAGAGTGCGTTTAGATGGAGGAGATAAAGAAATTTTAGCTCATCTAGCTGGTAAGCTCCGCCTTCATCATATCAAGGTTCTTCCAGGTGATAGAGTCGTAGTAGAACTATCATCATATGATTCTAGCCGTGGTCGCATTGTTTATCGGCTATAAACCGATTTTATTTTTTATTTAAGAGTATGAAAGTTAGAGCATCAGTAAAAAAGATTTGTAGGAATTGCAAAGTAGTGCGGCGAAAAGGTCGTGTATATGTGATTTGTCAAAATCCTAAACACAAACAACGGCAAGGATAAGGCTCAGGTAGACTGTTTCGCCTTTAAGATTTTAAATTAGTAAATTAATATGGCTAGATTTTTGGGTATAAATATACCAGATGATAAAAATATAAACATTGCCCTTACATACATTTATGGAATTGGGCGTTCTTTATCTGAGAAGCTTTTAAAAGAAGCTAATATTGATTTTCAAAAAAGGACAAAAGACTTAAGCGCTTCCGAATTAAATTCATTGAAGGAATTAATAGAAAAAAATAAAATAAATACAGAAGGCGACTTGAGAAGAGAAATTAGATCGAATATAAAACGCCTTATAAATGTTAATTCTTATCGTGGGATAAGGCATATAAAAAAACTGCCATCAAGGGGGCAGAGAACAAAAACAAATTCCAGAACAGTAAGAGGAAATGTACGAAGAACAGTTGGTTCTGGAAAAAAGAAAGCTCCAACAGCAAAGTAGGCAGAACTTAAAAATTAAGAATTAAAAATTAGTTTGTATGGGTAAAAAGAGAGTTATAACTAAATCAGGTGAAGATACTGGCAAAATTAATGAGAAGGCGTCTTCAATTAAAGCCAAAATCTCTTCCAGAAAAAATTTAGAAATAGGAAGGATTTATATTCGCGCTTCTTATAATAATACATCAGTATCAGCTACTGATTTAAAGGGCGGGCTTATTGCATGGTCTTCTGCTGGATCTTTAGGGTTTAAGGGACCAAAAAAGGCAACTCCTTTTGCTGCGTCAAAAGTAGTGTCTGCTTTAATTGAAAAAACAAAAAAGATTGGATTGAAAACCATAGAAGTCTATGTAAAGGGAATTGGTGGCGGAAGAGAAACAGCAATTCGCTCTTTAGCTAACCATGGACTTGATATTATTTTAATAAAAGATATAACGCCAATGCCTCATAATGGACCACGTCCTCCAAAGCCGAGGAGAGTTTAAGAATTAAAAATTATATATAGTATGTTAGATGATAAATGTAAAAAATGCAGAGCGGTTGGAGAAAAATTGTTTTTAAAGGGAGAAAGATGTTTTACTCCTAAATGCGCCTTAATAAGGAGGGGATTTAGGGTTTTAGGAAAAGGCAGAAGAAGAAAAACGCCAACTTCTTATGGCAAACAGTTATTAGAAAAACAAAAGGTAAAGTTAGCTTATGGGATGAGAGAAAAACAATTCCGAAGATATTTCAAAATAGCGTTAAAAAAGAAAGTTTCTACTCCAGAAGCTTTAGCTCAATTAGTAGAGAATCGTTTTGATAATACAGTGTTTCGTTTAGGATTTGCCGTTTCAAGAACTATGGCTAGACATTTAGTAAGCCATGGCCATTTTTTCTTAAACGGACGAAAACACAATATTTCTTCTACAATTGTGAAAAAAGAAGATGTTATTTCTATCAGACCACAGAGTAGTAACAAAGTGCCTTTTGAAGACATAAAAGAAAGATTAAAAAAATATAGCCCTCCAAAACATCTTAAATTAGATATGAATAAAATGGAAGGAAAAGTTATGACAGATCCAGATTTAGAAGAATTACAATTGCCTTTTGATTTCACTTCAATTGTAGAACTTTATAGCAGATAATATTAATTTTAAATTTAAAATTTTTAAATATGTTTCATTTACCTTCTTCAATAAAAATCATTGAGCAAGAAAAAAACTATGGAAAATTTGAAATCGAAGGGCTATATCCTGGTTACGGAGTAACTATTGGTAATGCCTTAAGGCGAGTTCTCCTTTCTTCCATAGAAGGCGCGGCAGTAACATCTTTTAAAATTAAGGGGGTTCATCATGAATTTTCTACTATTAATTATGTTTCTGATACAGTTTTGGACATAATGCTTAATTTAAAGCAACTAAGAGTAAAATTGTACAGTAATGAACCTCAGATTTTAAAATTAAAGGTTGATGATGAACAAAAGGTATATGCCAAGGACTTTGAAGCTAATTCTATGGTGGATGTAATGAATCCTGATTTGTATATTACAGCTATTACAGAAAAAAAAGGTAAAATAGAGATGGAGGTAGTGGTAGAAAGAGGATTAGGTTATTCACAGGTGGAAGAGCGTAAGGAAGATAAGATACCAATAGGAACTATTGCTGTTGATGCTATTTTTAGTCCAGTTCGAAGGGTTAATTTTCAAGTAGAAAATATGAGAGTTGGGGAAAAAACTGATTATAATCGTTTAATTATTTCAATTGAAACAGATGGTTCTGTTTCTCCAAAAGAAGCGCTAAATAAAGCATCCGAGATTTTAAAAGATCATTTCATTAATATTGAACAAAAATTTATTCCAGAACTTCTTAAAGAAGAAAAAAGGGCTATTTCAAAAAAAGGAGGTAAGGAACCAAAAGATATCCTTATAAAAGATTTAGATTTGGGCCCTCGAACAAAAAAAGCCTTAATAAATAATGGAGTCAAGACTTTAGCTGGCTTATTGAGATATAACGAAGAAAATTTATCAACCATGGATGGTTTAGGTAAGAAATCATTGGAAGAGATAAAAGCAATTCTTAAAAATTTAAAGTATACATTAAAATAAAATTTGATGAAGCATCTAAAGAAAGGGAAAAAATTCCATAGAAAGATAGGCCAACGAAAAGCTCTTTTAAAAGGCTTAGCTGCTAATTTAATATTACGGGAAAGAATTAAAACCACTTCAGTAAAAGCTAAAGAGACAAGAACTAAAGTAGAGAAATTAATAACCATTGCCAAAAAACAAAATCTAATTGCTTTGAGAAAAATTAAAGAAAATTTGCCAGAAAAAGCAGCTAATAAATTATATTATGAAATTGCTCCATTGTATAAAGATAGAAAAGGCGGATATACGAGGATTATTAAAACTTCAATGAAAAAGATTAGAGATGCTTCGCCTTTAGTGATATTAGAATTTGTTAAAGAACAAAAAACAGTAAATAAAGAGTAAATGGAAAAAGAAGATAAAAATATTGTTACAATAGACGCCAAAGATAAATCTTTAGGAAGATTAGCGTCCAGAATTGCCATTTTACTTCAAGACAAACATAAATCTGAATATGCACCAAATAAAGTTGGTGATACAGTTGTTATAATAGAAAATTTTAGCAAGATAAAACCGTTTAAGGAAACAAAATTAAGAACAAAAACTTATTATAAGCACACTGGTTACATAGGCCACTTAAAAGAGACAAAGTTATCTGATATGTGGGAAAAAGACCCTACAGGAGTTTTGAAGATAGCTGTTAGGGGTATGTTGCCTAAAAATAAACTCAGAGATAAAAGACTAAAAAGATTAGAAATAAATTTGTAACAAATAATGTAGAACAAATAACAATAAATAATGGATAAAAAGCAAACAGTTAAAAAAACAGCATCAGCACCTAAGAAGAAAGAGATAAAGAAAACAATGAAGAAAGCAGTGGAAAAAGAGGCAAAAAAAGAAGTAAAGAAAAAATATATTGAAGCAATCGGTAGAAGAAAAGAATCTGTAGCTCGTGTAAGGCTCATTAAAGACAAACCCGGTTTTATTATTAATGAAAAAACAATGGAAAAATATTTCTCTTCACAAGATTGTCACAAAAAAATATTAGATCCTTTTAAAATAACAAATTTAGAAAATAGTTTTTTTGTTTCTATAAAAGTGAAGGGGGGTGGAATTACCGGTCAAGCTGAGGCTATTAGGTTGGGAATTAGCCGTTGTTTAATAAAAATTGACGAGAAATTGAAACCCATCTTAAGAAAGGCGGAATTCTTAACACGCGATTCCCGTATTGTAGAAAGAAAGAAATATGGCTTGAAAAAAGCCAGAAAGGCAGCGCAGTGGTCAAAGAGATAAATTAAATAGTGTTGACTATTATAATATAATATTGAACAATTAAAAATATAATAAT
>Ga0307376_10003463_pt1 | contig 14736 bp, 22 predicted proteins | sample TR2MG_FD_202536 | JGI IMG/M metagenome (GOLD analysis project Ga0307376, IMG submission 202536) | Soil microbial communities from Risofladan, Vaasa, Finland - TR-2 | ecosystem: Environmental > Terrestrial > Soil > Coastal area > Acid sulfate soil | place: Finland: Risofladan, Vaasa | collected...
TAAGACGATTAAGGAGCCGTTGATGAAGCTGGTTAATGACGGTGTGCTTACCCTGGAGCAGGCTGCCGCGATTGACCAGAGCCGGTTCAGCACCCAGAGCGTCGAGGATGTGGTGGTACAGCTTATCGGGTACATGGAGTTCGGAGCCTACCCGTGGGGCGTAGACAAGTATGTCTCTTACGCTCAACGCCTCGTTGACCTGATAACACTCCACCTCTAAACACAAGGCAAGGAAATTCGGGGCTAGGCTCTGTCGGGTATGGCTGGGCGAGTTTAGGTCTGGCATGGAGAGGAGATTCGTGGCTTGGTCAGTCAGGGTTTGGTATAGCACGGCAAGGTAAAGCGTGGCGGGGTAAGGTAAGGAGATTCATGGTATGGCTGGGCGAGGCGAGGTATGCTGCGGTGTGGTCATGCTAGGCACTGCAAGGTATGGTATGGAGATTCATGGTCTGGCCGGGTGGGGTTTGGCATGGCGCAGTGAGGCGCGGCAAGGTGAGGAGATTCATGGCAAGGATTGGCGGGGCAGGGTTTGGCATCGCACGGCGGGGCGCAGCAAGGTAAGGAAAGGTGTTAAACCTTTGTCCCGTTTGGTACATGTGTTTAAATATACATGGTAACTACCCCTTACTTGAAGAAAATTGAGTATGAAACTAGGTTCGTTCATCACCGGAGCCGTCATCTCTGTCTTCGTCACCGCCCTCCTCGTGTTGGAGTTCACCAACATGATCGACCAGGAGAGGCCCGGAGCATCCGAGGACTTCAACGACACAATGGACCGCCTCGTATCCTTCGCGTGGATCGCGGTAGGGTTCATGGCAATCGCGGTGTTCGTCATCGCAGCCAACTACATAAGACAGATAGCGACTTAGGCGGGATAAACAGTGGCCCGCAAGACCTACAAGACCAAGGCAGGCGCGAAGAGGAACCGCAACAAGGGCGGCAAGCTCTACAAGGTGAAGGGTGGCTGGCGCATCAGCTACAAGTAGCCTCCCCATTTTTATCAATAACTTTTAATAAGTTTACCCTGTAAATAATAGGTATGAACAAACGAGAAGCGGTTTTAGGCATCGTTTTAAGTTTGGTGCTTCTGCTGAACGTGGGTGTCACAGCCTACAATAGTCTGCTGCTGGAGCATGTGACAATGAACCAGGCGGCTCTCTCGGAGGGCTTAGCCGATCTCAGCTACACTAATGAGCAGGTGGCCTCGGAGCTTGGGGCTCTCACCGATTACCTCACCTATCTATCCGGGCGGCTATTGACGAAGACGGGGGCGCAGGGAGAGTTTAGCCTACAGATACATTTAACGGCTGTACATCGGCGCGACGGCGTAATTATAGGGTTCTCTGAACATGCTGGAACTTTGACCACCATCGGGAAGAACTATATTGAGGGCAAGCTGGGTAACAACTTCACGATAGCAGTCTATCCTTCGGCCCAGTGGATCAGCCTCAGCAACGATGCTGGCGCACCTGGAGCCGCATGGACAGAGATACCTGTAGAGATTAACGCTAACAACCTCACCAGGGCTCAGGGAGCCTATGCATCTACGGGCGATGGTGTGTGGACTGTAATCTACATGTTTACGGCGAGTGGTGGTCAGTCTGTGCAGCTTGCGGGGCTCCAGTGGGCACCTGGGGCGGTTAGCGATAATAACCTCTTGTGCGCTGACCAGATAAGCGCAGCCGCCATGATAGCCGCCGACACCCTAGAACTAACCTGGACGATCACCGTGACCTAGCCATGAAGCTGAGAGGGCTGATCCTTTTCGCCCTCCTACTGGGCAACCTATGGATACCCACCGTTAAGGCTCAGACAGAGATATTTCCAACTATAAACGGTGTCTCCACTACTATTGATATGGCAACTGGAGAAGTGGAAATATCAAAATGGAATAAAGAGTCTTGGCTAAAACTACTTTCAACGGGAACCCTTATAGGTTCAACTAAAGAAGGTGACAAGTTCAAGCTCACTTATGGGGATTACTTTGTCAGCGTCTATGAGATTCCTGGTGGTCTGGAATATGAGATTATTATCGGTAAGATTCCGTTGTCTAACGTTTTTGTCCTACCAGTAACAAGTGAGGGCTTAGTATTTTATTACCAGCCTGCATTGACCACAGAATACATTAACGGGGTTTACTATGAGGAGTTTGGAGAGGTTGTTGATGTCACTGAGACCTCAGTAACGGGGCGCGTCTCTAGAATCACATATATTTACAGACCTGAGAATATAGTTGGTAGTTATGCCGTCTATCACCCCACGAAAGCAAACAACGAGTACAAGACAGGAAAAGCCTTCCATATCTACAGGCCATTGATAACAGATGCTAAGGGGGCCACCATCTGGGGTGTACTTAACTACGATGGTGTAAGTCTCACTGTGACAGTTGACCAAGCATGGCTATCCAAGGCTAAGTATCCCGTCGTGGTTGACCCAACATTTGGCATGACAGGCATAGGAGGGTCAGAGCAAACTCAACTTCAAAATCGGCTTTACACTTGTAAATATCAACTAACCGAAGAAGCTTCTGTAACTAAAATATCATTTTACACGAGGCGTTCGACTGAAGGTGATATGCCGTGTGGGGTATACGCCGATGATGGTGGCTCTCCCTCGTATCCATCATCGTTAGAAGGGCAAACACAGGATACAACGGTGGGTACATCAGATGCTTGGCATAACTTCACCTTTTCTTCACCTGTTCTATTGAATGCTGGGGTTTACTGGTTGACGGCAGGATTTACAGGTGGGGGAACAATAACCACATATTATAAGTATGACACAGGTTCAGCCTATCAATTACATGGAATGGAGATGGAAACAGAATGGACCCCCCCAACCATGACTGACCCCCATCCATCTGGAGCATCGGGGGATTACGCTAGAGCAATGAGTATTTATGCCACCTACACGGCTGGCGGTGGCCCCACCAATTACCCGCGCTCCGCGTCACAGGGAATAACCGTGGGTAATGACGCTGATAGGTGGTTCCAAGGGTTTAGAGGAGGAGCCCAGGCAATAGGGTTCACCCCAGACGGGGAACGCATCTACGGGGCAGTACGCAGCCCAACACAGGGCATAACACTTGGAAGCGAAGCTGAACGCCTGCTAGTCATGGGCCGTGGAGCATCACAGGCACTAAACATGTTGATGGAAGCCGTTGGAGTAAAGTCAGGCATAACAAACTTCATACGCGGAGCCACCCAGACAATACACTTCGCAAGCGACGCCACCACCGGCCTCATAAACCTCCTAATTTATGTGGTGAATACGGTTGGCGCAGCCCTGACGGGGAGCACCGTGGCGGTGTGGGGCCCAGCGGGTACACTTGTGGGAAGCGGAGAAGTAAACGCCACCGGATACTATATAATTCCCGATGTGGACCTGGGGAACTACACAATACAGGCCAGCAAGGACACCTACCAGACAAAGATGGGTATCTACGAGGTAACAGTAGACCAACTTATTACCATGTCATTACATAGTATAGAGGAGGGTATAATGTTCAACATAGAGCTGCTGATATTCGTAGCCCTCGGCTGCGCCTGCCTCTACGTGGGTTACACCACCGGGGAACTAGGCAACAAGATCGGCGCGTACTTCATGTCCCTTATCTTCTGGGTATCCTCAATGTATCAGTGGATAGTGTCGAACCCCAGCAGCTACGGCCTTATACTTGCGTTCTTCGCCCCGTTCCTCTGGGGGTTCGCCCAGGGGATGCATGCACTAGGCGCATACGTAGACCAGATGGGAGGGAAGCCCAGACACCTTGACTGACGAAGAGGACACCGACTATCTTTTACCCGAAGGCGTAGAGGACGCCGTAGCGACCACCGAGCCCAAGCTAACTATGCTGGACCCGGCGAGTCGGGCGATCCTCCTCAACACCATCTACGAATACGGATATATTGATGACAAAGAGACTGGGGCCATAACCAAAGTAATCAAATCAACCAAGTACCCGGAACTTGAGAAAGCCCTAAGCTACGCTGGCAGCCACCTGAACAGCGTCATGTACTACACGTGGAGCCACGGAATGGCCGAGATCCTATACTGGGAGGGACTATTCTATGATCCACTGAGCCTTTACTACGACGACGACGCGGAGGCCCTGCGGGTACTTGACGCCCTGAACCTCATACTCAGACGAAGCATAAAGGGCGGCAGCATCGGCGGCAGCCATCAGGACTATAATATCAAGATGGCTGGCGGGCACAGAATCTATGAGGTGAAGAAAAGTGAGCAGCAGCATTAGCATCTGGATCATGGCCACCTTCGCGTTAGGAGGCACAACAGTAATAGCCATCCTCTTCGCGGTGGCTGAATGGTACTTCGCACGGCAGGAGGGACGCCACTTCATAAAACGCGGCTTCGGAGGCGGGGGCGTGGACCTCATACGACATGAGCCCCTGAGCAACAGGATCAGCCTAACGAGTCTCAAATGGGATAAAGGCATCTGGAAGCTGGGCAAGGAAGCCATGTTCTTCGGCCTAGACAAGCTGCTTAACCCAAAGAGTAGAGAGGACCATCTTTACAACAAACTCATAAGCGAGAGCAGCACATGGGCGGGTAGCAAACGCCCCGCCGTCATAGCGACAGACGTGGTTAGCTTCACCATAACACCAGCTCTCTACGCGGCGGTGGCTAAAGCCGAGAACGAGGAAGACTACGTTAAGGCACACCCTATAATCAAGGAGCTTGCAGAGGTCAAGGACCGGAGTGGAAACCCCATGATAGAAACGGTGTCGTTCCTAGAGATCATCAGCCCAGAGAACCTGAAGAAATACCTCAAAGACCTCGGCCCCAAGAAGATGCGGGAGATGTTCCTCAAGGGCGTGGAGGCCCAGAAACTAGCGAACACGAAGCCACCCAAGGAAGGCGGGTTCGGAGGGTCTTTCGTTCCCCTTCTAATAGGGGCGTTGATAGTGGGTGCGTTAGTAGGTATCGCGCTGATAAAGTCCGGTGTCCTCAAGGGGTTCGTATGAGATACCAGCGAACTCAGCTAATCCTCATCGGGGCCATCATATTCATACACACCCAGCTATTCAGCTTCATAAACTTTGGAACCCTTTGGCTCAACCCACGCAGCCTCCTATGGCCCACATTGATACCCTCCGCCCTCTACTGCGTCGGCGAGATGGTGAAGATGAAGCGAGTAGTGGACCGTGAAGACGACCCCGAGCTAACCCTTTTCTTCGAGTGCGCGAACTTCCTTACGCAAGAAATAGACGATTAGCCCCGTCACGCTACGCACATTATACAGGTCACGCCACTGATCCTTATCCGCCTCGTAGATGGCTTGGTATCGTTCCCAGAGACTTAACGCCACCGTTATCGTCTTCTGCTTATCACTCGGCATCTGATCTATTTTCTCCATGTCACCGAATACGAGTCCGACTCATCAAAAACAGTTACCCCGTTAACATGAACCACCAACCGGATAAAAGACGCCCCACGACACCGAACCTCGACACGGGTAACATCCCCGTCAAGGTCCAACACCTTCTCACCGTTCCCTTGAACCAGACATGAACGCGCCCCATCCGGTCCAATGTAGTTAACTAGGCCATCCCACTTACCATCAGACACCACTGTAAACCGTTTGTCAACAACAACCGCACCAGTAAAGACTAGGTATGCCACAACAACCAGCCCAGCAGCAGTGACCACCGAATACTTCATACCGATATACCGCCTAGTTACATGGTATAAAACGCCACCGTTATCGAAGCATAATATACTGAGCAAAAGTAGGGTTGAATCAGAGTTACGCTGAGGCTTTGCACAGTGTAATCTTATAGGGTTATGCTGTGCAATATTCTATCATGTATGATCCTTGGGGGAGTCTACAGGCTAGTAAGTATGTTCGCAAAGTAACCCTTGAGTGGGTTGACAGGTATCCTAGTATCCGGCGTTTGGCTTTGAGTATAGTGGGGCGTCGGCGTCGGGGTTCGCCTGGTACTGTGCAGCGGTATGTGACGGCGGTGCGTTTTCTCTGTGTTTTCTGTGGGTTTGAGTCGCCGGAGGAGCTGCTGGGGTCTGGGCTGGATTTTGCTCGGGTGATTGATGAGCAGGGTGTGGGGTGGATTGACTCTCTGCTTAACGAGGGTTACGCGGGGAGTACGGTGAATGGGCATGTTATGGGTGTTAAGAAGTGGCTGGGGGTTAACGGTGTGGAGGTGGATTGGGGTCTGGTGGAGATGCCTAGTACGGAACCTAAGATCATGGATCGTGCGCCGACGAGGGAGGAGATGCAGTTAATGGTGGAGCATTCGCCTCAGCTTAAGGATCGGGTGGCCCTTTATTGTCTGAGCAGCAGCGGGTTACGGATTAACACGTTTCTAAGTCTGTGCTGGGGTGACTTGGAGTTTCATGATGATCTTGTGTTGGTGAAGGTGCGTAAGGCGGCTGGCCGCAAGTTCGGGTCCAGGCGAGGTACGAGGGGTACGGTGCAGCTCTATGTCACGTTCTTCAGCGTCGAGGCCCGGGATGCATTGCTGAAGTACAGACAGCAACTTGGACGGGAAGACGTAGAGGTGGACGATGATACGCCTCTGCTGCTTAACGATAACGATGGTGGTCGGCTCAGTGTGAACGGGTTTCAGTACAGGTATTACCGGGTGCTGGACCGTGCGGGTTTGACGATGAAGAGCCACCACGTCTATGTGCTGCACATCCATACGCTGCGTAAATGGTTCAGAAGCCGGTGCGTGGGGGTGGATGAATCCTATCGGGAGCATTGGATGGGGCATAAAGGCGGGTACCTGGACGAATCCTATTTCCGGGCCGAGGAGCAGCGACACATCGAAGAGTACCGGCGCATCATGCCGAACCTCACCGTCTACCCCACCGCCGAACTGGAGGCACGGATGCAGGAGCTAGAGGAAAAACAGGCTGAGGTGCGCGGCCTACGGTCTGAAATCCAAGAGGTCAGGGAGTGGATACGGGAGCGGGAACGGTTCGAGAAGCTGAAATAACGGAGGCGTTCTTTCACCCACCCCCATATCTTATCCATTCTTAAAAGTTAAATACCCAGAAAACTGGGTTTAGTGGAGTGATATGTCGGGTGAGGGCGAGACAAACACCCTAAAATTAGTAGATTATGGGGATAATCTTGAATCTGGGATTCCTGTAGATTCTTGGCTTTATGAGAAGCTTAAGAAGGCTGCGGATGATCAAGGAGTGCCATTATCCACTCTGGTACACTCCCTTTTTCATAAAGCTGGTCTAGAATAACGGTCATGAAGTTTTGGAAGCCGCCAATACCTTTAGACCTTATGAAGACTTCGTTTTCATAATAAATTGCTTGCCATTTGTTAACTAGCAATATCGGGTAATCAATAGTTTTACGTCCTGATCTTGGCATACCATTAACACTTGCACCGTTAATATAATATATAGTTTTATAATCCAGTGAACGTGCAATATCCGTGAATTGTACGTACCATAAAGCATTTATAATAATACGTGAATTGTACGTACTGAGTACATTGCCGAAGAAAGGGTGGAAACAGATTAACGTTCGGAAACCAGCCCACGAAAAAGCCAAGGAAGACGCTGAGAAAAAAGGTGTAACTCTATACGAATATGTTGAAACACTTATAGAAAACGCAGAGGTGCCCGCTTAATAATGGCAATTCTCCAATCTCATTCTAGATTCGTTGGAGGAGGAACAAGACCACGTAGAGTTGAGATATATCATAATGGTAGGTGGATTGCTAGAGCAAGGCTTGTAGTAGAATCTAGAATTGGGCATTCTCTTGAATCATGTGAGGAGGTACATCATGTTAACGGAGATACGCTTGACGATTACTTTGATAATCTCAAAATATTATCAAAATCAGAACACGCGAGACTCCACCACAAAGAAAGAGACTGGTCATTTCTAAAGGGTATTCCTGTTGCTCCATTCTCCGATGAGCATAAGAAAAAACTTAGTGAAGCAAAAATAGGATCTAAAAACCCGGCTTGGAAAGGGGAAGACGCTTCAAAACATGCAAAGTATATGCGTGAATGGAGCCGAAGAAGGAGGGAAGCCATAATTGTCTGAGGCGCAGTTAACGGCTCCGTTAATCATCGAAGCCATAGACAGGGCCGCCCTCATCGTTGAGGGAGATCAACTATGCGCTGAGGTAGGACGCCACGGACACCCAGAACCCCACCACATCCAGCGACTACGCGAGATAAACAGGCTTCTGGAGGCCACGGATTGACCGTTGAAGCCCTTTTCAAACGATTGTTCTGGGCCCCCAAAGACGAGAAACTAGACCTACGCGAATACCTGGAGGCAAGGAAGTAATGCCGGGTAACGCTACCTCAGTAGATAGCTGGTTGCCCGGTGCCTCTGCGTCTTTTGACAATACTTTCAGCGGCCTCTCTCTGGGAATAATTCTTCCGATAATATTTACCGCCTTTCTCTTACTTCTCACTTCACAGCGTTTCTTCAAACATCTGGCACCCATATTCGGAAAGTTCGCCGCCTGGATCAAACGAGTCGCAGAGGGCTACATAGTCTACAACCTCGGATGCCTGCTATATCAACTCGGTCAAACAGCGTCAGAGACAATCACCCTAGAGCAGCTAATCAACTTCGGCAAGTGGGGCATAGTATTCACCGCCATAGGTTACGGCTCAGTGTGGACCCGCGACAGAATACTAGAAAACGCAGGCATCAAACTACCCATACTCTCCGAAATATTCATCAGCAAAAAGGAGGCCACGGAGTGACTACGCAGCGTTACCACAAGATCGCTGAGGAACCCAAACAAAACTATGACCTGCCTGAACCGGAACGGCACCGTTATTCAGAGCTTGACGTAACCAACGAAGCCCTACGCGAATACCTGTTTCAACTCAGCATAGACCCAGACCGAGACCAGTACCTAAACCGAGATAGAGCCCACGTAGCCTCAAAGCTGCTCTACCGCCTCGAAGAACACCACCTGATGGCCCGCGACGGCAGGCCACACTACCCACCCTTTAGCTGGGCACTCGTTGAGAACTTCGCCAAAACGCCTCCGTTCACCTACCAGGAATACTCCACCCCTAAGAGTGGAGGGCCGGGGCAAGACGCTGAGTCTAACTCCCCCAGGATAACCGCCCCGGCCACACACCAGGAGGACACCACATGAACCCTGAGATAAACAGGAAATTCAGAGAAATCCGGGGCAAATGCGCAAAGACAGACCCAGAGCATTACCCTAACTACTGTTGGCGAGCCGTCCTCGACATACTAGACCTCCTCAACCAGATACGACAGGAAACAGCCTCCACCCAGAACCAGATAGACGCTATCCCTTTCCTAGACAACTTCACCCAAGTCGAGGAGGTAGAGCAGTGAGCTTCACAGAGAAAATCGATGTACTGGACCTCCTCATCAACATAATCAAAGAACACGAACAGAAGCTAGACGAAATCACAGAACGCCTAGAGACAATAACGGAGGCGTTAACACGCTGAACCCGTCTTCGGTAGCCCACACCCAGCGGGAGAAGGAGGGCCAGGGCCCCCCCAGCCCTGAGCCCTCCAATGAGTTACACGGCGAACAGCCGTTCATAGTCCATGAAAGGACAAGAGAGGAAAAAACGTGACAACCAAGTACGTACCTCCGTACCTGAAGGAAGCTGCCGAACCGCCAGCCGTAAAGGAAGGCGATCGCCTCAAGGCCCAGATCACAGAGATCAAGAAGACTGAGGGGCAATTCGGAGACCAGCTACAGTTCACCTTGGACATAAACGGGTTCCAGTGCAAAGACTGGATCAAGTTCTATGAAGAGCCAAGTATGAACAGCAAGCTAGGTAAACTCTGCTTATCGGTAGAGGAGTCTACCGGGCAGCGGTTTGAAAGCCTCCAAGGGTGCCTAAAGGCATTGAAGAGCCTGGGTTATGTCACCGTGGAATGCACGGGCATGAGGGATTACAATGGGGTTGAGTACCCTAAGTTCAGTATCCTTGTGACCCGTCTGCCTGAGCCTGAGAAGAAGCAGGCGCAGGCTGAGGAGTTCTTCTAGGAGACTGCCCCACGGTGACACACCAACCCTCTCCCCCTTTTTCTGAAAATAAACCTAGAATTTACGTTGCCGGGAAAATGGATTACACCCCATATCATTGGAAATGGACTTCTGTTATAAGTGATGATTTAAGAAATGAAATTAAAAATGATTATGTTGAATACATATACCCTACAGATATAGCTGGTAAACATGGAGGAGATTTAATTGAAGGAATCGCTGAATGTTGTATACATAGCACACAATATTGTAATGGTTTAATTGCTATTTTATCAAAAGAACACCAACCAGGAACAACGGCCGAAATTTTTGAAGCCTTTAGACAGGATATTCCAATTTTGTTAATAGATGTAACTGGTAGTTGGACAGAAGATCATCTTTTCTCAGAATGTATATGTGAAAGTGATTCAAAATATTGGTTTATCCATAACACATTAAAATATTTAAAAGTTGAACCAAGTAATATTTTTTCATATCATATAACAAACCATGAAAAAATACCTAATATTATAAAAAATTGGTCTATAAATATAATAGCAAAAAAAAGATGTGGTGAAAATGTATTTAGCTTATATAATAAATTTAATCAAAAATGGGAAAACATACCAGATAAATATATGATTACTGGTGATTATTATAATAAATATCTAGTTTGGGAAAAACTATTAATAAATTATTATTGTTATGACTTTACTTGTGAATATTGCGGTATTAAACTAAGAATACATGATAAAGATAAAGGACGAAAGAGTTTCAGTTTAGAACATAAAGTTCCCCTTAGTAAAGGAGGAACCAACGACCCTGATAATATCGCTATAACATGTTGGCGTTGTAACAAAATAAAAGGAACAGTAACAGAAGAAACATTCAAAAAACTAATAGATGCAACAAACGGAGACGAAGAATTACTCAATAATTTATTTGATGAAATGTTACTAGGAAGAACTGCCGCATACAACGAAGCAAGGAGATTAGGAGAATTATGAAATTCTCCTATGTTTTTGATGAGTATGACGCATTAAGATTTTATGAGTGGTTAGATCACCGTCCAGACGAATACACCGAGATAAGAGCCATACAGTGGCTCCCAGACAAACAGAAAGGCCGCACAGAAATCCAGTTCGTAAACAACAACAGAGATTTTCTAAAATACTGCCGAAAATACACCGAGGAACCAGAATACGCGGGGCACTATCACATTTACGCTGGAGTAAACCCACGACAATATGACCACGACACAGAGAACGAAGGAAAAACAATAAAGAAGGGCTCCTCAGAGAACATCAACCGCGTAACAGTCATACCCTTCGATATAGACTCACCGCACCCTAAAGATGAAGCTGCCACACAAGAAGAACTCAAGGAAGCAAAAGAAACACTAGAAAAAACATCGGAATGGATCAAGGAACAAGGATTCACCCAAGTATACATAGACCACACTGGTAACGGGTACAGAGTCCTCCAAGCCGTCAACATAGGGCTAAACAACGAAAACAGGGAAAAAGTACAGTCTCTCCTCCACACCTACCACGAAGAATTAGCCTACAACTGCAAACACAACAAGGCAACCTTCGATAAGATAACGGATCTCCCGAGAATCGTCAAAGTCCCTGGAACATGGAGCGTCAAAGGAGAGAACACCGAATCAAGACCACATAGACGCGCTAAGATCATCAATATCCCACAAAGAGAACCCAAGGACGAAGCCCTACACAGACACCTGAAGAACATCAAACTGCCCGAACTAGGCAAAGACAACCCAACTGACGCGCCGTTACCTAACAAGGTAAAAAAGATGCGCCCGTGCTTCCGCCGCTTCATAACTCAGGGAAACAGAGCCAGCACCCTGGAGGACCGTACCGACGAAACGACGATGAGGTTCGCGGTAATCGAGGAAGCGTGGGCCAACGGCATCCATGACCGAGATGAGATAGTAAACCTCTTCCAGAAAGCAGACGATTTCAACAGAGATGTAACACGCAGAGAAGTAGACAAGAAAATCACAGAAATCAAGCTAAACGGAAACAGGCCCTACCGCTGCATAAAAATCCATGTTCACGGCGCGTGTCTGGGGCCAGACTGTGAACTTTACAAAAACAACGTACTCACCAAGCATAAAGAAAAAACTGAAACCGTAAACATGGTAATAACCCATGAAGGCAGTACACAGCTCCTAATAAAAGCACAGGAGATGTACGATAAAGATCAGTTCATCGCTCCTAGACTAGCAGACGAGATCCTTGTATTAACCCCATCTGACTACCTTTTAACCCCTGTCAGCGAAAACGGCGGCGACATAATATACCGCTACCAAGACCAAGAAGGCATCTACAAACCGAATGGCATCGCCTGGATAGAAACCCAAGTAACACGCATACTGAACGAAGACGCCAGCATCTCAAAAATCAACGAAGTAACAAACCTAGTAAAAATAAAAACATATGACTTTGACCACAAACTGGACAAAGAAGACCCCTACGCAGTGGTTCTTGATAACTGTGTCTACAACATAGAAACAAGAGAATACCATCCCTACAGCCCATCATACCGAAGTAAGAACCGGCTTCCAGTCATATATGACGCAGAAGCCCAATGCCCAAACATTATCCAATTCATCAAAGAAATAGCAAACCCCAAAGACATCAACGTACTCCAAGAATGGATCGGATACCACCTACTCAAAGACTACAGATACCAGAAATGCTGTATGCTCATAGGAGCAGGCAGCAACGGAAAAAGCACCTTCCTCAGAGTCCTTGAAATATTCCTTGGAAAAGAAAACGTAAGCAACATCGGCTTATACCAACTCACCAGCAACCGATTCGCCACAAGCGAACTACACGGCAAACTAGCAAACATCGCACCAGACATAAGCAACGACGAACTAAAAAGAACCGGCATATTCAAGGCCCTCACCGGCGGCGACACCATCAGAGCAGAGAGAAAACACCAAAACGCCTTCTACTTCCTAAACTATGCCAAACTCAACTTCAGCGCAAACCACCTACCAATAAGCGAGGACCGCAGCCACGCCTTCTTCAGACGTTGGCTATTACTCCAATTCGATAACACGTTTGAAGGCGACACAGCCGACGAAAACATACTAAACAAACTCACTACTCCAGAAGAACTAAGCGGCCTCCTCAATTGGGCATTAGAAGGACTGTACCGCCTCATGGAGCAAGGCGAATTTAGTACAAGTGAAACTACCGAACAGCTCAGAAAACGATTCGAAGAACAGGCAGATCCAGTGAAGGGATTTGTTAGTAACTGCACAATTGAGGATGTCACCGCAGAGATTCCGAAGGACAACATCTACCAGGCATACTATAAATATAGCGTAATGAAGGGTCTTCAACCTAAATCTGATAACAAGTTCGCGGAGGCCCTGAACCGTGAGATCGATTTTCTGAAGGATTCAAGGCCCACCATTGATGGGAAACGAGTCAAATGCTGGAAAGGCTTTACGTTACTTTGTGGTAAAACTGAAGCCTGTCAGGGTTGTCAGGCCTGTCAGGGTACCAGCAACTTCCTTCCTACCAAAATAAGGCAACCCCCCCTAGAAAGAAGTTATAACAGCCCTGACAGCCTTGCCTACCCTGACAGCAAGCTAAGTTTGGGCGAAAAAATAGAGAAAATATACTCAATATTTGAGTCTTTGAATGAATGTAAAAAAGATGATGTATTTAGTGAAGCTATTAAGATAGGTATTTCTATTAATGAAGTCAATAAAATTATCCCAATTTTAGAAAGAGAGAAAAGAATTTACCAGCCTCGCATCGGCGCATGGAGGGCATGTAAATGAGTGAATCGTTTGTTGATGAATACCTAGTTATCCAGAATGGGATCAAGAAGATCAGACCCAAAGGGGTTCTCTACGTAACTGACTTAACGAAGCCCTGTCTTCGTTCAGCGTATTACGGCATAGTGTATGAAAGGGAGTACCCGCTTACCACTCAACGGATCTTTGAGTCGGGAAAGATGATTGAGGATTGGTGGGTCGATATACTCAGGCGCATTCCAGGCATAGAGATTCTGGGCACCCAGGTGAAGGCTCGATATATAACGGATGAACTTGAGATCCATGGTCGAGTAGACATTCTATGTCAACATAAGGATGGGGCTATTGTTGCGCATGAGGTAAAATCCGCAAAAAGCACATTCTATGTCAAAGAACCTAAGCAGAGTCACCTTGAGCAGCTTCAGTTTTACTTGACATGCTTGGGTCTTGAGTTTGGTCAAGTGGATTACCTTGACAAAACTGTGTTGTTGCAGGGTGGTGGCGCGGAGGCTGATCGTGTTGACAAGACCTTTAAGGTTAAACGGGATTCAGCCGTGTTCGCCGAGCTCGTAGGTCGAGCGAAGACGCTTATGAAGTGTTGGGAGAGTGAGCAACCGCCTAAAGCTACAGAGTGTTGGCTTTGTGATTATTGTCTGTTTAAGGAGACATGTAAAGAAAGTAGGGAGATTTTACTATGAGCTGGAAAGGATCAGGCGGTGTCCTCCTCTACTACGCAGTACCCAAGGAGGCTTCGCCGTGAGTGGTGGGCTGGGTGTAGCGGTCTACGACATACTACGCGCCATCGGCGAGGCCAATAGACCCGTGCAGACAAGCGACATAGCCCGGGCTACAGGCATGTCTCGGCAGAGTGTGGCTCAGCACATCAAGTGGCGTATGCTGCATAATTTAGTCAAGATAGTGAGTGAGGAACGGCAGAGCAACGGCT
>Ga0307376_10003464_pt1 | contig 14736 bp, 20 predicted proteins | sample TR2MG_FD_202536 | JGI IMG/M metagenome (GOLD analysis project Ga0307376, IMG submission 202536) | Soil microbial communities from Risofladan, Vaasa, Finland - TR-2 | ecosystem: Environmental > Terrestrial > Soil > Coastal area > Acid sulfate soil | place: Finland: Risofladan, Vaasa | collected...
TGCCTTTAATAAAGGCTCTTTTGATGCAAAGAAAATTAAAACAATTTGTTTTGTAAAAAAGAATAAAAAATATAATTTTTTATATTCAGGTTTTTTACAGGATTTATTATTGATTTGTAAAAATAATAATATAGCGATTACAAGCGTTAAGGATGAGAGGACAAAATTAGATTATCAAAAGAAAGAATTTTTAGATAAACAATTAGAAATTTTATTTCCATTTAAATATATAGATCATCAAATTAAAACATTAAAAATTATGTTAAAAGCTAATAGAGGTATAATACAATTACCTACATCTTCTGGAAAAGGAGACATTTTTATAAATTTTATAAAAGTAATTAAAATTCCAACATTAGTTATAGTTAATAGAGTTTTATTATGTGAACAACTTTATCATAGATTTTTAAAGGCTGGAATAAAAAATGTAGGGATATGTAATGGAAAAAAAAATATAGATGGAGATATAGTTATTTCCACAATACAATCAGTAAACAAATTAAGTCTTACAAAATTTTTTTGTTTAATTGGAGATGAAATACATAATTTTAGTTCAGAAACTTTTCAAAAATTTTTTAAAAATGTATCTTTTCCTATACAATTTGGTTTTAGTGCTACTCCAAATAAAGGAGATAAATATAAATATGCACTTATAAGACAGTTTTTTGGAAATGTAATATATAAATTAGAAGCAAAAAAATTAATAGAAAGTGAAGTTGTTGCAGAACCATATATTTATTTTATAAATAATAAATGTAAACCAACATTAGATTGGCCATCTGCTTATCATAAAAATATAATAATGAATGATGATAGAAACAATAAAATAATAGAAATAGCAAAAAATTTTAATGTTCCAATTCTTATTTTAATAAAAGATGTTGTGAATGAACAAGGTATATTTTTAAAGAAAAAAATAAAAGGTATTGGAAAAAATGTTAAATTTATAAGCGGACAAACAAAAGAAAGAAATAAAATTATAAATGAATTAGAAAATGGAGATATAGATGTTTTAATTTCAACTAATATATTAGATGAAGGAATATCAATAAAGAATATATTTCTATTAATAATAGCAACTGGCGGAAAAAGTTTTTCTTCTACAGCTCAAAAAATAGGAAGATCTTTAAGAATTAAAAAAAATAAAAATAAAGTAATAGTTGTGGATTTTACAGATGAAGAAAATTTATTTACAGAAAGGCATTCAGATATAAGATTGAAAATTTACAAAAAACTCGGTTTCTGTAATATTGTGAAGATAGATTTAGAGGACTTTTTAAATGAAAAAGATAAAATTGTTAGAAATATTACAAAGCAAATATAATGGAAAATACAAATTAATATCAAATAATGATATTTTTCATAAAAAAGATATTGTAATTTTATTTTGTGAAAAACATAGAGAATTTACTAAAAAACTAAATGATTTTGCTTATGGAGTAAAATTATCATTTTGCCCAAAATGTTCTTACGAAAAACTTTCAAAAAAATATTCTAAAACAAATGAAGAATTTTTAAATGAAATAAATAATATATTTGGAAATAAAATTACTATATTAGAAATGTATAAAAATGCAAAAACAAAAATAAAAGTAAGAAACAATGTAACAAATGAAATAATTTATGTGTTACCTAATAATTTATTAATAAATAATTATAAAACAGATAATGAGAGTAGGAGTAATAAACAAAAAAATTTATTTATAAAGAAAATGAATAAAATTTTTGAAAACAAATTTACTATAAAAAAATTTATATATAATAGAAATAAGCCAAATAGAGTAATTTTATTTTGTAAAAAACATGGAGAATTTGAAAAAAGATCTTCGTCTGTTTTAGAAGGATATGGTTGTCCTAAATGTTCTTATGATCGTATTAGAAAAACAAAAAAAGAATTTATAGAAGAAGTAAAAGAAATTCATTTAGATAAATATAATTATAGTAAAGTAGAATACAAAAACAATAGAACCAAAGTTTGTATTATATGTCCTGTACATGGAGAGTTTTTGCAAAGTCCAAAACAACATACTAGAGGAGAAGGATGCCCTTATTGTAATGAAAGTAAAGGCGAAAGAAAAATAAGTTATTTTTTAAAAAAGAGAAATATTATATTTAAAAGACAGAAAAAATTTATGAAATGTATAAATTTAAAAACTAATAGACAATTACCATTTGATTTTTATTTATCAGAATATAATATATTAATTGAATATGACGGGGAACAACATTTTATTGAAAATAATTGTGGATATTTTACAGAAGAAAAAATTTTAAAAATAAAAGAAAGAGATTTGTTAAAAAATAAATTTTGTATAGAAAATAAATTTATGTTATATAGAATACCATATACAAAATTTAATATTATACAGGATATTTTAAAATATATATTAGATCCAAAGACAGGAAAGAAGGATTGTTTTGTATTTGATTTTTGTGATAAAGGAAATCTATTTACAGAGAGGCATTCTGAGATGCGAGAAAAGATTTATAAGAAAGCAGGATTTGAAGTCGGCTATTCCAGTGTAAAGATAACTTCAAATGAAACTAAGAGAAATACTTGAAGCAAAAATAGGAAATACAGAAGTTCTAGAAAATCCATCAAAACAAGATATTCTTGATTATTCAAAAGAAAATAGTGTTGATGAATTCAGATATATAGCAGCTATAGATGGAAATAAAAAACATTTTTATGTTTGGCCTACTCATGCTACAAAAGTATTACATTATACTGTTATAAATAAATATGGGCTTGAAGGATTAAAAATACTTAAAGGCATTTTTACTGTTAAACTTGGTATATTATATTCTAAAATTTATATATTTGAAAAAAAATATGATAGTATCAAAAAAGGCAAATGGAATTGGACAGGAATAACATTTAAATGAAAGTAATAGAACTATAAGGAAAAGTAAGTATGGAATTTAGTGACATAGTAATAGAAAAATTTAAAACAGAAGAAGATCTCTATTTAAGTGAAGGATTATATCCTATTACTCCTTTCTTAGCTTTTACTGCTTGGAAGAATAAAATCTTCAAAAGTAATAAAAGTAAATTTTCAAAGTTTTCAATCAAAGGATTATTAAAAAAATTAAAAGCAGGAATACTTATTAAGAAAGAAAAAGTATTATCGACTTTAGAAGTTCCTGCTGGAAAAGGTGAAGATGCAACTGTTTATGCCTTAACTAAACAACAAACGGATGTTCTTGCTGAAATATATGATAAATACAAAAAAAAGAATCCAAGATTAATTAATTCTATTATGGAGTTCAGAAAAAATATTCTTGCTCCATATCAACTAATCAAAAGAATTGTAAAACAGAATAGCATGGTTAGTTCTAAAAATATTTGGGGAATGACAAAAGAACAATTTATTTCATCTATTAAAAGCGGATTAAAAAAGATTGAAGGTCGTGGAGACACATATTTTGATAGATCAAAAGAATTACAAAGAAAGATTAGAGAAATAGGTGATAGTATAAAACATCTTGAACAAACAGGAAAAGATTTTGAAGCTGGAAGAAAACCAAGTATTTCTATTCTTAGTAAGATATATAAAAAATTTGGAGCTGGTGAAGAAGAGTTTGGAATTTATACTCCAGATAAATTAAGAAGAACTTATATGGCTCTAAGAAAAAATTATTCTGAAATAATTAAAATAGTAGATAAAATAAAATCTGGAAAAGTTACAGATGAACAACTTTCTCATTCAGCAGAATTAAGAAAACACAGAAGAGATTTACTTAGTGGAAAAGGAATTGATTTAACTAAAAAAGAGAGAAAAGATTTCGAAGGAAAAAGAATTGGTTTTAATGCTGCTCTTGGAAAATATTTTTTAAGAAAAGAAATCTTAAAAGAACTTAAGCCAGATAAATCTAATGTTTTTAGAGCAACTTATATTTCTATTATAAAAGAAATGATTAAAAAAGCTCAAGAATATAAATATAATAAAGTTTTAAAACTTAATGGTTTAAGAAGTTCATTAGAGTTTAATAAAATAGAAAAAAGAATTTGGGAAAAATTACCTTCTGTAAAAACATTTTCAAATGATCCAAAAGATTATTTTCAAAAAGTAAAAGAAACTGATTTTCTTGAAAGACCTATCTATATTAAAAGAACTCCTAAATTAGTTGCAGCTGAACAGCAGATCGAAAATGAAATAAAAAGGTTTGAAAGAGAGTTGGCAAGAATTTTAAATCCAACTGATCTCGCAAAACTTAAACAATATCGTTTAATAAATAATTTAATATCTGTAAGAGAACTTAGAGATCCAACTAAATTATTTAAAACACCAGAAGAAATAAAAAAAGATGCTCAATCAGGCACTGATAAAGAGGAATAAAAGATGCCTAATTTTATAAATCCAGTTTTTCTAAATCCAAATATCTCACAACTAAGATTTACCGATAAAATAAAATTAACAAAACAGGATATTTCTATTCAGTTTTTATTAGCAACTGATATTGGTCATACTTATAAAGTTATTTATATAATAACAATAAATTCCTCAGTAAGACAAAGAGATCCTTCAGTTCCTTACTCACCTATTAATATTGATATGGAATCATTAAGATCTTCTATTATGGAACATGTTAGACCTTATGATAGAGAATATATGATTCTTCAAAAATTTGATCATAGAAAAGCTGAATTTCATTTAAATACAAAAAAATGGATTAAAGATGCAACTAATGGATTAACTCCAACTACTCATATATCTAAATTCGATAGGGCTTTTAAATTAAAAAAAGAACCACCTAAAATGATAATGCAAGATTTTATGAGAGCACAGTGGGCTCACTTTGTTGTAAGAAAATTTAAAAAATGGTTAGAAGATCAAAGAAAAGAAGCTCAATTTTTTAAATACTTAATTCCGGAATCATTAAGAAGTAAAATAAGAACCAGAATAAGAGATATGTTCAAATGGTATTATGATATACAATGGAATACTGTAGTAGCAAAATTAAAACCAATATGGATAATAGCCTTTCTTTATGCAACAGGAACAATTCTTAGAAAAATGAGAGAAACAGATCTAAACAATAAAAGTAAAAAAGAATTATTTGCTGTCAAAGTAAAAAAGAACATGCCACAATTTGATGACAAAAAATGGAAAAAATTTATTCAAAGGCGTTTTATTTAATGAGAAAATTATTGATTATTTTATTAATGTTGTTTTTAAGTTTTAGTGCGTTTTCTCAAGAAGTAGAACCAACTCAAGAACAACCAATTCTTAATGTTTTTACTATTGGTGGAATTGCTTTTTCTAGTGTTGGAATTTATAATATCTGGGATTGGAATTTTAATAATGCAAAGAATACAACTTGCTCAGAATATATTTGTGGATGGATTGCAATTGGAATTGGAACTACGTTATTTATGTTTGATGGTATGATAAGATATAATATGAGGAGTTAATGAATGAATTTTGTAAAAAGAGTTAGACAATTATTAGAAATAAGAAAAGGAAGAATGGGTGGTGCGGGTTTAGGACCTGGTGGAAAATGTGTTTGTATTGAATGTGATTATGAAGAAAAACATGTAGCAGGCGAACCTTGTTATAAAAAGAAATGTCCGAAATGCGGAGCAAGGATGATAAGAAAATAACATAAAGCCTGTTAATGGAGAAATATTTGTATGAAACTCATAAATATATTAAGTGAAACGTTAGCTGGATCTTTTATAGATCCAAAAGATCCCAAGTATAAAAAGTCTGTAGCAGATTTTAAAAAAAATTTGCTGGCGATAGACTATGAAAAGAAAAAACTGAAGAAAAAAAAGAAAAAAGTAAATGAAGAAGGGAAAGAAAGGTTTGATTGGAAATATATTAAAAATAATAAAATTCCTTTAGAACCAGAAGAAAGAAAAGAAGCTATGGACAAGAAGTGTGTTTGGCATCCAAGTAATCATGACAAACCAACTTGTGCTATCTGGAAATCTAAATATAAAGATGGCAGAATTCTTTATGGTTGCAATACACATAGAGCCTGTGCAATAAAAAAGACTTTGAAAGCGGCAATAAATGCGTTTCCATTCATAAAATCAACATCTTAGTCTGCTCTGTATAGAGAGACTTAAATTAAATAGTGGTGTCGTAGAACCACAATAGGAGGAACAGTATGTTCACTTATATTACAAGAAAATCCGTATGGGATAATTTTGATAGAATTTTCGATAATTTCGATAATGTCTGGGAAAATTTTGATACGGTATTTAAGGACTTTTCAAAAGTCTATCCTTCATTTCCACCAACAAATATTTATCTTGAAAAAGATAAAACACTCATCTTTGAATTTGCAGTAGCTGGTTATCCAGATGAAGCAATAGATGTAAATTTTTCAGGCGATACAATGATTTTAAGTTTAGAGCCAAAAATAGAACCATCAACTGATGATAGTAAAAAATTTCTTAAAAGAGGCATAAAGCATTCAAAATGTAATGCTCAGTATCTAATTCCATCTGATAAATATAAGATAGATGAAGCTATAGCCACTATTAATAATGGATTATTAAGAGTTGAAATTCCAGCTAAAGAACCTGCCGAAACAAGAAAAGTAGAAATTAAGAAAGTATAAATAAAAAAAGGCAATCGAAAGATTGCCTTAAAATATATTTTAATATATCAATTTTTATAAATAGTAAAGATAAAAACAACAGTCTGAAAAGGCGATAATATATTCGGCAGGTTCTGGGTCAGATTTTATAATCGCCAGAACCTATTTTTTATTTATAATCAATATCAAGATTAGCTATTCTAGAACTACCAATATCATCATCATACCAAAGTTCTATTTTTGCTTTACCATTTTCTAATTTTGCTATTGTTATAGTATCTTCTAATTTTTTTCCATGAAATGGATGAACTCCAATTCCTCTTTTATTTGCTTCTGCAACAAGTTTTTTAAAATATTTTTTAAAATCATCTGCATGTATAAAATCTTTTGACATTAATTGATCTCTATTTTTAAATTTTTCTTTTATTATTTCTCTTAGCTTCATTTTACACTATGCTCGTCTTTCCATTTTTTAATCATGTTAAGAACCTTTACTCTTTCTTCTTCTGATGACTTATCTTCTTCTTTTACTATTTTCTCTCTGATGATATATTTTTTAAAATTTTTTACTGTATTATGCCCAAGACCTTTATTTTTTCTCAGAGCAATTTCAAAATCTTTTGCTTTATAACCATCAACGAAAGTAAAATCGTAAATTTTACCACTTTTAAGATATTTAATTCTAACAACATCTTTTTTTACTGGATCACCAGATATTACTTTTACTTCGGTAGCTTCTTTTAATTTCATATTATTAACTTTACAAAAAAAAAGACCGTTGCAGAGCAACGGCCAAAAAACAAACCCTAAAATGATTACGGTGCAGTTTTAACGTCAGTTCCTTTTACTGCGTAATCATATTTAAATGTTACGTTAACTTCAGCAAGACCATCGTCTTCTGAAGATAATTCATTCCAATTGACATCTTGAGGCCAAATGTAGAATATATTCCAAACCTGTGTTACACCACCAGCTGGATCTAACATTGCTAATGTAGCAGAAGTCATGTATTGGGTTTTGAAATACATTTGTCCTGTGATTGGATTATAAACAGTTGTTGCCCATTCCCAAAGAATATTGGATGCTGAATCTGGACCTTCAATAAAATCATAAAATGACATTGCTAAGTCATTCCATGTTGGTTTACCAGCAACCCAGAATCTTTCATTCAATCTATGTTGTTCAACAGGAGTAAATGTAATCTGTGGTCTTGTACATGTATGTGCACAAAAAGCTAGTTTAGAAGGACCGTTTCCAGTAGTAGAAGGTGGAGTTTCAGTAAATTGTATAATCCAACGATTTTTACGTAAAGGCTCTAGAGTACTTGATTGACTCGAACTGAGATAGATCGCCATGTTTTTCTCCTTAATATTAAATTTAATTTCTTATATCTTTATCTTGACACGTATATAAAAAAATGGTAAATAAAACCGTTAGAAAAATTTCTAAAAGGAATAAAAGTAAATAATATGTGGTTAAGATGTTCTAAATGTAAAAATTTAAAAAAGGAAATTGAATTTTATTCATTGAACAAAGGAAGTCGTGGTTATAAATATAATTGTAAACAATGTGAAAAACAAATTAGAGATAAAAACAAAGAATATATAAAAGAATATCAAAAAAAATGGTATCAAAAAAATAGAAGAAAAAAAATAGAACAATCAAATAAATGGAAAAAAGAAAATAAAAAAAGAAAACAAGAAACAGATAAAAAATATAGAGAAAGTCATAAAGAATATATTGCTGAATGGCATAAAAAATATAATGAGAAAAATGCAGATAAAATAAGAGAGAAGAAAAAAAAGTATTATCAAAAAAATAGAGAACGAATTCTTACTCGTTGTTCAAAATATAATATAGAAAAAGCAAAAAATGATGTGAATTATAAATTAAAAAAAAATGTAAGTAGATCTATTTTATCAGCATTAAAAGGAAAGAAAAGAAATAGAAAAACGGAAGAACTTATCGGTTATCCAATAATAATTTTAAAAGATGCTTTAGAAAAACAATTTGAGTCTTGGATGAATTGGGAAAATTATGGTAGAGCAAATAATAAAAAAAGAACTTGGCAAATAGATCACATAATACCAATTTCTCTGTATAATTTTTTCGATGAAAAAGAAATTAAGAAATGCTGGCATTTTAGAAATTTAAGACCACTTAATGCAGAAGAAAATTTAAAAAAACAAGATAAATTAGATTGGAGTTTAATAGAAGAATTGAAGTTAGAAGTTCTTCTCCCAGACAAGATAATTATTGAATAGGAGAAAATATGTTTAATCTATTTAAAAAAAAAAGTAAAAACATTAAAAAAGAAGAAATAAAAAATACTTCTTATTTATCTGATAAAAGTTTTGAAAAAGTTCTTATTAAATTTATAGAAAAAATAGAACATCATAATACTGTTGATGAAAAATTAAAATATAAAATACTTCATGCAAGTTCTTTATGGAATAAAGAAGCAGTAGTGGAAGATATGATAAGGAAAATAAAAGTTTTTAAAGATTATGATGAAGAAGAAGTTAATTTTCCTTATAGATATTACTTAAAGGTTTTGCTTGACAAAAAATAAGAAAAATAGTAAACTTTTTATATGGATGTAGTATCATATAAAGATGTTCTTTCAGAAAATCAAGAAGAAACTTTTCTTCTTTCTATTAAATTAGAAGAAAAGCTAAAATTTTTGATGCATCTTTTTATAGAGAAAATTGAAGTAAAAAGTACTGCACATCTTTTAGTATGGTATTTAACTGATAAAGAAAAAAGAGGGAAAAAAATTGAAGACATTAATGACTAAGGAGAATTTATAATGAAAATTCTCCTCACTGGGGATTGGCATTCTACGAAGGGAATTAAAGCCAATATTTGTATAAATTTTTTAGACTATGCTCATGCTTATTTTAAAGAAAATAATTATGATCTTTTAATTGTTCTTGGAGATATTTTTGATAGAAGTGCAAATATAAAAAACGAAGCTTTTGTTCCGTTATTTATGAAGTTGTATGAGATGCACCAAGACGGTATAAAAATGATTTTTATTCTTGGTAATCACGATATTTATAATATCGATAATGATAGTATAGTAGAGACTTTTAAACCATTAGGTAAGGTGGTAAAAGACTATGAAGAAATTGAATTTAATGGAGAAACATTCGGGTTCATGCCTTATACAAAAGACGAGGATAAAGTTAACTCTTACCCCTCTAATATTATACTCTTTACGCATGTGCCAATTGCAGATTTCTCGTTCGACAATGCCTTTCATGCAACAGAAAAACATGCTTTTAAGAGATCACTCTTTGAGAGAGCAAGATTGGTCTTCACTGGCCATTTCCATAGACACCAAAACTGGCGTAATATAATTTATGTTGGTAGTCCATTCCAACAGAATAGAGGCGAAACAGGACAGTCAAAAGGGTTTGTTACTTATGATACAGAAACTGAAAATTGGGAATTTGTAGAATATAATGATGCTCCAAAATATGTGGAAATAACCACAGAAAATATTCCTCAAATCAAAAACTTTGACTTTAAGAATAGTTTCGTTACAGTTAGAGTTGATAGAAAAATTAAAGACTTTGCAAAACTTAAATATATCCTATATGAAATGGGAGCTTTAGATATTATTCCAATATTTGAACATTCAGATGAAACAGTTGAAATTAACGATGATGAGATTGAAGTCAATGAAAGTATTGAAGATGTAGTAAGAGAAGTAATAATGTCTGTTGAAGATGATAGAATTGATAATAAAAAACTTCTTGAAATATTCGATAAGATTTTGAAGGAGACAAAATAATATGTGTTTATGTCAGGAATGTGGTAATAAATATAAAGTTGATATAATTATTTCAGATGAATTATGGGAAAGCATAAAGCCAAAGAAAAAACCAAAAAGTGGAGGTTTACTTTGTGGTAAATGCATTTTTGAAAAAATAGAAAAATTAAATAATTATAATGTATTTTTTTTGAAGGAGACAAAATGAAAATATTTATATTAGAAGACGCACCAAGTAGAATGCAACAGTTTCGTTATTACTTAAAAAAACTATTTCCAAATTGTGTAATTTATCATGCAAGAGATGTTGATGAAGCAGAAGAGATTTTGACAGAAAATAAAAAATGGGATAAAATATTCTTAGATCATGATTTAGAAGGAAATATATATGTTCCATCATCTTATATACAAACAGGATATACCTTAGCAAAATATATAAAAGAAAATAATATTGAATATACTGAGTGTATAATTCATACACAAAATCCAGTAGGAGCTAAAAATATTCAAGCTTATTTGCCAGATGGTAAAATTTTACCATTTCCAGTGTTATTATCTGTTTTTAAGGGACTTATAGAAAATGAGAAAAAAGAGTAATTTTGTTTTTGGAAAATTTGATGGATTGATTCAATTATTTTATGCCAAATTTAATAAAACACTTATCATAGAGCTTTCTAAAAGATCGATAGTTATTCATACAGATGGAACAGTTTATATAACTCAAAGTTTGAGTGAGGATTTAAAACCAAGAGGGAGGAAAAGAATTTGAGACCAATTTCAATAACAATTAAAAATTTTAAATCATACGGAGATAATGAAGTAACTATTACATTAGAAGATAATGTAGCCAGATTATTTATAGGAAAAAACGGAAGTGGAAAATCTACAATTATGGATTCAATAATTTGGTGTCTTTATGGAAGAAGTTTATGTTCAGTTGATGAAGTAATAAATAGAAGAATAAATAAGAACTGTAAAGTAGAATTTATATTCAAAGTTCAAAAAGATATTTTCTCAATAATTAGATATAGAAAACACGATGAACATAAAAATAAAATTCTTATTTTTAGAAATAATAAAAATATTTCTCCTTTAAGAGCAAAAGAAGCTCAAGAATTAATTAATGAAGTTATTGGCATAACTTATGATGCAATGATTTCATCAATTATTTTTTCAAGTGAATTATATTCATCTTTTATGAGAGCTCGTGGAGCTGATAGATTAAAAGTATTTGAGAATGTTCTTTCTATGAAAGCAATCAATAAATGGTCAGACACAACAAAAGATCTTAGAAAACCAATAACAGAAAGTATAGAATTACTTGAAAATAAAAAAGATCAGATAGAAGTAGGAATAGATACTCTTAATAAAAATCTGGAAGACTATAGAACAAAAGTAAAAAATAATCTTAACTCTCTTAAAAAAGAAAGAGAATTATTATTGGAAGAAATTGAATCTATTAAAGCAACTATAAATGAATTAAAAGAAATTGATCACGTTTCTGAATTAGATAAAAGTTCTGAATATGAAAGAATAACAACTCATAACAAAAACATTGATACTCAAGTAGAAAGCGAAGAAGGAAAACTTAAAGATATTAATGAACTTCTAAAAGATATACAAACTTTAAAATTAAGTATTACTGACTTAGAAAAAGTTAGTATTGATAAAGAACTTATAAAGATCAAAAAATATAATGAGACAAAACAATTTAATGAAGATATAGAAAAACAAATTTTAGAAATAAAAAATAAAATTATTAACTCTCAATCAATTGAAGTTAGAATAAAAGAACTTATAAAAGAACAAAATAGAATAGCTAGTGAGCTTGAAGATATTCAAATGAATGAGTGTCCTACTTGTGGTCAAAAAATAAGTGATGATAAAATGGTTTCTCTTGAAAAAGAAAAAATGGTAGAGTATGGAAAATATAGAAGTGAATGTGATGATTTAGAAAAGAAGTTGAAGGAAGTTGATAAAGATAATAAAATTTTAGAAGAAAATATTAAACAACTTAAAAAACAACTTAAAGAGTTACCTGAAAATTCTAATTATGAAGAAGAGTTTCTTAGAAAAGCTACTAGTAAAATATCAGAAGCTAAAATAAAAATATCTTCTCTGGAATCAGAAGTAGAACAAAAGGATAACTATAATAAAGAAATAACTCAAAGAATTAAAGATTTAGTATCTAAGAAAATAGATAAACTTATTGATGAACCGAAGTATACAACTGAATTCTTAAAGAATTTAAAGGAAGAAATTGAAAAGACAAAAAAAGCTTTAGCTGATGAAAAAGAAAGATTAAATGTAGTTGATGAGAAAGCTCAGTCTACATATGATAAGTCCTATGTAGAGGAAATAAATAAAAAAATCAATGCCCTAAGACAAGGCCATAAAAAAAATCTGAGCGATATAACAAAAAAGAAAAGTAAAGATCTTTATTATGATGTTCTTCTTATGTTATTTTCAAATAGAGACAGTGGAATTAAAAGGAAAATCATTGGTAAGATGATAAATCTATTTAATAGAGAAATAAATAGATATTTACCATTATTCTTTGATTATGAAGTAGAATTAACTTTTGATAAGAATCTAATAGAATTATTAAAGATTGATGGAGAGGAAGTCAGTTTTAATACATTCTCTTCTGGAGAAAAAGCAAGACTTGAATTTGCAGTAGCATTTTCATTATTTATGTTAGTTAAATCTTTCTTTTCTTCTTTTATAGGATTTGTGGTATTTGATGAAGTTCTTGATGGAGCATTAGATAAAGAAGGACTGAAGATTATCTTTAGTGTAGTTGAAAATTTAAGTGAACATAATTCAATTGTTATAATTTCTCATAATGAGAGTTTAAAAGAATATTTTAAAAACCACATAATTATAGATAGAGATAATAGAGGTTTTAGTTATATTAAAGAAGGTTGATACTAATTTGGATAATAACGAAGAAAAAGAAATTAAATTTACAAAAGAAGACATAAAAGAATCGAAAAGATCCCCAACTCCTTTAGAGTATATCAATTCATTTTTATATGCAAAAAATTATGCAAGTAGTTATGGATCTATTATAATGAATAGTGGAACGATTATTCGTGCAAGAAAGTATTTTGATTATTTTAAAGATATGTGGAATGAATATAGAAAAATAGAAGCAATTGGAACAAAAGAAGAATTAATAAAATTGTTTAAAGAAAAAACTAATGGTGGTATTGTTACTAATGGAGAAATTGATATTTTTTTGCCTGATGTTTCTGTTATGGTTACTGAATACAAATATCACGAAACAAACAATGGACCACCGTTAGATGATTATCCAGAATTTATTGACGATGACGAATAATATTTTTAAGTAATTTTATTTCAGTACCTCTAATTGCTTTTGCTTTAGAAACGGTTATTTCAAAGCTTTCTTTAACAGATGGTAAGAATTTTTTAGATTTAATATCTGCCATTCTTTGAGCATGTTTATAGATTTGATTAGCAGCATCTGTATTACCTTGTTTTAAAAGCTCTTGATATTTTTTAAATTTTGAAGAAGTAAATTGTCTAACTATTTTTGCTTTCTGACCAGCTTCTTTTCCAGCTTCAAGACCAGATTTAATTTTACTCTTTACTTTTTCGTAAGTTCCCTTTACTTTACCAGAGATATCTTTTGCTATAGCTTTTGTTTCATCAGCTGTAACGACCTTCTTAATACCTCTTGCAATTCTTTTTATTCCTCTTCCAATTTTTCTAAATCCTGTTAAAGTTCTTCCAAGTGTATCTGGATAAATCAATGTCTCTACTTGAACTTGATAAGTGTCTATTCTGGTTGCTAATATTTTATCGTCAACTTCACTATCTGTTTTTAAAGCTTTTTCTGTGAGTTCATTAATATCATTTATTTTTTTTCTTATACTAGCACTTATTTTTTCTCGTGCTTTCTTTTTCATTTCATCAAGTTCAGTTTTTTCTTGAGGAGTAATTTTTGATATATCTTTTGGGCCAAAATATCTGTCAATATAATCATCAACATTTTTCCAGTATTTTTGAATTTCAGAATCACCTTTACTTGGATCACTAGAAAATTTTACTAAATTTGACCATTTTGAAATAGCTTGTTTAGAACTAGCAGCAACATTTCTTTGAACATCAGAAAGTTTCTTTTTATCTTTTTTCTCAGATTCTAATTCTGAATCTTTTTCTATTTGCTTTTTAATTTTTTCATCATCTTCTTCTGCTTCTGCTTCTGGTTCATCATCATCTTCTTCTTCATCATCTGGAGTTTCTTTTGCCGGTTCTTTTGCTAGTGGTTCTGGTACTGTTTTTTTAATATCTATTTTTTCACGTTCTTTTTCTTTATCAGCAATAAAAGAAATACCTGCTTTTAAAATATTATCTCTAGTTTTTTTACCAAAAATTAT
>Ga0307376_10003468_pt1 | contig 14728 bp, 17 predicted proteins | sample TR2MG_FD_202536 | JGI IMG/M metagenome (GOLD analysis project Ga0307376, IMG submission 202536) | Soil microbial communities from Risofladan, Vaasa, Finland - TR-2 | ecosystem: Environmental > Terrestrial > Soil > Coastal area > Acid sulfate soil | place: Finland: Risofladan, Vaasa | collected...
CCAGCAGAAAGTTCAAATGATTTTCTCATTTCTGCTGCCTTAGTGCCTGACATTCCAAGATTCTTTATGGTTTCTTTAATAACCTTATCTGATTGCATAAGGTATTCCCAAGTCTTTGCGAGTAAAGTAGAATATTTTTCAACCTTTTTATTTAAAGCATCCTGATTTTTTGCTTGCTGTTTAACTTGATTATTGATTTCCCTTAATTTTTTTGTTTGGTCATCATATTCATCAATAAGTTCATTCAATTCTTTCTTCTGAGCAGCATTTAGGGTACTCTGATGTGCTTTAAGTTTATTAATTACTTCTAACTTTTCGGCTTGCATTGCAAGAATTTCGGCAATCTTATCTTCATCGTTATTTGCTTGACGAATATACTCAAGACGTTTTTCTTCATGAAGTCGCATAGTTTCATATGCTGCTAATGCTTCTTTTTGTGCTTTACTGATTGCCATAATAAATTAATCTAATATCTATAAATACAAAAGACCAAGATTTTTATCACCTTGGTCTGAAGTTGTTTTTATTTTTTGCTTGGTCTTGCAATCTTTCGATTTCTTCATTCTCTTTTTGAAGGAGAAATAAGAAGTGTCGTCTACGATAAATTGGCAGTTTTTCTACATAATCTGCTTGGAACTTAGCGTGCTTGGTCAGGATGTAGATTTCCTCATCGACCATTTTTTTGTACTCACCCGCTAAGTGTTTGGGAAAAAAAAATCCACTCCTACACTTAATTGTGCATTGAATTTATACCCATCTTTAGCTATGAATTCATAATCCATATCAACATCGGGCATTACATCAAGCAGTTTTCTACGAATAGTAAACGCATCTAATGCAGGCATTGCATCAATAAATCTATCGATGTACGACCTGTCGGTTTTCTCATTTATAGCAACCACACTTGCTTTAAGTCTCATTGTACTGTATTGACTATATTCTTCGCCACTGGCTTCCATATAGGATTGTGCCCTTTTAAATATTTTATTATCTTCACCAGAACTCAATAATCTCAATGTAGCTATTTTTTTACGCATAGGTAGTTCAACTTTGAAATGTCCACGCTCATCTGGTTGTTCTTCAATTATTTTATAACGTAGTTTAAGTAAATCAATCACTGTGGTAAATGGTGTACCCGTCCTTGGGTCAGCTACTTGTACTGTATAATCTGAACCATAACTACTGGTACGTAAAAATAAAATAATTGCATTACGGTCACCAGCAAGTAGTTCTTCAACATTAATACCAGCAGTTTTAATCTTTCTTTTCAATAAAACATCAAGTACTGTACCACTTTCAATTAGTGAAGGAGTGGTTAGAAGGTCTTCGTCTTTAGAAGTCATGTATTCTACATTGACTTCGGAAATGCCATGTGAATAAAACTTACCCTCAGATGGTAATTTAACAATTTCATAGGACATCATTAAATCTGGGTCAGTTTCTTTTGACATCATTGTCTCATAATCTTGTGGATTATATGCAGGAGGTTTTGGTAATGAAGTACCTTGCGCTTGTGGGGGAGCATTTTCATTAATTACTTCTTTATACTTTTTTAATGCGTCTTTAATGCTTTCCTTTTGTGGAATGTTGTCGTTCTCTGCCATTTTTTATAATTTTTTATACTTTATTATTGTTTTCGATAAATACTGAGAAAAAAATTTCCGTCTGAATTCAAGATTTTTAATTAAGACTCGTATAAGCATATAGTATTAAGAATTATTAACATAAAAATTTTACTTAAAGTAATTGATAAAATAAAAATATGGGTAGGGATAGGGTTAAGGAAGAAAATGATTTCGAAGAACTAACTTCGGTTAATAGCGGTGCAGAAATATCTAAAGTAAAACATGAGGTAAGTTCATTATTACCTAAAGATATTAAAATAATCGCAAAAAATGATAGCCAGAAAAAGCTAATAAACTCAATAAAGAATAATGAAATCACGATTTGTGCAGGTCCTGCAGGCACAGGGAAGACTTTCGTGGCAATTGCATATGCCTTGAGTTTATTGAGAAAGACTAACAATCGTTTTAAGAAAATCTATATTGTAAAATCGGTAACAGCATTGAAGGGAGAGGAACTTGGATTTCTTAAAGGTGATATGCGAGAAAAGATTGACCCATTTATGTGGAGTTTCTATATAAATATGGAAAAACTCATACACGAATCTTCAATGAAGTCATTACTTGAAAAGGAAATTATAAGACCTTTTCCACTTGCATACATGCGTGGAGCAAGTCTGGATGACTGTATTATTATTGCCGATGAGATGCAAAACGTGAGTCTGGATAATTCCAGAACACTCTTAACTCGTATAGGTAGTAATTCAAAACTTATTTTACTTGGTGACATCAATCAAGTTGACATCAGGAACAAGTCTGAAAGCTCATTAGAAGTGCTTTTAGAGCTATTTGACGAGGTTAAAGATATTGGTGTTATCAAGATGTCAGAAGCAGACACAAACGTCAGAAATCCGCTTATAAACGTTATCGAGGATAGGTATAATGACTATACTGCCAAACATAAAACTAATGGGAACGGCAACGGTAAAAAACAACAATTAAATGACTAAAGAACATAAGATATTCGTAATATATGTAGGTGTTGCAGGTATTCGAAGTGAAGATATTGAAGAATTTGTTCATAAGGTAGCCAGAAAAATATCACCACAATCAATCGAAGGGGAATTTATTATGATTCCAACACAATCACCTGATACAAGAATTGAATGTATCAATCCAAAATACATTACAGATACTGAACTAATAAAACAGCATACTGAAATGATGAAAAAATTACAAGAAGAACTCCAGCATCAATTGTCGGAGCTAAAAAAAGATAAGAATGAGTAAAAAGTTAAAAGTAGGTATTGATGTAAATGAAGTGCTAAGAGCCAGATGGTTGCAATTCGACAGATTTTACGTACAAGAATTTGGTGATGATAAAACCGAAATAGCCGTCAAATACACATATGATTTTTTTAATGATTATATCTGGAATGATAAGGTTGAAGTACAGAAAGAATTGAAAGAACCTGATGATATGCCTAATGATATCAATCCAATCAGCTATCAGGTTGATGAAAGCGGTGAAGCAGATGCTGATGCCTTTATTTTCAAGAAACCCGAAGAAATAAAATTAAGTGCAAAGGAAGTATATAATCGTTTCATATACGAGGATTATCTATTTGAATTACACGGGGCAGCACCAAAAATGTATCCCCAACTGGATTTAGATGTAAATAATTTCCTGCAAAAATATGAAGATACTGTGGATTTTACTGTAATATCGGTTGAAAACCGTTTCAGTATCCCACCAACCCTCTTTTTCTTGAGTAAAATATCATCAAGATTTAGAAATTACAAATTTGTTGATAAGTCAATTGACATGTGGAATGAAGTCGATGTTTTAATAACAACCGACCCAGCCATACTTTCACTTGGTACACCTTGGGGGAAGAAATTGATAAAGTTAACAAGACCATATAATGAAAAGATTAAAGCAGGCACATTAGAAGTATTACAAGTTGCCGATTTAATTGAAAATAAAGATTTCGAAAAAATAATTAAATATAAAAAGTAAGTAAAATGAGCGAAGAATTAAAAGTATCAGCAGAACAAGCTGAATTAGAAAAAATCGAAAAGATTAAATTGTCTCTCGATAAAATAGCAAACAAGAAATCAAAATTCTTATTTGTTGTACCAGAATCACAAAGTCCTGTGGCGAGTGTGTATGAAATATATTTTCATGCCACTGTTGTAAAAAATATGGGTTATGAAGTACTTATTTTAGTTGAAAAAGGTGACTACGTGCCACCAGTTTGGATTGAAAAAGAACTTACTACCCATAAACACATGTCTATGGCAGACCCTAAACTGATGGTCGGACCTGAAGACGTGATGGTCATCCCAGAAGTCTATTCAAACGTAATGGAACAGACCAAAAATCTACCATGTCTTAGAGTTGGATTATTACAATCCGTTGACTACATGGTAAATGCATTGATACCGGGCACCGATTGGACATCCTTCGGCATCACCGATGTCATCACTACTTCACTAACACTTAAAGAATGGGTTGAGACCTTCTATGGTCAGGGTAAATATAATATCAAAACATATGATATTGGAATCCCTGAGTATTTCGAAAAGTCAGACCTACCACAAAAACCAGTTATTTCTGTTATTGGTAGGAACGCAAACGAAATTTCAAAACTCGTTAAGCTATTCTTTAGCAGATACCCACAATACAATTGGGTAACATTCGACCCGATGCTTACAAAGAGTAAGCCACCACAAGCAATGCGTAGAATTGACTTTGCAAAAAGACTAAAAGGTAATTTTGCTGCTGTTTGGGTTGATAGGATTGCAAGTTTTGGTACATTCCCACTTGAATGTATGAAGGCAGGCGTTATTCCAATTTGTCTAAAACCCGATATTATGCCAGAATATCTACTTGAAAGAGATGAGAACGGCACAGTAACCAAGGTTGTTGAAGGTGCTGGTGTTTGGAGTGAGAATTATTATGACTTGCCTGTATTAACAGGTGAAATTCTGGTGAAATTCTTGGATGATAGTATTTTACCTGCACTATATGAATCAATGGAAGCAGTTGCAAGTAAATATACACAGGAAGCCAGCGAAGTCAGATTAGGTGAAATATATGGTGAACTTATTGCTCAGAGAGCAAAACTCTTGGAAGCAGCAATAACCCCAGCACCTCAACCATCATCAGATGAACCTCAAACACAACCGTTTGTAACACAATAAAAATAAATTTAAATTAAAAATATATAAAATGAATATATCAGTAATAATTCCAGTACATGAATATAACGACACAGTTCATGGGTATTTGGAAAATGCAATTAAATCAGTTGAAAAACAAGAAGGCGTTGAAATTCCAAACGTAATAATTGTTTATGCAGCAGCGATTGAAAATGAATTACTAAACAGACCGCAAATTACATCAGTAAGTGGTATAACACCAACATATTTAAAAAATGAAGGTGCAACTGATTATCAGTCGCAAGTAAATCTTGCAGTCGAATCAGTAACTACCGATTATTTTACGGTACTTGAATTCGATGACGAATATGCTGGGACATACTTTAAGAACTCCAGCAAATATGTCGAGAGCTATCCAGAGGTCGATGTATTTCTGACCATGATGATTGAAGTCAATGAACAAAATCAAGGTATTAAGCTGACAAATGAAACCGTATGGGCACAACAGTTTGTAGGTGAAAACGGTGAAATGGGTTATTTAAATGCTAATGCGTTGAAACAGTACACCGATTTCAAATTAAGTGGCGCAGTTATCAAAAAATCCGAATTCAAAAATCTTGGTGGATATAAAACCAATATCAAATTAGCTTTCATGTATGAATTCTTATTAAGAGCATTAAATAATGCATGTAAGGTATTCTCAATGCCAAAAATTGGATATAAACATCTGGCAACACGTGAAGATAGTTTATTTGATGGTTATTTGAAGACAATGCCGATGAACGAAAGAAAATTTTGGTTTGAAACCGCAACAAATGAAGCTAATTTCATAAACGATAGACCAATCGACATGTCAAGACTACAGAAACAACCAGTTTCTTAAAAATAATCTTATATGTTGAATCTATATAAATGAAAGTAAATGAAAGTACTACACAGTATTTTGCTGAAAGAGAAGAACAAGCAGTTATAGATTACATTAACTCAGATTCATTAGAAGAAAAAAATAGAATCTATAATGAAATCTTAATTGAACCTTTCAGAAAAATGATACAGTCCATATTAAGGCGATATCCAATTCATATTGGAAATTATGATATGGAAGAAGTTGAATCCAATGCTCTTACTCATTTAATTGAGCATATGGTCAAATTTAATCCACATAAAATCACAAGGTCTGGTAATAGAACCAAAGCATTTAGCTATTGCCAGACCATTATCAGGAATTATTATAAAGACCATAGTAAAAAGAGTTACACTGAAAAGAAAATTAATTTGAGTTTTGATGACTACGTTGACGAAATTAATCAGAATATCGAATACACGTATGAAATGGAGATGGAGAACCAACATCAACTTGAAAAATTAATTGATAATGTCATTGAAAAAATAGAAACGAGAATCAATTCTGATGAGGCAATGAAAAAGAATGAAGTTATTGTTGGAGATGCTATTGTGAATGTACTGAAGAACTGGCATGTACTATTTTTGGAAGACAGTCCTGAAGGAAAATACAATAAAAGAGTCACCAATAAATTTGCTAAGAATAAGATTTTGTTATTCTTGAAGGAACAAACTGGTTTAAGCACAAAAGAAATTAGAATAGCAATTAAACCATTTAAGGAAATTTACTTTATTGAAAAAATCGATTATCTGGATGACTAAAGAAGAATATTGGACAGATGAAGTTGAGGAAGCACTTGCAAAATATGTTACGTGCAAGGACTGTGATGAAAAAAATTTGATATTCACTAAATATCTTCATGTACCTTTATTGAAACTAATTGATGCTATTGTTGAAAGATATCGCCCAGATGCAAAAGATATGCATACTGATGAGACAAGAACTGACTTACTTTATAGTTTAATACTGCACGTACAGAAATTCAATCCAAATGTAATATTACCAAGTGGTAAAAAAGCGAGTGGTCATAGTTATTGCAGCATTATAATCAGAAGTTCAATTGCAGAGCATACGGTTAGGACGTATCGTGAAAAGAAAACAATAATTAGTTTCGATGACTGGTATAAAGAACATCCTGAAATATAAAAACCTGTATTTATATGTACTAAAACTATAAATCATGCCAAGACCAAAAAGAAAACAATTAAAATTTGATGAAGAGAGTGTAAATAAGCTACTTCAGGAAATTTATGATGACAGTCATAATCAAAAAGCAAAAATAACCAGACTTTTCACTAAATGGGAAACCAAGGTAAAAGAGGGTGGTGAAATACAGGCAATTGGTGACCAAATCGTTAAAGTAATTGCATTGGAAGCCAAAAACGTTGACCAAAAAATCATGCTTTTGAAGTTCCTGAAGGAAGTTGTTTATGACAACACCAAATCAGGTGGTACTGGTACAACAGACACTCCAAAAGCAGGGGATGGTGAAAACATTACTGCTGACAGAAGAAATGAATTATTAAATTTTGTTCAGGAAGAACTTGAACGTAAAGAAAAGGAAAAAAATAAAAAATAATGAGTTTAAGTAGTAATAAACAGGATATTTTTACCACGATTGGTGCTTATACTTCGTTAAAGCAGGAGAGAAAATTGCCCGACAGGACGAATCTATTTCCTTCGGTTAACAATAAAAATGACGTTATTCCTTTTCAGCTTGACGTTCTCAAAACTGTTGTTGGGTCAGAAGGACTTAAAGAACTTACAGGTCAATTATTCACAGACTTCGTTGATAAGGTTGAACCAGAATTCAAGAAAACATTGGTTAAACAATTCGTTGAATATAATTCAGGTGAATTACTTAACACAAGTTTCGTTAACAACGGTTATTCTATACCATTAAAAGACCTTGATGTTTTCGGTAAATTCCAATCCAATCCAAGTTCAGATATCGGCAGTCTGTTGTATGGTGATGATAGCGATACTTTTGACAGGAAAATGTACACCGCTATCCTAAACGATGGAACTCCTACTACTGTAAATAATATGGTGCTTAATTATAATGCAAGCACAGATAAAGTAAATTTAAAACCAACTGTAGGTTCAAGTGGTTCAAATATCGGTGACTGGTTTGCCGATTTTATTAATGATTCCGTGATTATTGATAAAAAAGTGTTTCTGACAAATGTAATGAATGCCATCTATGGCAGCGTGACTTCGAATCAAGATAAGTCAATGGAACAAATATATCAGGAGCTACAAGTAAGTAAATTGATTGAGCAAGTGATTGAAGACGATGATAGTTTTGTAATCTCTCAAGAAGATTTCGATGCGTTATTACAAAAAGCACAGGGATTGGTTGATGGTGTTGTTTATTATGATATGGGTTGTGGAATTATTGAAGCACAGCTACCCCTCAGTGGAATGACAAATCTTATTTCAGAAATAAGTGGCTCAACAGATTCTTATGCTGTTGGAAATGCAGTTAATGCAACGATTAATGAAAGTATGTCAAATACACCAGAAATTGCTGCCGAGAATCAGGAAACCATTAAAGACGGATTCTTTCAAAGACTGATTCAGGCAATTTCATTGGCACTTTCGCAGGCATTGACAACTGCACCCCAGATACGTGCGCTCCTTGCAATCTCAAGTGCATTAACAAATAATGATGTGCCTCAAATTGGAAATCCTGTTGATGATTTGAAAAAGTTCAAAATATTTTTAAAATGTGTGATACAGGATGTAATAAGGCTTATGAGTAAATTTATTTTCGATTTAATCATCTCATTTTTAATTGCGCTCATCACACCAATAATAACACAAATTCTTCGAGAACGAATAATTAAATATATAAATCAATTAAAATCGTTGGTATCGTCAAAAATACCGACACTATAAAATTAAACAAAATGATAGTAGACCAAAAATTAAACAGACAATTCGCTGGTGTTTATCTTATCGATGGAGTGATAGATGGCACACAGCTTGCAACAGCTTCAAAACCAAATTGGTTTAGGAGAATGACTACCAGACTTTTTTTAGGTTGGAAATGGATAAGCATTAAGAAACTAAAAGAAGTAAAATAATATGGCAATAGATTATAATAATATTGAAGATATTGTTGCTGGTTTCGATAAAATATTGAAACTATCCTCGATTGGCGGACCGCCACCAATCCCTGCACCTCTTATATTAATTGGTATACCAAAGCGCAGTGGTTTGTCGTCAATAAAAATAGCTTCACGTATTATTGCCCGAAAATCAGAAGCTGGTCTTCCCGTAGGTGTCTTACCTTCAGGTGGAGTAAGTCCTGATGAAATTATGGAAAGAATTAGGGTTGAAGAATGGATAAATGCGCTTCAACAAGAGGCGATTATTTCGGTGGCAATCCCGCCCGGGATATCACTCACAGCAGCAGGTATCTCGCCAACGGGACCCGTTTCGGTATTCGGTTCAACAATCTATTACGCAAAAGGTTATGGGGTTATACAATAATGGAAGAACTAAGCAAACTCACGCCAATTGAATTAAATAAAATGATTAATGAGGTCAAGGAAAAACATGACGCATTAAAACAGGAAGTTATTGACCATAGTTTCGAAATCGAAGTCGTTGAGAAGAAAATCAACGAAAAAATTGAGGTCATAAACGAATTAGAAAAAAAATATGTCGAATTAATAGAAGAAATAACCAGTAGATAATGCAATACGAGAAGCCAGTTATACAGACATCAAACCCATATAAATTGGATGGTACTCAAACAATTACCAGAACAATATATTATGGTGAAGTAACTTCCATTGAAGACGAAACCGATGGTGGAAGAATTCAGGTTAGGATTCAGGGTTTTGATAACAAAACAGGGAATGATGATTTGCCTTGGTGTTATCCTATGTTACCTAAATTCTTCCATGTATATCCACAAGTCGGTGAAATGGTTAGAATATTTATTGAAGACATTAAATACCCTGAAAGAAGTAGATTTTGGCTTGGTAGCATCATATCGCAACCACAAAAAATTGGATTCGACTCAATTTATACCTCGCTTTCAACAACAAATTTTGGACTAACTATTCCAGAGAAAGCACCAAGCACATATCCAGATGCTGCTGGTGTATTTCCATTAAAAACTGATGTTGCTATTGTTGGTAAGGTCAATACTGATGTTATACTACGCATGAATGAAGTTCATATCAGAGCAGGTAAACACGAAAACGATAATATTTTAAAGCTAAACACAAAAAATCCAGCAACAATTAGTATGGTTTATGAACCAACTGGCGATAGCGAAGAATATTATAGCAGCACAATAATGATGAGTGATAAACTCGCAATACTTTCACACAATGGAAATCCACAATTTAAAGCAGCACGTGTGGAAGCCAAGGACAGAGAAAGAATATTTGCCGAAGGACACCCAATTGCAAGGGGAGATGTTCTTGTAGAGGCACTTAATATCATACGACAGGCACTTATAGGTCATATCCACGGTTATTCTAACTTACCAGCAGATAAGAATTCAGTTATAAGTGACTTAGAAAAAATCAATCTTGACGCAATTCTACAAAAAAACATTGTAACTAATTAAATTTTTTGTACATTTGCTCTCATGAATATTGATATCCCAATACCACATCAGTTATTTACAGCATTTAATAATGTCACGTTCTATGATGAACCACATAAATATTATGTGGATGACAAGGAATTGATTAGTGTTACCACCTTGATTCACAGGTATCAAGAAGAATTTCAGGAAGATTATTGGTCGCAATACAAGGCTAATGAACATAAATTAACTCAAGCTGAAATTCTTCGAGCATGGAGATTCATAAATAAAAAAGGTACTATTAAAGGTTCGGCAATTCATGACTATGCTGAGAATCTATTTTTAAATAAGATTTATGATTACCCTGAACGACTAATTTTAAATGAATTTGGTTTTGACCCTGTTAAACCAGAGTACGAAATAACTAAAAAGCATGTTGATAAATTCTATAACGAGGTGAGGGGTAAACTAATCCCAATTCGAACCGAAATGATTGTTCACGATAAGGAATCTCTTATTGGTGGAATGCTCGACATCTTATTCTGGAATGTCAAGGCACAAGAATTTCAAATCTGGGATTGGAAAACCAATAAAGATTTTACTGAGGAAGAAAAGGGAAGGCATTTGCGTGATGATTTATACATGCTTGAAGACTGTGATTTGGAAATCTATTCATTACAGCTTGAAATGTATAAACAGATTATCGAGAAACATGTGCCAATTAAACTTGGAAAATCGTACATTGTTTGGTTTAGTCATAATAATGATAATTATAGAATAATCGAAACCAAGAATAGGGAATATTATGTGAAAAAATTAATCGAGAATAGAATCCAAGAATTAGCTGCATAAAAAAAGCCACAACTAAGTGGCTTTTTAAATCTCTGTTCGTATCTCTTATAAGTTAAGAATACATCTCCAAGGTTGAATTTCCAATGTGATGTTGGTAAGGTCATCAGTTCCGTAATCGTTTTCACCAAAGTCAATCGATGTAATCATACATTGTTCCAAGAACCATTTTTCTACCTCAACACCAGTTGGGTCTAATGCTTTCAATAATATATTTTTCTTATATCCTGCAGCATAACCCATACGACCTGTTAAAGATTCTGCGTGTAGACGAACCCATTCCATAAGTTGCTGAGATGTAGACGGACCAATTGGGTCAAGGAATGTCAATGACATTGCTTCCCATGTATATCTACCTGCAACATAGTTTCGTTCGTTCATATAGTCAATTTGTACCGAATTAATTTTCATTGAAGGTCTTTTGAATTTCTGGACTTTCCATACTTCAATACCTAATTCATCTGCAAATTCTGCAAAGAATCGGTTAACCCTTTTCGGTTCGTAATTAAACGGGATACCCCTAATCATTTCTCCTGCCATGTTATTTAGTTGTTAATTGTTTTATATTTATTTTTACGTTTAATAATAAATACTCTGTGAATCAAAAACGAATTATAATTTTGGTATAATACCAGTCCTTAAATATAATCTGTATGGTGACGAGGTTTTATTATTTAAAAAACGTGCTTTTTTTTCTTCATAAGATTCTTCTTCCGCTTCTTCTTCAGCTTCATCCTCTAAATCTTCTTCTACCTGCTCTTCAGCTTCTTCTGTTTCACCTAAAAGGTCGATTTCAATTGGGTCGTTAGTAAAAACAACTTCAATTGGTTTTTCTACTGGAACTTCCATTTTAATTTCTTCAACGGGTTCTTCGATTGTTGACTCAGTAACCTGCTCAATTAATTCTTTAGGTTCTTCTACAACTTCTTTTTTTACGACAGGTTCTTCAGACACTTGGTTAAGAACACTTTTTTTATTTCTTGCCATCTTATTTTAATTTAAATCAATATTATTTCTCATAAATACTTATAAAAAAGAAAACCCACAAAATGTGGGTTTTCCAATTTCAAAAATTACATTATGCACCAACATCGGCAAATGATGCACCAGAGGGAGTAATCGTAAATGTAATACCGATGAATTCGACTGCACGAGTCGGTTTTAAGAAGATTTCACCGTAAAGTTCGTTTCTATCACGAGTTTCTGGTGTATTGTTACTATCATCCATCTTGATTCTGAAGTCATATAAACCTCTTTCTCTCTTGATAGTATCAAGAATTGGAGTTGCTTTAGACAAGAACTGGTCAATTGTTGCTTGGTCGTTCTGCTCGAATACAAGTCTGATTGCGATGTTAGCAATAAGAACCTTGATTTGAAGCAGTAACCTACGAACATTGATTCTGTCGAGAGCACTTTCTTTAACCTGTAGCGTCTTTTGTCCGAAGATTGCAGTTCCTGCATCAGCAAAGTCAGCCATTGGGTTAATTCTACCTTGATATAATGTATCACGAGCATCAAGACTTAGCTTATACTTAGATTTCCTTGCGTTTGTTACACCACGGTTTAGACCAGCAGGTGCGAACCAAGGGAATGAAGTATTATCCGTATATGCCATTGCCCTTACTACTTCACCTGTTGGTGGAATGTAAACATTGACATTATTTTCTGTATCACGCATCTGAATCCAAGGGAAGTATGTACAACTATAACTTGAATCTATGTCTGCTGTATCGAGTAAATCAACGATATCTTGTGAAGCAAGAATGTCTGCTTTACCACCATCACCAATTGTTGTGACGATATTTACATCAGGACTATCAATAACATATAGTGTATCAGTTCTTTGCTGCTCAATCATCTCAATTGTGTCTTGAACCAAGATATTCTGGTCACTCCAGTTAATTGCAGGAGTTGCAAATACGTTGATTGTAACTTCTTCTGGATTAGCAAATGTTTGAATTGCGGTTTGCCATGCTTGGAAGTCATTAGTTGGATTACCATTTGGACTAACACCATCATAAATTCCATTTAGACGGAAATTATCGCCATATGAGTGTCCAATTCTATTAACATCCCAACCATCAAAACCACCTGCAGGGGCAAAAGTGAATTTTCTTGTATTGATGTCATAATAAACATCGGTTGGGTCAAGAACATCATCAATGGTCTGGAATTTACCAGCACCCGCATCGAATCCATAACCAAATGAAGTAACACCACTTGCATCAATATCCATGTGGAAACCATTTGTTTTCACGTGACTACCAGTACTTACCATTCCATTAAAGTTAAAGAAATTCTGGTTAATTCCTGTTCCAATCACACCAGCAGCATCATAAGCATTCTCTGAAACACCAAGATATACCTTTTTAATTCTTTCGTCATCGTTGTATTCTGTCTTGTAGAAAATCTTAGGAGCAACACCGTCATTTGATGGGTCACTTGTTGCTGACATAGCGTAGTTATTGAATAAGTAACCTTCGAAACCAGCAGGGAAATCGGCAGGACTAACATCTTCTGCCATTTCAACCATAACATAACTACTTTGAAGGTCGTATTCTGCATCACTTGTACCGATACGCTGTGCAATATAGTTATTATTACCTTTAACTAAACCACATCTTGTGAAGGTTTCTAATACTCTTGGATTATCATCAGTATCATTAAAGTCACGAATAACCACATCGAATTCCAATGCGATTGGATTGATGTTTGTGATACTGATTTTAATCTCTTGGTTTGCAGCATTACCGTCAGAAATGCTAATGAATTTAAATAGTCTACTTACTGCACTACCTTTAATCTCAGACACAACCCAAGGAGTTTCTGGGGTTTTAAATTGTGTTTTATAATTGGTGTAGAAGCTTGATGAACATACAAGTAAATCATCATTTACACCAAATGCGTAAGGAGAAACAGTAGGAATTCCATAACTTGTAAATCCAGATGTTGCACTATAATTAAGAATTGAATCACCATCGCCATCAAGTTTCTTAATTAAGTCACCATATACTGCTTCAACCCAAATCATGGTTGTTTTATCTTTTGGTTCGAAACCAATTACGTTTGGTAGAAAGCTGCTTGCATCTTCGTTTAGAGAAGCGGTGTATGATTCAGTTTCACCTGTTGCTGCAATTAGACCGCCCGTTGCAATTAGTTTAAATTGACCAAAGAGGTTTCCAATGCCAGTCAACGTAGTATTTCCAGAAACAGGTAATTCGAGTTTAAATGTATCGAAGATTGTTGTTGGTGTAGCATTTACATTATCCTGAACCCTACCTCTACTTCTTACTACTGCCAATACCATATTCTTATAGTCAGTATATTCAGCAGCAGTAAATGTGGTTGCACTTACAGTACATAGTCCACTAAGTTCTGTTGAATTATATGATGTACATATGAATTGATAACTAACACCAGTAAATGTAGTACTAAGTTTATCAAAACCCGCAAAGCTTACGCCAGTATCGTTCACAGCATTTAACGATACACCAAGATATGCGCCATCAGTAAATGGTACATTTGTTGTTACAACTGTTGAACCACTTATTGCAATGCTTTCTGGGTCAACACCCGAACTCAATGTAATCGCCCACGCCTTACCTGCATCATATCCACTAAGACCCAAAACTCTGGTTACCCAAAGCTGATTTGAATCACCAAGATATGCATTTGCTACATACGGTAATTGGTATT
>Ga0307376_10003470_pt1 | contig 14720 bp, 24 predicted proteins | sample TR2MG_FD_202536 | JGI IMG/M metagenome (GOLD analysis project Ga0307376, IMG submission 202536) | Soil microbial communities from Risofladan, Vaasa, Finland - TR-2 | ecosystem: Environmental > Terrestrial > Soil > Coastal area > Acid sulfate soil | place: Finland: Risofladan, Vaasa | collected...
GTCAACGATAGTAAGAGCGTCACTAGCCGAGCCTCTATCTTTAAGTATCTGCTCCTTAAAAAAGTTATATGAAGATAGATGTCTTGTCAACTCCGCATCGTTATGAGTCTTTCCAGGAATTAGCCTCTCTCCCTCGTTAAAAACCAGTTCTTCAAGCTTGGTTAAATTTTTCATGCAGAACCTCCTATCGGTCAAACTGTTCACGTAATGCCGTTGACAAGGCCAAAACAGAGGTACAGTTGTTAATCTGCTTGTTCCAATGGTCAACATTTACAGGAGCCCTGACCGTAGATAAAAACGATTGCTCATCCGTATATAATGGAATTCCAAACCTCTCAATATTAAATGTTGGAATAAAGTTAGGATATGAAATCACTCTAATTCCCCTTACAAGCATGTCTATCACACTCAGATTATAACTACCCTTATGAGTAACCACAAAGGTCTCCATCTTCTCGGTCTTCTCTAAATAATCCATAAAAGGACAAGGCATAATTGGTGTCACATACTCTGGTAGTATCTCTAAAGCCCGACTTCCTTGCTGTGCGCCATACACCAAACTGTAAATCTTAAATTCATCTTTGAGCGCATCTAGCCAGGTATAAATTTCATGAGACCTTTCTTGAGCAAAAAGGATATCCTCAGGCTGACCGAGCCAAGCAGAATGGTCAAGTAATAAAGACTTCTTTTCCTTTTCTACATTCTTATAAAATCTTCCGGCATAAGGAGCAGGTACGAGACAGCAATTCTCAGGTTTCTGTTTATGGTGCAGTGGATAGAAAATAAAAGAAAAGTCACACAACTCTCCCAATTCTAAAAAAGAATACACCCTCTTATACTTTGTCTTTAGAGCATCAATCATATCCTTCGTAAAGAACACATCAAGCTCATTTACAATAACATAATCTGCATCGGGTAACTCTGCCAGTCTTTCTGTTACGAAAGCTCGATTTGGTTGAGCAGATGGTTGTGGATAATAGTACTTTCTACAATCAAAAGGCACAATCTCTACCTCAGGTGTTAACTGAAGGGCATCATTTAAAATGCACCACATCATATGAAAACAATGCCGTACCTCTGTGTCGGTCTCGGCTGGGTATCCTAAAATCATTACTTTAAATTTAACCATCTTTCCTCCAGTTACTTCTTAATTAACGCTCTATGTGAGCAACAATACTCTTTAAACCAATCTTCCTCAAAGGGTTCTAAATTATGCAAAATACAAGCCTCATCAAGAGTAGTCTGCGCTACCTCCTCCGGGTAGTCATGTACAAGCACGATATCGCCTACCTTTAAATACTCGCCCCAAATCTTCAACTCTTTACTCTTGTCACCATTATCGCAATACAGTAAAGTCCTTCCAGGTCGAGCAACAAGTATTCCTATCTTCTCAACATTTTCAAAAATATCCATAACCTCAAAAGTCACATCGATTGCATCAAACAATTTTTGTACGGGTTCCGTTACCGTAGGTTTGTCATCGTAGCTAAATACTTTTGAACCTCTCATGAAACTGTGCACTCCGAGAAGAATAGCTGTAGCACCATAGCCTGTACCTAACTCAACAATCGTAGAACAAGGATAGTAGTTAAGTAGTCCCTCCAATTGAAACATTTCCGCCCACGACTTGTAAACAACAACTCCAAACATTTTTCGATAAATACCATTGATATATTTACCGACCTCCTTACTCCCAACTATTTCTGATTGTTTAGGCAAATCAAGATTCATTTCTCTCTCCAAGTATAATAATTCTCCCTACCCGATGTGAGGGTACTTTTCTAATAATGTCGAAGTACTGAGCTATTAAAAAACGCTGGTCATATTTAACCTCAAATATTGCCCACTTACTCTTTATATTCTGGAGGGCTTTTTCTTCATCACCAAAATGATGTAATACATTTAGACACAAGGCTACATCAAAGTCACCAGATACAGGTTCTCCTCCCACCCATACCTTTGTAGTTATGATATTGCCATAAACATTGTTCAAAATTTCCGTCGTCTCAAGTACCTCAGGTGACCGGTCCATACCAACTACCTTAGCTCCATGCCTTGCTATTATAAAGGAAAAGTAGCCATGAAAGCATCCTAAATCGGCAACCCTCTTCTCCTTCCAGTCAATCAAATCTTTTATAGCATTCCAAGTTTTAAAAGATTGAGAATACCCTATGAAGTCAATATACTCAATATCCTGATATGTCTTATCATAAGTACGGGTATCCAAATATTTCTTGAAGGTATCCCTATCCATTGTTGTTCCTCCTATCACCATTTCGCCTCTCTGGGATTTCTATATGAAGCTGTTTACACATAGTATCGAGACTTTCGTTAATGCTATCAATACACTGACGTTCTTTAGCCGCTATTTCTTTCATTACATGCAATACAATTTCCTTTTCATGGTCAGTCATTACTAACTCCTTTTCTTGTTAAAGTCCACGAACCTTTGGTTCTAAAATAAGACAGTTGCTTCTCGTCTGCAAACCTAATTACAGCATCCTTGACAGCATTGAAGTCATGCCCGGACATTACTCCATCTTTTGTTAGTTTGGGATACCAAACATTTAACTCTTGATACACATGCTCAACAGCATGATTGTCGTCAATATAAATAAAGGAAACTGTGTCATCCCCAAAATTGCCTGCAAAGTTCAAGCTATCCATTCTAATAGGTATTACAACCTCCGCAACTCCTTGTGCTAATAAATTTGCTCTAAAAGTACCAACAAAGTCTCCCCAGTACTCTTTCGGAATATGTGGAACTTTAGGCGCCTCAAAAATATCGCAAGCATAGAAAACTAACTTCTTACCCATATCCTTCATCCGTTGTGCAAAATAACAAGTAGACTTACCAAGAAAGGTTCCTAACTCGATAGCAATATCTCCATCCTTCATTTTGTCAATTGCCGTATTGTAAACCTCTTCATAGTCAAACCAACCAAAAATAGTTTTCCAGTGTTCCGAACTCATCTTAAGTAACCCTTCATACTAATAATATTTGTAACCCTGCACAATGCTTATAATTTCGGTAATAGCCTCATCGAGGTCTTCGCCTTTTGCACCAAATCTCTTTGTCAGCACTTCTGATATACTCAAATAAACTGGGCTTCGGTTGACCAGCACCTTCTTAGACTTCCTTAACTTTTTCTTTTTTACTTGCATTGTTATTTTAAAAATCCTTTTGCAATAAGAACTTTATTTAGCTCGTCATCGTCTCTAATCCAGTCCAATACATCTGTACTTTTGGAACATCTATAGGGAGAATTTAACAAGTCTATCTTATGTGTAAGTAAGTAACGAGCACAAACATCCCTATCCATTGGAAACTCAGGAAGATTCTCACAACACCACTTCGCACAGTCAACCCAACGTTGAATCTTTATCTCATCCCCTCTTGGATTTCCTTCAAAACTTCTAAAATGATAAACTTTTCCTTGAGAAGGTTCGGGAGATATCATCTTATTTGTTTCCTTGTTCCAAACCTGACAATGTGGAAACATAGACCATCTAAACCTTCTTCTATCACACAACATGTTTTCCTTCCAACACAATGTAGGAACATGAATAAACTTTTCATTTTGATAACCTTCTACGTCAAAGGTTGCATAACCAACATCTTTTACCTTTTCAATAATCTCCTTTAAAGACACAAGAACCTCGAATTCAATAAACTCGTCTGAGTCTACTGAGAACACCCAATCATTCTTAGCCCGCTGAGCCATTGCATCTCGATAGTATTCACACCAGTAACGAGGCTCCTCACTGGTAATGACTCTATCTGCATACTTCTTCACAATCTCAACAGACCCGTCAGTACTTCCATCATCTGAAACTATAATTTCATCGAAGTGCGGTCTCACATGCTCCAAAAATCTAGTCAGAATCTTTTCATCGTTATGGGATACAGTAATCAAAGTAACTGGGTTCATATCTTGCTTCCTTTCCTTTTGTGATACATATTCCTCAACTCTTTGAGCTGTCCTCTCTACGGTAGCCATCTATCCACGCTATCCTTTCATATAGTTGCTCTTTAGTAATATATTTGTTCTCAATCGTGTCGTAAAAACAAATATCTAACTCTAAATACAGAGGCAATATTTTTCTGTAGTACTCAGCATAATGAATGTAGCGGTCATCCGACATCTCTATACCCTTTCGAACCAGCAATCGGTACATCCAAATATCTCTGTCAGGGCATACGCAACAAACAATCTTAACACCATTATCCTTTGCATATCGTCTAAATAATTCTGTTGACCCTCCTTTTGGATTCCAAGGAATTGCATCGGTTGTGTACCTCTCAGGCAACCTATCTAAGAAATCGATATCAGAATTTGGTTTAACATAGTCAAAGTGGTGGTCAAAGTCTATGAAAGGAAAACCGGTCAGTCGGGCATATTCCTTCGCATAAGTAGTCTTGCCGCTACCATAAATACCTATCGCAAAAATTTTATTCGACTTATGTAAAGGACCTTGTAGAAAAGTATTCATGTCACTCCTAGTACTCGACAGTTATTTTTAACTCTTTCTCTTTTTGCCATAACCCCACATAGTAATCTCGGATAAAACTCATTTCTGATACCTCTTTCCATCCTTTAAAATCAGACTTCGCCCACAAGCTTTTATGCCTCTCATAAGGATTTTCATAGTAAGAAGAATCCTTGTCCATCATGCACTCGACATTATCAGTCCACCAAAGCGGTGTCAACAATAAAATAGTTTTCTTTACAACTCGTTTAGCCTCTTTAAGCAAAGCTAAACCACCATCTTTCGTAAGATGCTCTATTACATCAATCATAAGTATAATATCAAAACTGTTATCCTCAAAAGGTAATGGAAGCTTGTTTAAATCCCAAACAACATCTGGGCTAAACCTCTTCCAAATATCCACAGTTGTTACTGGGCTCGTCAATAACGTAGACAAGGTCTTATCCCCGCAACCTAAATCTAAAATCTTAGATTGTCCTCCAGCTAACTTATTTATATAGCCAGGAAGGCTAATCGAAGTCAACGCTGTTAAAGTTTTGCCAATAACGCAATCATGCTCTGCTTGCCGTCCTCCTCGCGTTTCTTGTAAGTACTGACCCGCAAGTGGATGCCCTGCATACCAGTGCAAACCAATCGAACCATTTGTAAACCTACTAAGGTCTTCTGTTTTATAGATATCATGAATTCTGGCCGCATCGTAAGCATACACAACATCCATTGGAATATTGACAGCATTCAATTGTGGAAGAATTCTTTGAATAGAACTAACTGTTGGAAATAGATGATTCGACAAAATAGAACCAATACTCTGATAGTTCGTTGAATTCCAAGCCTGCTTCGTTCTTTTCCAAATATACCTGTAGTACAAGTTATCTCTTGATGCAAGCATAAACCCAATCGAATGACCATACCGGCAAATGCAGACACCAGTATCTATATGCGCGTTCTCAGGTGTATTAAAGGGAAGGAAATCCATTGGCTTAAAATACAAAATATCCATATCCGACCACAGACCTCCAACAGTAGATAGCAAGTACCATCTAAGAAAATCTGACTTGTACACTTCAGATAAAGAATTATCTACCCCTATAAGCGAGAAGTCGAAAGGAACAACTTTTATTGGCAAGGCTACCAATTTGTCAAACCAGTCTTCGCCAGTATACTCATACTTCTGCTCAAAACTTACCCAACTCTTTTCCTTTTGTGGAAATCTTGGATAATAGAATCGTATCTGCCAATCTCTATTCAAATTCAAAAAAGTCTTTACAGTCATGTATCGTAGATATGATATCTTATCCCCACCAAAGTATACATGCAATATCTTCGGAATTTTAGTTAAATGCCACATTATAGAAGTCCTTCCAAAGTTGACAGCCTCCACAAACCCAGAGACTTATCAGTCCATCTATAATGGTCTTCAAGACATCCCTCAATAATAATTCTCTCTGGTTCTGGGAAGTTGAACGGTTTCAATTGAAAATTTATAGCCCTCCATTGTCCATCCAGGATATCAAAATAAGGTCTTGTATCGCTTAGAAAGGTCGTCATCAAAACATACTCTGCTCCGGAATCGACAAAGTTCTTTAATATCTGTCTTACCGTATCGTACGAAAAATGAACCAAACCATCTCTTGAGAATATCAAATCTGCCTTTGGTAAGATGTCGTCAACTATATTAAGTGTTTTAAAAGAACGTTGCGGTGCTAAATCAGGCTTTTCATATTCTTTTCTAAGAGCCTCTACCATCTCCTCAACAATATCCACCCCAAGATAAGCTCTAAGCTCGAACTGGTCAATTATTTCCTTCATCCAAAAGAAGTCGCCACAAGGAGCATCTATCATTGAATCAATCTCAAGGCTATTTAACAAAGTTACCAAATGAGGCCTTAAGGAAGCGGTTGTTATTAAATCCGACCCAGTACCAGACCTTGAATCTATACCATGCCAGTAGTTAGTATGATATATATTTGTAAAATGTTCTACAATTTTGTTTTTATCCACTCTCCTACCCTCCTCGGTGTAGCAGTCTCTTGAAATAATTCTTGAGCTCTGGTACCAATTCTCATACAAATTTCCTTATGTTCCTCATAAAAACGAATCAAATCGACTATATCAGAATAATCATCCTTACAAAGAACATAATGCTCATCTGGTACTAAAGATTTACCAAAAGGCAATAGCTCTGGTAATCTTGGTGATATTGTACAGCACCCTAAAGCCATATATTGAAACTGTGCCCTATCCAACATGTTATTACTCCAACCTGGAACAAACACAGCAAGAAAGGTATCGGATACCTCCTGCAAATATTTCAATCGACTTACAGGTTCCGTCTGTAAATTTGTAAAATGTTTCTTTAGTAACCGTTTAAGAGTCTGCCTACGAACTTTAGCATTTCCATAAGCTCGCTGTCTATAGCTAATAAAACCATTTGCAGTATACTTTACCCAACTCAACAGTAAATTGTACTGCTTCCAATTATGAAAACTAATCGGTGGAAAAGCAAAAACACCATCCGTCTCTTCATGACAATGAAACTTAAAAATAGGCAATGAAGAAGAAACCACATCCGGAGTGTCTGCAAAATCCATTAAGAAAGTCTTTCTATTTATAGTTACCGTAAACCCATCTCTTTTCTCATATTTGATAGGGCAACGAATTTCCTTTAACATATTTAACATGTATTGAAAATGTACATCATAATATCTCTGACCTACCGCTTCTGGAAAGATTACGTTAAACACCTAAGACACCCCACTCTCTATCTTGGTTTCTTTTAATAATGCTAATCCTATCATAGAACAACTTTTCGTTGTCCTTCCACTTTTCTTTTACATCAGCTACACCGTATCGTAACCGTGGATGATACAAATGCATAGCCCTTGCGGTTATCTTATGATAGAAACAACCATTCTTTATTAACCTGCTTACCACGTCAAGGTCATCCCAACAAAAACCAACAAAGTCTTCATCATAGCCACCAATATCTAAAAACTCTTGCCTATTCATTCCCATAAAGAAAGGATACTCAGTATTGAGCAAGTGCGTACTTCGAGCACCGCCATCAAACATTTGCAATAAAATATTATCTGGTGTTCCATTCTTAACATTTATTAAGAAATCGGCACTTCTATCATCCTTACCCTCAGTAATAACTAATCGTTTTGGATTCTCATTTAACAACTCTACCATATACTGAACGCAATTATTCAATACATACATCTCAGGACAGGTTATTAACATATTCTTACCGGTAGCCATCTTTGCGCCTATATTGATAGCAAAACCGGGTATTCGCCACTTCAAACCTTCACTATTTCGATGTCCCGTAAAAACATACTTAATAGGTAATCTACTTTGATAGCTATCACAAACCGCTTTAGTGCCATCCTCAACTCCGTCATTTAGAACTAAAATTTCATACTCACAAGGTACTGTCTGCCTAGCCAACGACTGCAAACCATATGTAAGCAAATCCGCTCTCTGAAAACTCGGTATAATAATTGATAGCATCATACCTTACCCCACTCCCTTCCAACATTTCTAATTCGCTGGTCTTTTCTAGCTAAAAACAAATCATAGTTATAGACCCACGCAGGATTTTCCGGGTGCATTTGTGCATCGCATCTAACACCATGATATAGATGTATAATCTTTGCAGGCAACTTTCCGTACTTCATAGTCTTATCCCATAAAAGTCGGTACACTAAATCATTATCGTCACCCGCGTATCCAATAAAATCCTCATCGTAACCACCTATATCAATAAACTTCTTCTTGTACATCGCCATAAGATAAGGCATGGTTACAGCATCGGTTCCTACAATACCACTAGTTAGTGATACTATTGCATCCATTGCCTCTAAAGGAGTTTCCTTATTATTCAGCAGATACTGCGTTACTGTTCCAACATCATCAAAATACATCGATTCTGGAATCACTAGGTAATCGGATTGTCCTAACGCGGCGGTAGTCAATAAATCTAAACAACTGTTTAAATGATATACTTCCGGACAAGACAAAATAATTATGTCTGCAGTACATTGCTTAACCCCTACGTTGATAGCAAAGCCAGGTACTCTCGACTTTATTCCATCAGCATTTCTCTGTCCCGTAAAAATATACTTAACATCAAAGTATGCTCTATACTTTTCACATACGATTTCTGTTTCATCCTTGATACCATCATTAACAACAACAACTTCAAGGTCATACTTTGTTCCATGATTTACAATCGATTGTAAACTCAAATCTAGTAAACGAGCTCTCCGAAATGAGGGTAAAATTAAACTTACTTTCATTTCTTTTTCTCCTTCTTAGCCAGCTTCTTGCTCTCCGGCGGTTTAGGCAGGTCTCTACCTTTCTTTCGAGAAACAACATTCCCATCAGGTAGGCGAACTATATAAGTAGTGGCCGTCTCTTTAAGCTTTTCAGCTTCGACCAATTTGCGGGGTTTACTGCGGTCTGTATCATTGACGTAAACCTTCATCTTTTTCCTCCCTGTCTAGCAGCTCAAAGGAAGCAGCTATTGACACTTACCTTATGGTGCAAGCATTTGCTTGCTCTTGTAACTTTATTAACATGCCAGCATCTACAGCATAGCTATCATGTGTTCTCTGTACGTCTACTACGGGACCACCATCTTTAACAACAGCCTTGAATGTCGTATTAGCTGGAATCAAATAATATGCCTCTGTCTCAAGCAATACCATTGGCTTAGTGGTAGCGCAACCTACGACAAAAAGGATACTCAACAATAATAGAAATCTTCTCATTATTTCCCATCCTTTTCTGTTTTTGTTCCATACTCATATACACTTATAAAAGCGTGCTCATCCCTCATATCCTGCATTTGCTTTCCAAGCTGTGCCGCTAACTGTGGCTTACCATCAGCAAGAGCTTGACGATATTCTTTTTGGATTCCTTGAAACTTTGCCCAAATACTCTTTCTCTCTGCCCTTGCTCTCTTATTCGGGTCAAAGAAGTAGGCAGCTATCTTTATCAAATTTACTATTGCTGACCATATTCCCATATCTTCCTCCTTCACTCGGGGGGCGGTTACCCGCCCCCCATAGACAACTACTTATTTGCTTGATACCCCAGCTCTTAAAGCGGCAAGCCCTAAGAAACCAAGGACAGTGTTTACAATTGGTAATGCGCCTGCAGGAATAAGTCCCATAGCAAATGCACCATTAACTAAAACACCAACTATAACCACAATGTAGGTTTTCCATCCCTTTAACATAACTACCTCCTTTTTAGTTGCCAATCACGAAAGACCTGATTATTGATTTACATAACCAGCGTTACCGGAAACAATTGCATCAGCTTCCGCCTCTGTTGCTTCTTTCTTTTCACCTGAACTTTCAAACGGCTTCTGTCCTTCGGCCCAGAACGAATCCCAAGCAAAAAGTCCAAGACCATTTAAAGCATGTCTCCCTCTAGTCTTACCGAATAGTCCAAGTATTCTTTTGGGTTGTGAAGCTGAATCAAGTTCCGCATAAGTTGCACGAGCTTCAGCAATCGCTTCCTCTTCACTTATATAACCAAGAGCCGCTAATCTTTCGATAACAGCAATCTTCTCAATAGCTACAGTGTATTCCTCTGTCTGAGAAAACCCTACGCCACCAAAAATTGAATACATGTTTGCTGATTCGGTTCCCTTCTGTGCATGAATCGCAGGTGGTGAAAAGGCATAAGACTTATATTCAGAATTGTCAACAACTTCAACTTTTCCAACTGCCACTTGTCCTTGCCCCATCGCTTGACCTTGGCCCTGTCCTTGTGCTTGGCCCTGTCCTTGTGCTTGACCTTGCCCTTGACTTTGGTCTTGGTCTTGGTCATTGTTCAGCAAGTTTGTATTCATATTGGTATTGCGATTATCGTTGTCATTCTGGCTGTTCCCACTATTAGCAATCCCCTGCTGTTGTCCTTGCTGATTGGTATTCTTGTTTTTGTTAATACCGATTTGTCCTTGCCCTTGCTGATTGGTATTGCTATTATCATCAATCAATCCGGCAAATGCGGGCAATGCAATTAAAGCCACTACTAAAACCATCACAAAAATAATACTTCGTTTCATTTCTAACTCTCCCCTGCTACTTAGGTTCATAGATTAAATAGATTTAACCACCAGCCACTTTCCTAACATGCCATACTATCACCTCCTCTCAGGAAAAGTAGTAAGAGCTACTTTGCCTTCTTTAATACGACTGGAACATCAATGCCTGTCTTTCGAAGAATCAAAGCATTGTAGCATCGTATTGTCTCTTTTATTTGAGCAATACTTTGCTCTTCTTTCCCGCCTTCCATCTTTGCAACCTCCACAGCAACCTCATTCTGGTTCATCGGTTACCTCCTCTCTAACTCTTTGTTTAACGGATGGATAATCCCACCGGTATCCTTATATATGAAACCCCTATACAATCCATTACAATTGATGTTAGCGTGGTTTTCTAGAGGTTTTAAATGCCTCTTAGCGAACAAAAGCCCAAAAAGGTACATATAGCGTCAAAACTTGGCAAATCAGGTATTGCTCCAAAGGAGCATTCGTAAATGGGTTCCAAACACCCAAAGCGATGCTCGTCAAACCAGTAACAAAACTCAATCCCAAAACCATCAAAGACATCGCTGTCCAACCTGCTATCCAAGCACCAACCACACAAGCCATAAGTACCCCTAAAGCAAAAATAGTTCTCTTTCTTATCTTCTCCCAAGTAGAGTCTGCACCATAGCCTAAACTGAACCCAGCAGCCAAACAAGGATACATTAACAAATATCGCCAATCCCAAGCAGCTAACACAATTGCAACCACACTAGCGGCTACCGCTAAGACAAAAGAACCTAAAAAGCGTCTAAGCCACTTCTTCCCACCCCAGTGCATCGTAGTCCCGCCCCACATATACAATACTGAAGCGATGAAGGACATAAAACCTCCAAATGCTACCAATCCCCAATTCTCAGCTCCCCACATAGTACCCTCCTTTTAGAATATCTTCTCAACAATAACCCACAAAAGAAACTTTCCGTTACCCCTTATTAGAATCCTATCAATCTTTCTTTCGAAGTAACGATTGTTCCAACGACAGCCCTCATAAAGTCTTAGAGGAGGTAAATTCTCAGTCGCATTGTAGAAAATGTCAACATTTCCCTTTTCAAGATAAAAGTGCAAAGAATACTTAAGCACTCTCGTACCGCAATTATCTTGTTCCGGTATAACTATCTCCTTATCTCTATCAACCGACTCTGATAGAAGAACCGGATTAAAGTAAGGCCCATCGCTTGTCTTTAGCAAACCAATCTCGTTCTCGTTATAGTAGACAAGAGTACTTATCTGAGCCCCAGGTTCGACTGTCTTCCCATCCAAAGTTTTTCGCAACGAACTGACGTTCTTGTATGTAGGCATACCTACCTCTCCTTCATATTATGAACAATCTCAACTAGTTTATTATGCTTAGCCTTTGCTTCATCGAAACAATTCTTTAACTCATATGTTCGCGTATCTAGCTCACCAACAGCCAGATAAGAATGTATTAACATGTACAGACCAACCAAAATAAGAATACTAAGTATGAACCGTTTGAACTTGCTCATTCTTTACTACCTCATCTCTCGTCTTAAAAGAAAAACACTTCAAAGAACTCTCTGGGTTAAGATTTACTACCTCAATGCCTGCTTCTGCTATTGCAGGCGCAAGAGTTTCAAATTCTTTACGATAGCAATCAAGCTTTCTGTTAAACTCAACAAGGTCTCTATTCGGATAGCCATCATGCCAGTGAGACTTAGTCTTTGCGTGCAGGTCCAACCCAAGCAAATAAATTGGATTTGCCCCAAGAGCAACTGCTAGCATCAACGCTCCAAGTGCAGAATTCTTTCCAGGATAAATCCCATAGTCCAAATCTCTACTTATAATATCCGAGTTTGTTCTCTTCACAAGATATACATCATCTTTAAATTGTTTTATCGTAAGAGGACAAAGAAAAACTCGAACCCCCTCAAAGGCCAACCACTTCTCAAGCACATCTATGCCAGAATGTTTACTAAGAAAACCATTGTAAATCTTATCATAAAAATCTTGGTCCATTGAATAGTTAATAGTAGCCTTACTGTAATACTGGAACGCTTTATTAACACCTATCGTAAATTGGTCATTCAATCTCTGACAATCAAAGTCCGCTAAACTTTCCCCACCGGCTATTATAAAACATCTCTTGAGGCGAAAAGAATTACTGTTAAACTTTTCCGTAATGTTGTGATTGATATTCATACATCTGCTCGACCTATTTAACGTCGTAGCGTTTCTATATGACCTGTCAACATTTATATTATAGTAGTGAACCGATGTTCCCATCTAGCATACCCTACTTTTTAGTTTTCTTGAAATCTGGTGATGCACAATTACCGGATTGTCCACTTTCACCAAAGGTTCCCTATCTCCAGGTAAGGAAGCAATGTAACAATATTCCAAAGGAAGTTGATAGCATTTCATTTCGAGTTGCTTTAGCACATTCTGAAGTACTTTCTGTTCCCACATACTAGTTTCTTTGCAAGCGCTATCCCAAGCCTCAAGCAATTGTTTACTCTTATCGCAATTTCTAAACCAGAGGGTACCACTTAGAAGTTCGTATCTTCCCTGTGGATAATTGTAACCATACCAAGCATTCTTATCTAGTAAGTGCGCCGCTATACAATACTCTTCCGGAATGGCTAAAAAGATTCCTGGATAAAAGTTTATCTCGGCGTCAACATCTACAAATACGATATTCTCTTTGTGTAATCCCATCATCGTTCTTAAGAACTCCGGTTTATGAGAGGTATTCTTTAACCAACTTCCTCGATTAGGCACCCCACGAACATCGGAAGGCAACTGTAGCTTCCTAATCGAAGGCATTAAATATCTATGACAGACATCCGCATAAGGTGTTCCAAGTGTAAAATAAGATGTTATAACAAAACTGTTAGTTTCCATCAAATTATATATCCGTAGCCCCAAGTACCGGTAATAGCTCCATATGAACTTAAATCAACCTGAGCCGTATTGGTGAGCCCCGTTATATCATCCGGAAGAATTATCTTCGCATTGTTGTCAAAGATTTGTATAAGAATTACATACGGTGCAGAAAGGCCTCCGGTGTGCGTTATTGTTAGAACACCTGCAACAAGGCTAGCATTCGTAAAAGTCCCTGTCGTAAGAGTCGCTCCGCCGCCAGAATAGCCACTTGTCCCCGTACCACTGTAACCACTGTCGCCAGCTACACCACTGTATCCTGAATATCCACTTATACCACTCCAACCACTTATTCCCGAGTATCCTGAATATCCACTTATACCGCTATATCCAGATATTCCCGAGTAGCCACTAAAGCCTAAACCGCTATAACCCGATGTACCTACTCCACTGTAACCGGATATTCCGGAATAACCACTGTATCCGGAAAAACTTGAATAGCCACTAATACCGCTATAGCCACTGTATCCGGAAATTCCACTCTCCCCACTATAACCCGAATAGCCACTTATTCCGCTGTATCCTGATATACCAGAATAACCACTGTAACCACTGATTCCGCTATATCCAGAAGTACCTACTCCACTGTATCCAGATATTCCCGAATAACCACTTATACCGGAATAACCACTGTAACCGGAAATTCCCGAATGACCACTTATTCCGCTGTAACCGGAATATCCGCTATCACCAGAATAGCCACTATAGCCAGAAATACCCGAGTAGCCAGAATAACCACTAATACCGCTATCTCCGGAATAACCGCTTATTCCCGAATAACCACTATAGCCTGAATATCCGCTTATACCGCTGTAACCGGAAAAACTTGAATAGCCGCTTATTCCGCTGTAGCCGGAAAAACTTGAATAGCCACTAATACCGCTGTAGCCACTAAAACTTGAATAACCACTTATTCCACTGTATCCCGAATATCCACTGATTCCACTATAGCCCGAATAGCCGCTAGTTCCAATCCCACTGTAGCCAGATATACCAGAATAACCAGAGTAGCCAGATATACCGCTGTAACCAGAATATCCACTTATACCGCTATATCCTGAATAGCCACTGGTTCCCGAACTACCGGAATATCCACTCGTTCCTACACCACTGTATCCTGATATTCCCGAATAACCGGAAGTTCCTATCCCACTGTATCCTGAATAGCCACTTATTCCGCTATAGCCACTGTATCCGGAAATTCCTGAATAGCCACTTATTC
>Ga0307376_10003471_pt1 | contig 14718 bp, 13 predicted proteins | sample TR2MG_FD_202536 | JGI IMG/M metagenome (GOLD analysis project Ga0307376, IMG submission 202536) | Soil microbial communities from Risofladan, Vaasa, Finland - TR-2 | ecosystem: Environmental > Terrestrial > Soil > Coastal area > Acid sulfate soil | place: Finland: Risofladan, Vaasa | collected...
TGTTATCTTAAGTGGTACTAACGGAAAAGTGAGAGCTTTAGTCGTTAAAGCGGGTAAACTCTTACTTAAAAGCGAGATTAAAAAACGCGGTCTTACCGAACCAAGCCAAAAAATGCACGAGATGAACTTTGCTTCCAACAACCATGATTGGGATAACGATGAAGGCGCAACTGGTTTTGAGTGGTTGAGTAGAGACAAAGACGAAGTTCAGAAATACATTGACGATCCTTGGTGCGGATTTGTGAGTCCTGCTAACCTTTGGCTAGAATTTCTTCACGGATTTGAGAAAATTTATGACTCGAAACAAGAACAAAATATTTCAAAAGATTTACCTATCCATTTCATCTCTGGTTCGTTATGCGTTATAGGTAACAAGACCAAGGGAGTTACCGCCATGATTGATCGCCTTAAAAAATACGGCATAAAGGATGTAACCTTTAAATTTTACCAAGATGCTCGACACGAAATTTTTAACGAAATTAACCGCGATGAAGTTTATCAGGACGTAATTAATTGGCTTAATTCACATCTGTGAAATTGAAAACTTCTAATTCCACCTTTTTTTTTTAATTGAAAATATAAAATACCAAAAATATAATTATAATTATAAGGAGAACACAAAATTCGTGCCGAATGTAGAATTTACCTATCTTAGGAATATAAATTCTTAAACCCCGAGAGCTAATGTATACTTTCATGCGTTTTTTTATTCCGGGAATCCCGCTTTCTTGATGATATCGTTCATGACAATCGTGATGGACTAAATCAATGTATTTCGGGTCGAACAATTTTTTATTATCGTAGTAGATGTGGTGTAGAGTAGAATAATATGGATCTAATACATTACTACAAATCGGACATGTAAATATTTCATTTTCAAGAGAAAAATACTCTATCAATAATGCTTTTGCCTCAGTCCAAGCCTTTGACTTTTGAAAGTTATTGTATGCTGTTTTAAAATCAAGAGAATTTTTCCTAAGATAAATTTTCGCAAACTTGCTATACTTTTCTAGTTCTTTCAGAATTTTTTTATGCCTGTTTGTTTTACCTGACACATTAACTCTCCATTATTATGATTATAACTTACCAAAAATGACTTATTCTAATCAAGAAGTATTGGGAATAAATTTATATCCGTATTTAAAAAAAAAATACAAATTTAAGTGACCAATGTGTTGAATTTTTCAGATTTAGAAGACTCGAGGCTTGTAAGCAAGTTTAAAATAGAATACAACAATTCTGATACATAATTAATACACACGATTTACACAACATTTATATATGATTGTGATTATATAATAAGTAGAAACAAAAAAATAAATATTAAACAAAAACAAAAAAAACAAATTGGAGGAAATAATCATGACTTACAACAAAAAAATTGAATTAGACGACATCAAATGTAAAATATATTCCCAAGTTTTAACAAGTTCTTTTGTTAGCCGTTAAATTTTAAATAATTTTTTTAACTTTTATAAGTGTGTACAAACTACATAAAAAATCACGATAATAAAAATAAATAAAAAACTGCTAAAAATATTTCAAATCTACAAAAAACTAAATAAAAAAAACATGAATAAGGAGGTAAAAAAGATGGATATAATAAAAAAGGCGGATTTAAATCCAAGGTATTTTGAAGAGGTTAAAGATTTAAAAAGAAAATGCCAATCATGGCAAGATTATAAAACGAGATATTTATTTACTTAGATATTAACCAAATTTGACTATTAATTGTATAAATAACCATATAATAAAAAAGAAAAGAAAAAATGGAGGAGAAAAAATAAAAATGAAAATATCAGGATCAGGAAGTCTTTCGGGAATGAAATTAAACGATACTTTAGTTGTGTCAGGTTCCGCTAAAATCGATGGAAATTTTGAATGCGAAGGGTTTAGATCATCTGGTTCAATGAGAGGAGAAGGTGATTTAACTGTCCACGGCGATGTTAAAAGTTCTGGTTCATTCAGATTAAGCGGAAACCTTAAAGCTGAAGGAAACGCGAAATTTTCAGGTTCAACTACGATTGGTCAAGGGATCAAAATTGATGGAGCGTTTGGAAATTCAGGTTCGTTAAGGGCTGGAGACAAAGTCGAAGCAGATCAAGGAATAAGGCTTTCAGGCTCAACGAGAGTTGATGGTGGTTTATTTTCACAAGAAACCATCGAAATAGAGGGTTCTACAACGATTAATGGAGATCTTAATGCTAAAGAAGTGTTGATCGGCACCCAAACCGCCATTAGGAGTAAATATATCGCTAAACATCCATATATTGTTTCTGGAAGTATTTATGGGGTGGATACAGTTGACATTAGCCACACTCTTGTTGATGGAGATGTAAAAGGACGTCATGTTATTATCGGAAACCGAACTGAAGTTGGTGGAAATGTTTATTATATAGACAGTATTAAAGTAGACGATAAAGCGGTATTGGCAAATGAGCCAATTCAAATTTCCGAAATAGATGAAGGTAGAATAGGAAAATAAAAATATGTTTTTTTAGAATAAATTTAACTTTATAAAATTAAAAATTATGAATTATCCATTAAATTGGATGGAGGAATGAATATGTATAAAGAAACAGAAAATGATGATAGAGAGGATCGAGAAAATCGTGATATTGAAAAGATCAAGAATAAAATAAAATGGGAGCTGGAGGATATCAAAGACGATCTTATGGAAGAGTTAGAGACCTTACACGAAGACTTCGAAGATGAAATAGAAGATTTGAAAGACACAAAAGAAGAGATAAAAGAGGAACTTTTAGAAGAATTAGAGGATTTACAGGACGAGAGAGATTACATTATACGCGAAATCGAAGATACAAAAGATGGATTGAACGAAATAAAAGAAAACGCAAGAGAGCAAATTGAGGAAGCTAAAGTAAGGTTAGAACATGTAAAAGCTAAAATGGAAAAACATAGAGAGAAATATCTTGACAAAATCCAAAAAAGAATAGAAAAAGCTCAGAAGAAAGTTGCAAAACGTATAAATATTTCAGTTGATTCCGAGACGAGCGATGAATGGAGGGATTGGTCTGAAGAGTTAGGATCATCCGTATCAGAGCTAATTAGAAAATCTATGAGGTTTGTTAAGAATAACATAGGGGATCTATCAAAATTAGAGGAATTGGGAGAGAATATTGAACGTGCAGTTAAAGAATCAGGAATAGAGGATCTAGCAAGTGAAATCGAGCGCGAGGTTGAAGGAAAAAAGAAAAAGTCTAAAATTAAAATTGATCTTTCGAGTTCAAGTTCAAGCGATAAAGATCGAATAAAAAAGAGAGTCAGGGGTTTAATCAAGCTTCAAAAAAGTTTACCGATTGAAAAACTGGCTCAAGCACTTAACCGAGCAAACGAGGACGCTGAAAATCTTATTTACGAATTAGTCGACGAGGGTATTGAAGGTTCATTGGAGAAAGGAGTGTTTAAATTCACGAGCGCTCCTGAAGAAGTGATTTCAAAAATTAACGAATTGATTGACAACATTTAAATACGGCTCATTGTAGGGATAAAAACCTAAACCAGATAAATCAAATTAAAGGGAATTAGAGGATATTGAAAAAGTGAATTAAAAAATCAGAAAGTGTCATTTAACAAAGAAATAAATAAAATTAATAGTTTTTTGAGAGATAATTTACCAAGTGAAAGTAAATTGAAAGAAGAGATGTAGAAAATAGAAAAATTAAGAAAAAAAAAAAACTGAAAAGAAAGATGTGAAAATGAAATGGAGGAATTAGCAAATAAGAACTCATTTAGAAGTTATATGTATTTTTGGTCGGGACAATTATTTTCTCTATTTGGATCAATGGTTGTCTACTTTGTAATAATATGGTGGGTTACAGTGGAAACACAGAGCCCAATATATCTAGCAATCGGTTCATTTTTGTTTATTCTTTGTCAAGTGATCTTTATGCCAATTGCGGGAGTTCTTGCTGACAGATTGAACAGAAAAGTAATAATTGTAGTTGCTGACTCTCTACAAGCAGTTGCAACTCTAATTTTACTTGTTTTGTTTCAGATGAATCTTGCCAATATATGGATTGTCTTAATATTCATAAGTGTTCGCAGTATTTTTCAAGCGTTTCATTTACCAGCAGTGAATTCTATTATACCAGCGATGGTCCCAAAAGAAAATTTGTCCAGAATTAACGGGATTAATTTCTTGTTTACTGGAGTAGTTCAAATTATTGCACCATTAATAGGGGCAACTTTAATGATTATTTTTCCAATAAACACGATTCTTTGGGTCGATGTCATAACATTTCTTATAGCTTTAATCCCGCTAGTGCTCATCCAGATTCCATCAGTCGAGAATCATGGAGAAAATGTTGAAAAGAAATCATTCTTTAGGGAATTCAAACTTGGTTTTCAAACTATTAAGGTTATACCTGGACTAGTTACAATAATTTTTCTATCGATGTTACTCAATTTTTTAATAAGACCTTTTGATACATTGATGCCCTATTATATTAACGTTTTTCACGGTGGTTCTGCTACACATTTAGCAATAGTCTTAGTGTTTTTTCAAGGTGGTATGATTTGTGGTGCCCTTTTAACTTCAATCAAGAAAACCTGGAATAGTAAGATGAAAGTTATATTTGGTTGTATTTTTATTCTCATGATGGGGTATGGGATTATGGCTTTGGCTCCTCCAGGAGGATACTTAGTAATAGGTATAGGTGGTGTTGCGATGGGCTTAACATTACCAATTATAAATGCCTTATATCAAACTTTTATACAAACGGTTGTTCCAGCCGATAAAATGGGGAGGATTACTTCCATCGATAATTCGTTATCCATGTCAATCTCTCCAATCGGAACTTTACTCTCTGGGCCTTTAGCGGAAATGTTTGGAGTTGGCAATCTGTTTCTATATTGTGCTATTCTTGGTGTGATTGTAACTGTTTTAGTTTGGAGTTTTACAGGTATCAAGAATGTAGATTATGAAAGCAAAAGTGGATTGGAAACAATCACTAGCAATATAAATAGTATTAAAAATTAATTTTTTTTATTTTTTATTTACTCTGGTTACCAATTTTGATACCTAAATACCTAGATGTGTATATGTTCCTAATCAAATATGTAATATGTGTTACATCCCACTATTTTAAATTTTCATTTCATAAATTATAATAAACCTGATATGTGATTAATTTAAATTACTGGAATATTGATTTGATAATTTTAGATTAAGTTTATTTAAAGTGAATTTTTCACAAATCCACCATCAACTTGGATTACTGTTCCAGTAATATAACTAGCTTTATCGGAAGCTAAAAAAATTACGAGATTTGCTAACTCTTGAGGGCGACCCAATCTCCCTAAAGGGATGTTATCTACCCAATTCTTCATTATTTCTTGTCTTGATTTACCTAAATTATTCATTTGAGTTTTTATTAGTTCTTCCATTCGATTGGTTAATGTTGGTCCAGGACAGACAACATTAACTAAGATATTATCTTTTGCATATTCGTTAGATAAGGTTTTTGCGAAACCTACAACTCCAAGGCGGGTTGTATTTGACAAGATCAAATTTTTTAGTGGTTGTTTAACAGATACTGAAGTTATCGCAATAATCCTACCAAACTCTTGCTTCTGCATTATTGGTAATACTAACTTAGAAATGTGAATGAAGGAAATCAGGTTTAATTTTATAGATTTTTCCCAATCATCTCTGCTTATTTCACTAAATGGAGCTGATGGTGGACCACCTGCGTTATGCACTAATATGTCTATACGCTTAAACTCATTTAATGTAGTTTCAACTAGTGTTTGAATCTGGCTTTCATCATTTAAATCGGTAATAACTCCAAGAATTCTATTATTATTAGCAGAGGGTTTAAACTTGCTAATTTCTTCTTTCGCCAGCTCTATATTGTCTTTAGAACGACTACAGATAATTATATGTGCTCCTTCGCTATAAAATGCTTTAGCACACGCCAAACCTAATCCTTTACTTGAAGCGAGAATTAGTGCAACTCTATCTTTCAACCCTAAATCCATATAAATATCACCTAATCTTTTGGGTTGTGAATTAATTAAAATTCTACCTTAATATTTAACCCTATACTTCATTTTTTTGGTTTAAATTAGAAAATATATAAAGTGATTCGAGAATTTTGTTAATTTTTGTTGCTTTCTCATCAATTTCTTCTGCTTTTAAACCTAATTTAAAAAAGTTTGCTCGTTCTGTCAACTGGAAATTATGTGAATTTTCCGAGAACTCGAGGAAGCCTAATTTCTCTAATCTTTTTAAGCGTGGCGTAGTATCTTTACTCAATAAATCTAAATCGTAGAAAAGATCAGTTATCTTATGTTCCTTTAGATCACTATATTGTACAATGATCTGCAAATCCAATTTAAAATCTTGAAATACTTTGTCATATCTGGATCCTATTTTATAATCGGCTAGATTAGAGAAAAGTTGGGATATAATGTCATATGTCTCCAAAAAATATTTCTTTGTTATAGACGTTGGATAAATATGGGAACTCATATCCTGCTTCTTTTTTTTTATTAGGTAGTCGTTGATTGCTTTCAATTTTTGTTGTAGATAAAGCGGTTCAATTAAATCTATTTTATGTAATAGTATCGCAATTGAACAATTGATTAATTTCAAGTCTTTTTGAATCCTGATTACATCACCGATGAATTCTATAATTTCTCTAAGGTATCTACTAATGTCTAGAACGCATATGATCAAATTTGCGTGATTAAAAATATTACTATCTTTGCTAAACCAATTCTCGTTTTCTTGACCAGCTAAGTCGAAAACGCCTAAATCTAGTTCGAAAAATGAATAAATACTTGAGTTTATACCCCTAGTAGGATCCAAGGAGTTTTTTAATAGCTTGAGGGGACTTACCATTTCAAAAAATACTTTTTTAATTGTAGTCTTCCCTGTATTAGGTGGACCAACGAATACTATTTTCTTAGTTTCAGCCATATTAATATATATTAGTTGACCTATAAAAATTTAAATACATTTTAAAATCCCAGAGCAAGAATTAGAAAGTTATGTTGAAATGACGCTGGATGCGTGCAAAGACATAATAAACACATTAAAACTTTCCATGAGTAGCTGTTAAAAACGATCTCCATCAAACCAATTCTGGAAGGATCTTCCTTCTTCCTCTCATCTGATTCAGAAATAGGTATATTTGTTGAGTCACAATCTTGACAAACAAATGATTTAATTTTTTCTTCGTGTAAATAGTCGGAACAACAGCAGTTTTTTTTCTTGATCTGGTTTTGTGGTTGTCATTTTTTTAAATAGAACCATTCTTGCTTATTATTTGATGAAAAATTCACTAAGCCTTGCCATACCCTAATTATTTATAATATTTATAATAATTACTTTTGGAAATGGCTAAATTCGGTAAAGCAGATAAATCCGCTATTTATAGTACCAAAGATTTAATTGAAGATTTGAGAAATGAAATACAACAACTTTCTGAAGAATTAGCACAGATTTTTCCAGATAGATTAGTGACTAAACAGGGTAATGCGTTTGGACATACTTGGCTTTCTCAATTATGGGGGAGGAGTGATAGTTATGTTTCATGGGTCGTGGTTAAAAAGGCTGAGAGAATCTCAGATTTTATAATTGGTGAAAAAGCGTTATTGATATTGCAAGAAAAATTAAAGGAGAGATTAAGTGCAAAAGCACTGGGATGTTTTGAAATTATTAGTAAGTATCAAAGTAATGAAATAAGCCCACTTCAATTTGTGGATATGTTGGAAAAAGAATTAGGAAGAGTTTCAGGTGAAATCAAGGTTATTGATGAAGAACTAAGTTTGATTCTTGCCGGAACACATAAATTTATTAAGCATATTCTTGCTCGTATTTCACAACCCACTCATCTAAAATATAATTCACATTACAAATTTTCAAAAGAAAGATTAAACGAATTTAGAGACTTTCTTTATGAAATGTTTGGATCTCGAGCTAAAAAATGTTTTGATAATCTTGAAAGATACAAACTTCTAAATCTTGATTTAAAAGAATATTCAAATCAGCAGTACACAATTACAAAACCCAGTTACTTCCAAAATATTGAAAAATATCCAGAGAAATCCTATTGGTTTGGTTTCTTGCGTGCTGACGCCTCTCGAAACGGAAAGCCTTATAGAATATCTTTTGAGCTCGCAGAAAAAGATAAAGATCGCTTAGAACGATTTGCTGAAGCGGTTGGTTTTCCTATAGACCGTATTAAGTTCCGTACAAGATACAAGTGGTATAAAGGGAAGTTAAAAGGATTTGAATCTGCTCGTCTTGATTTCGTTTGTAAACCAATGGTGGATAAAATCGACGATATAGGTTTTCAACGCTCCAAAGCTGAACAAAAATTTGTACCAGATTATGTAGTACAAGCTCTCAGGGAGGCAAAAAGAACATCAGAGAAAACACACATAGATTGGTGGTTAAATTTACCTGGACAAGTTGCTTTAGCGTTTCTTCTTGGTTTTTACGACGGCGATGGAACTTACCAAGGAGGTAGACAAACAAGAATTTACGCGAACAGTAAGGAATTATTAGAACATATTAAAGAATTATTCGAGATAAAAAACGATGTTTTAACAGCAAAGGCTCCCGGAGAAGATGCATGGGCGTTCGACCGCAAGTATATATCTAAAGGATTTTATTCGCTTGCTTTAGGTCCCAAAATTTACGATATGATGATAAATTCCCACAAAGATAGTATGAAAAGGAAGCGTCCGCAGAATCCCGTAGAACTACAACATTTTTTGGGTGATCAGATTTAAATTCGATTAGATTTTTTTTAACATTATTAGATTATTGTTTTTTTTAAAGGTGGGCATTTCTTATTAATGGTGGTCAATAATAGCATTTATAATTGTTAAGGAACATAGGTTTAGACGCGATTTTTATTAGCCATCGGTTATTGACGTACGACGGAGCTAGGATAGGTACCGATATGTATTACACTTCAGAAAGAATTCATTACACCTCGGACAGCTTTCAGCTTTATCACAAGCTAATGCATAATTACATCTTATTCTATTCAAAGAAGGAGGATTTATTTTAACTCTATGCAGTCTCTTTTCAATATCAGAACGCAATCTTAATCCCTTCTAAATCGACATCGTTTTTAACACAAAAAATTTAATCAAGAATGAAATACGGCTTTTGAGTATTTTTGAAATAATTACTTTTAAGAAGCAGGTCTATTTCTGATATCAACCAGCATATCACATCATAAGGGGGGGAAGTTTGGTATATTTTAGCTGCTCGTTGCTTAATGAAATTCTGCTCTACGTTTTGGAAGTTATTTTGCAGATAGAGCTGCCTTTCCGCTAGCATCCAGCATAAACTATCAAAAGCTATTTCCTTTTCTGCGAGAAAATAAGCTGCAACGCTAATATCATGTTTGATATCATTATTATAATCGAACATTAATTCTCAAAGCTATTATAGATACTTTTAGTAAAAAACATGATTATAAAAAATTTAACCATTCAAGAATCAACCGTGTCAAAATCAACATAAAAGCACAAAAACTGATCTAAACGAATATAAAGAGAAAATATAAAATTTGTATTAATCTGGGGTTAATTCATCTAAGTCGCTTAGATCAAGTCCAGAATCCAAACTCTCAGGGATATCTGATAAGAATTCGTCTAAAATCTCTTTTAACTCGTCTCCTGAGCGTTTCAAAATCAACCTAATTAAACCAATATTTATATCTGGGTCAGAGATAAGTGTAAGTACACCTTTAGGGCCACAACTCGACGCAAAAATTTTCCCTCCTGTAAATTCGCTCGTCACGATTTCTAAATCGCCCAGTTCGAGATTTTTTCCTTGTTCTTCACTTGCACAAAAAACAGCACTAGCAATAGCACCGATACCATCGACATCTGCAGGAAAATATGAAAATTTGGAGACGCTCGCAATAGTAAGTCCTGTTCTGTCAACTAGTATTACTTTTTTAATACCACTCTCGGATTTTATTATCTTCGAAAGAATATTATCAAAACTTTTTGTATCAATTGACAATTCTTACATCACTCTTATTTTACTAACCTATAGTATATATTAGATTTTTAGATATAAAATTGTTATTATAAATAAAAAAGTATATGTATATAAAAATATGTTTTTCCTAATCAATTTCAATTAAAGCAAGGGAAAATTAGGAAAACCTATGAACAACATCATACTTAAAAAATGAAATCGACGGCTTTTTAAAGAAGATTTTTCTCTTTTACGATTTTTCTGTAGTGATCTCTTTCTCTTCTGAGAATTTTAATTTCTTTTTTGAGATCTAAAATTTGATCTTTGACCGTTTCTTTTTCATTTTCTTTTGTTTTAACCTCACTTTTAAGATTTTTTATGTCCTGTTTTAGAGTTGTTATAGAATCAATGTGAACCGAATTTTGATTCTTTAATTTATCAATTTCACTTAACAATCTTTTTCGTGTATTTTCAGAATTTTCAAGCTCAGAGCTCAAACCTATGTTGATATTTTTCATATCCTCTTTTTCTTGAAGAACCTTCTCAACCTCTACTTCTAGTTCTTCTGCTCCTGTTAGCTTTTTTGAAATCACTTCAATGCTTTTCTCCTTTTCTTTTATAAATTCATCTCTTTCAAATAGCTTTTGGTTAAGAATCTTCAAGTCATCTATCAATTTAGCATTGTTTTGATTCAGATCTGCCATCTGTTGACTCCATTTCTCCAATTTTATGTATTGTTCACTTATTTCATCTTTAAGTGATTGAATCTCCTCTTCATATTCTGCATTTTCAGATACAACTTCTGTATATTTTCTTGTTAATTCTCTAATTTTACTTTTCTTTTCTTCTAAAAGGTCTTCGAGTTCGCGATTTTTACTTTTAATTTCATCATATTCTTTACTCATTAGTAGATATTCTTCTCCAACTTCTTTATTTCTTTTTTCACTCTTATCTACCGCTTCATTCACGCTTTTAATTTGTTTTTCTCCTTCTGTTTTATTTTCTTCTACTACACGTGTTTCTCCCTCAATAATCTCTTCCCAGTATGTAGATATTTCATCTTTTTTAAGCATATCATAATATTGTCCTAAAATATCATCAAAATTGAGAGCCTCTCTCTTAGGTAACAGTTCGTGAGCTATTCTTCTCAACCGTCCTTCTAATTCTGTGTTACTCACATCTTCTTGAGACAGGAAAACGCAAATCGCGAAATTCGGTTTTCCCACATAGTGTCTAAATGAAAATCCTGAATAAAAGCTCGCAACATTAACATCATTGTTGAGTAATACTTCAACATAGTTGGGCTCCATCTTCTTTTCCATGTGAACCTTGACTAATCCTTTTAAAGCTTCTGATGTAATTCCTAAAAACTCGCAAATATTACTTGGAAATTGTGTTTCAATGTGGAACTCGGATTTATCATTAAATCCTAAAACAAATATACCTTTCAATCTCACTCAACGCAATTGATTAAATTTTACAATCTTATCACTAATAAGATAGCAACATTTATGTATATTTCAATCGATAGTAAACAATACCGTCCTTCGAGATCTAGCTCAAAATATGAGGATACGATTTTTCAATGGTAGGATATCATTAAAAAGGTTAAAAATTAGATTTCTATAATAACTCTGATTTAGTCATCTACGCTAAAAGATTTTTAACCAGATCTCTAAATTCTTGGACTTTGATCGGTTTGGACACATAATGATTAAATCCTGCTGATAAAATTCTTTCTTTATCGCCCTTCATCGCAAAGGAAGTAACAGCAATGAAAGGAATATCATTAAATTTATCAATTTTTTTTAATTCGGTACAGATTTCTATTCCATTCATCTCTGGTAATTGTATATCTAATATTATTAAATCTGGATTACCCGATTTTATTAGTTCAAAGCCCAAATCACCTCGCGTTTCTTCATAAACAGTGATATCTGGTACGAGTTTTAAAATCGCTCTAAATAATTTCATATTCTTTTCATTGTCTTCTACAACATATATATTCTTCATGATTTCACATCTTTTCTAACATTAGATTACTGTAATAAATGAATGTAAAGAGTTAATAGTTTTTTTCCTAACTTTCTTTTAGATATGTTTATATATATCATTTTTTATAAATTATTTAAATTTATTTTTTAACAAAAATCTTAAACTTCTTACTCAACCACGGTTTTTAATATGGTTATTGGAATAGCTTTGTTTAGTTGGGATCAAAAGATTGGAGCTGTAATTGATGTTAAATACCCTGAAAAACTCGCCTTAAGCAATGACTTAATAAATAAAATTTATATGACATTTGCTTATAGCGAAGATTTCGATAAAGACGAACTAATTGAAATAAGTTACAAAAATCAAGATATATTATCCTATTGTGATAAAACAAGAGTAGCAGAAGTAGGTTACGAGATTATAACGCTTATTTTGGAGGAAAAGGAAAAAGTTAATATATTTAAGATTAAGTCTCAGCTTCTTGAGTTCGGTAAAGAAACATTTAAAAAAGAAAAAAACGAACGTAACAATTACTTTTTGGAGAATATAAGTATTTTCTTTGAGAGTAGTTCAGCTAAGAAAATCTTATTATTAGGAAGGGCAGGAACCGGAAAAACAAGTATTAAAAAAATTATATTTGAAGGATTGAATCCGAAAGATTTGTTGTATAATCCTCTCGAACCAACTCGCGGTATTGCTCCTACCGTTTATTCTTGGCTAGATTTGAAATTGGGATTGTTTGATTCATCAGGACAAGAATTGAGTTATCTGTTAAATAATGAAACTGATAGCGAGCATGCTTTAGCATTTGAAAATACTGATTTCGTAATATATTTGCTCGATTACACTGGCTGGATTTCTCAGTCTGAAGAAATTATAAACGAGATTAAAAAAATCCAAGAAATAATGGGAAAAAAATCCCAATCCGCAAAGTTGCTCTTATTTTTCCATAAAATAGACTTACTTGGAAAAGTAGTAGATAGCAAAGATTTGGATAAAATAGAGGTTAATCTAAAACAACAATTTGACTTGCCTATCCATTTTACGAGCATTCATCCCGATTTGATTTACAGTTTATATAATGCGTTTTATGAGATCTTAAGCAGTTCATCTGCAGAAAATACAAAATTAAGAGAAATTTTAGAGAGCGAAGTAAAACTCCATCCTAAATCCATGGTCTTTATTACTAACAAATATAATAGTATCGTAGTCCAAGCAATGTCAATAGATTTCAATACAGTTATAATAAATCATTCCCATAAACTTATTGCACAATTAACTCAAACGTTTGAAGATATGACGAAGAGTAGCAACATAGATCACTTAATTCTTTCCAGCTATGATAATTTAAATATTATTATGAACAACACTAATTTATCTAAATTTAGCTTGAAGTATCTAATTTGTATTTCTGAAACAATAACGGTGAACAAGTTAATTTGGTTAGTTGGTCAAATAAGAACAAAACTTAAGGATTTTTACTATTTGAATAAATAATTTACTTTTAGAAAAGGTAGGAATAAGCAGCTAAATTATGTCTAAAAAAGTTATTTTTGTAGGCCCAAGCGGAGCAGGTAAAACTACTTTACGTAAAATATTTTTTGAAGGCGAAAATGCCTCAAAATTGTTAGAATACGCTTTAGAGCCTACATACGGAGAAGAATCGTTAATTCTTCGTTTACCTGGTCTAAATGAAGATGTCGGAGTTTTCGACTTAGCTGGTCAAGAGAATCATAGATGGCTTGAATCCGAGGATAAATCTATCTTTATCGACGCTAAAGTAATAATGATAATCATTGATATTACTGCTGAGTTCGAAATAATTCTTGATTTTATTAGAAAAGTTATTGGAATAAGAGACGATATAACCCCAGATTCATTTATTTATGTTTTGATGCATAAAATCGATTTAGTTGGCCATAAAAAAATAAGGGATTTAAGAACAGGAGTTAAAAGTTCTTTTCCCGACGAAAAGTCAATAAAAATTCTTTTTACCAGTTTAAAGAAGCAATTTATTACTCAAACATTTTCATATTTCATTGAAATTCTCAAAAAATGTTTGCAGGACGAAACCCATGATGACAACTTAATGTTTAATGTAATTGATGAATCTGTAAAATTAGTAAATATCATCGATAATGAGATCACCATCACTAAAAAAGTTCTTGAAGAAAAGCTTAATCGACCAAGTAAATTAGTTGAGTACTTAATAGAAAGTTTAATTAATAAAAATCATATTGAAAGAAATATCGTAAATAATCAAGAAGTGCTTAGTTTAACGGATAAAGGTAAAACTAGTTTTAAGGAAATATTAAAAACATTTTCAGCAGAATATGTCAATGAAACAGAAACCGATGGGCTTATAACAGAGTTTTTTTACGAAGAAAAAATACCAACCTTTATTGGAGCTTTTATAGCAGACAAAGATGGGAGAACATTACTGACAATAGAATTATTTGAAAACGCACTCAAAAAATTTATTTTAGGCTCCGCTAGAACTGATGAGGGTGTCGTTCCAGTTGATCTTGATCTAATACCTATGTTTATAAGTGCTTTAGAGAAATTTTCTTTGGAGTTAAATATCCAAGATTTAACTGGTTTTAGCTTAGAAGGAAGTAATTTAAAATTGCATATTTTTGGTTATGATAATTATACTGTTACTTTCTTTATGAATCCCGACATAAACATGAATCCCATTCAAACCAAAATTTACAACTATTTTAAAAACTTGTTTGAAGAAAACAAAG
>Ga0307376_10003472_pt1 | contig 14714 bp, 15 predicted proteins | sample TR2MG_FD_202536 | JGI IMG/M metagenome (GOLD analysis project Ga0307376, IMG submission 202536) | Soil microbial communities from Risofladan, Vaasa, Finland - TR-2 | ecosystem: Environmental > Terrestrial > Soil > Coastal area > Acid sulfate soil | place: Finland: Risofladan, Vaasa | collected...
GCCAACTGCCTATCTTCGGCGTATGTCTGGGCATGCAATGTATAAATGAGGCGTTTGGCGGCAAAACCGTTCGAGCGCCGGTTCCGATGCACGGTAAAACAAGCCTGATCCATCACAATAATTACGGTATTTTCAGAGGGATTTGCTCACCTTTTGCGGCGGCTCGCTATCACTCGCTGGCAGTAACGTTCAGCCAAACCGAACTTGTGGTGACATCTTACAGCCAGGATGGCGTTATTATGGGGATGTCTCACCCTGAATTACCGCTGCATGGTGTGCAGTTTCATCCCGAAAGCTTTTTAACCGAACATGGGTTTATGTTGGTGGAAAACTTCCTCAGGCTGGGACCTTTAGAGTTTACCGGTTTTGATCTGGAAACGCGATATGCAGATCCTGAGATTCATCACGCTGCCATTTAATACATCATGGATGAAATCAAAAGAATAACCGGACAGATAGTCGGTATTCATGAGGAGCAAATTTCTTTAGAAGAATCGTTTCTCGATTTCTCCCGTCGCTTTGCTTCTATGGAGGGCACGGCTGTCTTTATGAGCGGCGGCGATCTCGATTGTGCCAGATACCATATCCTTGGCGCCAAACCATGGTTGACGCTCAAAGGACGCAACCGGAGCATGATGATTACCGCTTCAAATCAATCCATCGACTTCAAAGCCGATCCATTCGATATGCTTCACCGGATACTAAACACCTGCCGTTTGAATGATTTCGACATGGTCCCATCGGATTTGACACAGCCGATCGCCGCCGGCCTCTTTGGATACCTTTCTTACGATCTTAAAGATGTTTTGGAAAAGCTTCCGCGCACATCCATAGATGATCTGAGGCTCCCGCATCTAGTTTTTTTTGCACCATCGATCATCGTTGTCCATGACAAAGCCGACGATAGCACCCGGCTCTGTATCCCTAAACGTGTTATATCCGAACAAAGCAATTTGGACAAAGATCTCAAGGCTTTCAAACAAATTCTCAGTGCAAAGACGCTGAAAAAAGCAAGTTTCAGCGGGGATTCCGATGGCTTCAAATCCAATTTCACCAAAACCGGCTACATGAGTGCCGTTAAAAAAATCAAGGAGTACATCGCGGCCGGTGATGTTTACCAGGTCAACATGGCTCAACGTTTTGAGATGGACTTTGGGGGAGATGCGTTCAGCCTGTTTGCAAAACTTTACAACGACAACCCGGCTCCGTTTTTTGCTTACATCAATGCCGGAGACCATCAGGTGGTTTCTACATCACCGGAACGGTTCTTGCTACAAACCGTTGACCAAGTTGAAACAAGGCCCATCAAAGGCACCCGGCCCAGGGGCAAAACACCGACTGAGGACGAAAAATTAGGCCGGGAGCTGAAGCAAAGCAAAAAAGACGATGCCGAGCTTTCGATGATTGTCGATCTGCTGCGCAACGATATCGGAAAAGTCTGCCAGGCCGGATCTGTTCGAGTGGCGGGGCACAAACGGTTGGAGGCCTACCAGAATGTCTTTCATCTGGTATCCATTGTTGAGGGAACACTGGATCGAGACCGCGATTCGGTGGATCTTCTCAAGGCGACGTTTCCCGGAGGATCGATCACCGGCTGTCCCAAAATCAGAACCATGGAAATCATCGACGAACTGGAACCGCACAGACGCCATATTTATACAGGTTCCATCGGCTACATCAGTTTCCACGACACCCTGGATCTTTCCATCGCCATTCGCACTGCCACAATAATTAACGGCAAAATTATCTTTTCCGTAGGAGGTGGAATCGTTTTCGATTCAGACCCGCTTGAGGAATATGAAGAAACCATACATAAAGGACGAACCCTGATGGAAGTGTTTAAAGGCAAAGAAAAACAGTCCTCAACAAAAAGCTGTGTATGGATCAATGGAACCCTTGTGCCTCTGGAGCAGGCCGCCATCCCGGTAAGCGACCTGGGCTTTCAGTACGGCTTCGGATTTTTTGAGACCATCCGGGTGGACAAGGGGAACCCTCAACACTTGAAAGCACATGTTGACCGGTTTTATCGTACCTGGAGGAAGCTTTTTTCAGAACCGCCGCCGGATTTGACATGGAATGAGATCATCCATCAGGTCATCGACCAAAACCGCCTGATTAATGATACGGCAGTCGTAAAGATAATGGCTACCAGAGGAGACCGAGAAGTTGCTCCATACAACCATACTCTCGTTGTCATGGCCAGGCCCTATTCGCATCGCCTCACAGATAAAAAAGATCCGGGCCTGCACCTGGCCATATATCCGTATCCGCGACAGACTCCTCTGGCCGATTATAAGACACTCAATTATCTATATTATTTTTTGGCCGGCAAATGGGCCCGAGCCCAAAACGCCGATGAAGCGTTGATATTAAACCCGGACAATACCGTTTCCGAAACCAATACGGCCAATATCCTTCTGATCAAAGATAGAACTGCCATTCGGCCGGAATCCTTGCATGTCTTGCCGGGAATCATGGAAGCGGTTGTCAGTAAGCTTCTTTCAGCGTGGGACTACAAGGTCGAAAAAAGAATCGTACGGCCGGAAGTACTATTAAATGTTGACGAGGTGTTGATTACAAACTCCTTGATGGGGGCCGTGCCGGTGCTGAGCCTGGACGGAAAATTTTTGCCGAAACCTTCAGATCTTTGGCAGAAGATCAACAAAGAAGTTTTTTGCCAATTGAACTTTTCAAATCGTATCTGAGGTGTAACAATATGATTATATTTAATATATGAATTTTAGGAGTGCAACACATATTATTACTATACAGCCCAGTTGTAAGTTATTTCTGTTTCATCATTCCAACCATTCCATAAATAGGCATCTTCACGCTCACGAGCAATCACCGGCATGGCGCCGGAACGCCGTCGCAGGCCCAACGCATTTGTCCGTGAACGTCTTCGAATATTCCTGAAGCGGAAGTACAGTGATCCATCGAGGACCCATAAGAGCGTCCCGAGTTGTTTATGCAACGTTGAGGTCAATCCCGGGTTAACTGGCGGTATTTGATCCTGTGGGGCCGGAGGGCTTCAGCGCCCATCCGGTTCTTGCGGTCGGTTTCATATTCCGAATAATTCCCCTCGAACCATATCGCCTGGCTGTCTCCTTCAAAGGCCAGGATATGCGTGGCAATACGGTCTAAAAACCACCGGTCGTGGCTGATCACCACCGCGCATCCGGCGAAATTTTCCAGAGCGTCCTCCAAGGCCCGAAGGGTGTTCACGTCCAGGTCGTTGGTCGGCTCGTCCAGGAGGAGGACGTTGGCGCCCTGCTTGAGCATGCAGGCCAGGTGTACGCGGTTGCGTTCCCCGCCCGAGAGCAAGCTGACCTTTTTTTGCTGGTCGGTTCCGGTAAAATTGAATCTGGCCACGTAGGCCCGGGATTTGACCGACACGTTGCCGAGTTCGATGACATCAGCGCCGTCTGAAATCACTTCCCAAATCGTTTTTTGCGGATCGAGACTCTCCCGGCTCTGATCCACGTAGGCCAATTGGACGGTTTCGCCGATACGGATGTGGCCCGTATCCGGAGCTTCCTGGCCGGTTATCATCCTAAAGAGCGTCGTTTTTCCGGCGCCGTTGGCGCCGATCACGCCGACGATGCCACCCGGGGGCAGAAAGAACGACATGTCCTCCACCAGCAATCGATCGCCGTAGCCCTTGGATACATTTTCAGACTGAACCACCAGATTGCCCAGACGCGGCCCCGGCGGAATGTAGATTTCAAGGTCCCTGCCTCGGGACGCGCTTTCCCGTGACAGGAGGTTCTCGTAGGCGTTGATGCGGGCTTTGGATTTGGTCTGTCGGGCTTTGGGGGTCATTTTGATCCACTCCAGCTCCCGCTGAAGGGTCTTTCGGCGATGGCTTTCCGTTTTTTCATCCTGCTTGAGACGTTGCTCCTTTTGTTCGAGCCAGGAAGAATAATTTCCCTTCCAGGGAATGCCGTGGCCCCGATCGAGTTCGAGAATCCAGCCGGCCACATTATCGAGAAAATACCGGTCATGGGTGACTGCGATCACGGTCCCTTCGAACTGCTGAAGATGGTGCTCCAACCAGGCCACGGTTTCGGCATCCAGATGGTTGGTGGGTTCGTCCAGAAGTAAAATGTCCGGTTTGCGAAGGAGAAGCCGGCAAAGTGCCACCCGGCGCTTTTCACCGCCGGACAACACGTTCACCGGAGTATCGCCGGCAGGACAGCGGAGCGCATCCATGGCCATCTCCAGCCGGGAGTCCAGATCCCACGCATCGGCTGCATCCAGTTTTTCCTGGATATCTCCCTGTTGCTGGATCAGACGGTCCATCTCTTCATCGGACATGGGCTCGGCGAATTTTTCGTTGATCCGATTGAACGCATTCATCAGGTCAACGGTTTCCTTCACGCCTTCCTCGACAATTTCCCGGACTGTTTTCGAGTCGTCAAGGACCGGCTCCTGCTCCAGAAATCCTATGGTGTATTCCGGTGCTAAAGTAAACTGGCCGTTGAATTCCGTGTCCACCCCCGCCATAATGCGTAAAAGAGAACTTTTTCCCGAGCCGTTCAGGCCCAGAACACCGATCTTGGCGCCGTAGAAATAAGACAATGATATGTCCTTGATAACAGGTTTTTTATCGTAAAACTTGCTCACTTGAAACATCGAGCATATGATTTTGTTCGAAGGGTTACTCATAAATTATCCTCTCAGTTTGTTTGCAGTCAATCAAGGTAACAGAAATAAACCCTTATATCCTAAATGGTCCTTTTTTGCAATGCCTCTTCAGAATCCACTCAATGTCGAAAGGCTTTTAACCTCATTAGGGGAAAATGGATTTACTTTTGGGAATTTATATTTTAATGAGCATAGTAAAATTTACGCGGCGCATGGTCCGGTGCTTTTTTGAAACCCGTATTAATTCGCTGAGAAAGTCCCGAGGGGTGGACCCGTGGAAAACGACTGTTAAGAGGAGAAATATGAGCAACGCGACCTTAAACGTTCCTGTCGAGAATCGCTATTTCGAAGATTACTTTGCCGGCTCGGTGTACGAACTCGGCGCTATCGCCGTCGAACAAGACGAGATGATCGCCTTTGCCCGGCGCTTCGATCCGCAAGTGTTCCACATTGATCCCGAATCCGCAAAGAAAACCATCTATGGCGGCTTGATCGCCAGCGGCTGGCACACCGCCGGTCTGATGATGCGGCTCTTCTCCGAACACTTCCTCTCAAAAGTGGCAAGCCTGGGCTCGCCAGGCGTTGACGAACTTCGCTGGCACAAACCCGTGCGCCCCGGAGACGAACTGTCCGTCCGCGTGACTGTTGTAGAAACAAAGCGTTCACGCTCCAAGCCGGATCGCGGTATCGTCCACTCCTTCATCGAAGTGATTAATCAGAACCTCGATGTGGTGATGAGCATGAAAGCCGTCAACTTCTTTTACTGTCGACCGGGGTCCCAGGAAAAATCATAGCGGGATAAACCTCCGTCGTCGACTGCGAGTTTTGAAATCCTTCATGAGAATCCTCCTAATTTACGGCTAAAGCGTTAGCGGCTTTGGATATCCTGGAAAAGGAAATTGTTGATGAAATCATTTTCAAGACCGATAACCCAAGAGACCGTCTCATGCTCGAACTCATGGCACGTGGGGGTATGAGAATCGGTGAGGTGCTGAAATTAACGCCCAGAGATGTTAATGACCGGAAACTGATTATCAGAGATCCCAAAAGCGGCAGAGAGAAGGAGTTCATATTCATTCCGCAAAAAATTGCTGATAGACTCAAGATTATATCAGGGAAAATAGAATGCAGTCTGAAAATCGCATTTTTCCGATATGTTACGAAACTGCCAGGTCAATGGCTAAAAAGGCTGGAGATGTGGTTGGCATTCATTTAAAACCACATGATTTGAGACGTCATGCTGCAACGTTTGCATCTCGATCCGGAGTCCCCTTGGAAATTGTAAGTAAGGTGATCCTGCGTCATGCGAATCTGTCTACGACCCAACGATATCTCGGAAAAATCAGTGATGCTGAAGCGATAAGGTGGATAGAAAATATTCATGGATAGGCCAATAAAAAAATAGGGTGAATCTGGCAAATGGATTCACCCTAACAATTTTATCTGTCATTGATATATTTCGATTATTTCAGAAACTCAAGGTCTTGATAGCGCAACGAAATTTCAGTCAGCTCAACCGTTATCGTTTGGTGATACGATATTATGTTATCACAGAAAAATCAAGCACTTGATACTTGTTCGTAATTGCAGATATCACAAGTCCGCCTGATATACGAACACGTTGGATATCTGTAAGCCCACAACAGCGGCGGCAAACACGCCTCCATGTTTATTACGGAAAAGTTGGCGTCACCGCCAGAACCAAGCCACTCCCCCCTTATCGCGCATGGGTCGGCCGCAGTCCAGAGCGAGTCTGTGCTCCTCAAGATAGTTCGTCAGCTGACCGAAAAGTCTGGCATGCCTGGGAAGTCATCTCCGTTTACCGACAATCAATAATCATAAGGATCCTTCTCAATATCATCTTTAAGAGAATCAAAGACCATAGAGTGAAACTCAACACTAAACCATTCCATAAACATTTTGTAAGTTATGTTCCCAGGCCACATTTCATCAATAACAATCCAACTCGAAAGCTCTAATTCAAAAAGATCTTGAAACATATCTTTTATGAGAGCTTCTGCATCTTCATCTGAGTCTACTACGGGCAACAAGATGACACTGCAATCTGTGCTAAAATCAGAAATAGAATATTGTTCATCTTCATCCACTACAGAATTAGCCCAGTCTACAAAGGGTTGCTTGGGTTTTATGATGGCGACTGATCTATTTAATTGAAACATCTGATGCTCCTTTTATTTTGAAAGGTTTTAACCAGCCTCGGGGGGCATACTGGCATTTGGGGCAAGGGACTGTGTGCAAGCCCGAATGTAGCATATAAATATTTGAATTATTTCATATTGTTTTGTTTTTGAGAACTTTCAGATATAGCGTCTTCAGAAGTATTTTTCTGTTCATTTTGTTCATTTGTATTTTCGCTCAGACTACTTGTATTTTGATCCAATTCCTTATCTGTTGATGCGCTATCATCTTCAGAACCTTCCTTTTTCCCATTATCTGAAGAATTTTCGCTTTTTGTACTTTTGTCTTCTGTGCTCTCTGAAGAACTATTTTCTTCAGAACTATCATCTGCACGCATTAAGTCATCTGTCTCTTCGGGGAACGATTCAGGTGAAAGGGCAGGTTCCTGCTGGTCATCCTGAATCTGCGATGAAATTGGCTGGGTGGAATATGAATCAGTTTTGCGAAAATCCACAAAACCATAAACCATAATCCTTATGGTTTTGTTCGATTCATAAATGATGGTGTGATTTAGTCCTCGGAGGATAAGTTTCAATCCCCGATGAAGTGGCATATTCTCAATCGAGGCATTAACTGGATAGCTAATCCACCGATCATTCAGTTTGAATTTAAAGCCCGTATTCAGAGTAATTATTTTTAACACATCGCCTAAGCGTTTGTTTTCAACTTTCAAAGATATATGGGGTTCGTCCTTTGATTCAGCCCCTATAGCATGCTGGATAATACCAACATGAAGGAACAGTAAAGATAAAATAAAAACGCGTGTATAAGTGAGAACTTTTTTATAATTTAAAAATTGCTTAAAACTGAAAATCAGTTTCATGGTCGCCAAAATTACCTCTTTTGGATAATCTAATATCACCCGACCGTTCTGCAAACAAAAAGGATGAGGATATAATTGATTTTAATGAGTTATGGGGTGAAGTGGTTCAACAATTATTATTCATTTTCTTCATACACTCCGATTCTATGATGACAGGACGGACAGAAGAAATAATTCGGATAGGGATCATTTCCACAGGTTCTACATTTTCTTCCTGATTTTATTTTCTTGTTTTTGTAACTCTTATAATGTGTTTTAGCTTTGACGTTTCTTGTTATTTTAGGTTTTGTAGGCATCGACAATTCTGATGTTGTCTTCGTCTTTAAAAGAGATGATTTCATCTTTCCAACGCCTCCATTTTCGTTTTGCATTTAATACAATGGGCCGTAACCGGTCTCGCCTTGAGGCGCTCAATTGCAATCTCTTTTTCACACATCTCACAGATTCCGAAACCGCCGTTTCCCAAATTTTCGAGTGCTCTTTGGATTTTCCGAATAAGCTTGCTTTCTCTGTCTCTAATTCGAAGCATAAAACCTCGTTCCGATTCAAAAGATGCACGGTCCAAGGGATCCGCCGATCTCTATTTGTTGTCTATCAAACCTCTAATCGTAAGATCCGCCTGACCCAAAAGTGCATTCAATTGTTCGGTTAACAATTGCTTGAAAAAAATAATGTCCTCATCTTTCATGAAATTCTTCCTTCATCCTTATCCAACAATCCAGCTTTTAATTCTCTTGATTCCGATGACTCGAAAAGTCGCTTATAAGAATTCTTAAAGTCACTCAATCCTAATCAAAGAAATGTGTATAATTAAAGTTCGTTATTAGAATTCAGATCAGGTGCGCATGGTATGCGTTTAAACAGCCCAAATCGTCAGGATTCAACCTGCTTTCATATGCATGTAACCAATGAGTCGATAGATGAGTTTTGCCACTGTGTATTGCGGGTGATTGAGCGCCTTTACAGGGGAAAGTTCACTCACATCAAACCCGACAATTTGGCGTTCTTGACAAATACGGCCAAACAGACGGTCAAGCTGTGACCAGGTTAATCCGTCTGGCTCGGGGGCACCAGTTGCAGGCATTATCGAAGGATCCATCACATCACAATCAAAGGTTATATATACCTTTTCCGATAATGCGTGAATGATCTCGGAAATCCAGTCCCGGCCTTTTCTTTCCTGTTCATGGATGGCATTCGCATAAAAAATCGGCAATCCAAGTCGAGATGCTTTTTCCTTTTCCGATTTACTCTGGCTGCGAATACCGACCTGAACAATATTGTTATAAAAATCAAGCACCCGCGCCATCGTGCAGGCATGATTCCATGAATCCTTTTGGTACGATGATCGTAGATCACTGTGGGCATCAAATTGTAAAATGGTTATATCGTCATAGTAATCTATATGAGCTTTGATTGCTCCCACGACTGACGTGTGTTCTCCACCCAGAGTAATCACACGTTTTCCTGTTTTCAGCCAGCCGGTAACTTCATTATCAAGGTATTGTGCCAATGATTGACCGGAATATCCATCTATGGAAAGAGGCTTTGAGGTAATAATACCATTTGCTTTTTCAACAGGGGCAAATTCGAGCTCGGCGTCATAAAGTTCAACATGGTGTGAGGCGGTCAGTATTTCAGCCGGGCCATTACCCGAACCCAAACCATACGAAGAAGTTTGCTCATAAGGTACCGGTATAATCACAACACCCGTAGTCCCCGGCCAGTTAGTGCTGTTTTGGACTCCTAAAAAATTCTGCTTTTCATCAAGAATGCGGCTCATTTAATCAGCACTATCAAGTTTTTCAAAAACAGCTTTCATTAGAAGCGGTAGAACCAATGTTGCGTCGGCAAAAACTTCAGCAAACCGCCCATCTTCTTCAGGCGACATAAATTTTCCCCAGCTGACACCTTCGGAATAAGTGCAACCGGACAGACCGCCCCAATGAACGGGTTCCGGGCAAATCCGGACCCCATATTGAAAACGGGGTTTTTTTAAGGGAATATCAAGTCGTTCACATGTAATGTCAAAGTAAGGGGCGACCTGCTGGGCCCAGTTACGGGGGACACCGCCGCCGATTGTAAATATGCCCAGATTGTCACTTTTTGCTATTATTCGGGCATATTCCTGCAGATCGAAAAATGGATTAAAGGCCGGTACAGCCTTAAAGATATGCTCGGGATTTGCTCCTTTGCCATTATGCGCAAATTCTGAACGAGCCAACGCTTTTCGCATGGCCCAAATAGAACAGTCCAACCCCACTTCACTATCAGTAAATGCCGGGATGAAAACCGGTATGTTCTTTTTCAAGGCACTACGAAGAATACCCGGTCCATGATTTAACACTTCAAGCCTTTTACCAATAGCACGGCAGAGTTTTGACGATGACCAGATACCATCTTCCGGTTCCGATGACTCCAGGACATCTGTAATCAACGCTGCTACATCATCAAGGTTTGCTTCCATCTCCAGTGTGTCGTAAATGCGATTATATCCTTTTAAAAACAGATCCCGGTCATTACAATTATCAGGCGCGTAGTAGTGCGTTAGTCCGATGGCCTCAGTCAAACCGTGCGCTATGAGGGCTCCAGTTGCAACAAGGACCTGAATCATTCCTCGATCGATCATATCGCAGATTATTCGGCCCTGTTTGGCAACGGTCATGGCGCCGGACACAGTCAGCACTACTGTACAATCACCGGCACGCCACATTTCAAGCAATACCTGAAAGGCGTTACCTAGCTGTCGTCCGGAAAATGCGGTTTTTCCCATTGCTTCAACAAGATCTGAAAATGAGCTGATTTCACTTAAATTAAGAGATTCAAGAGGCGTCAGGCCATCATCTCGCCCGTTGTGCAACTTCCGTTTCAGCATGGGATGAGGTCCTTTATGCGAACCGATAATTATTTGTCATTTCAAGTTTTGAAGATTCAATCGGAGGATTAAAAAATCTGTCGACTTCCCGTATTGTCACTTCCCCAAGATCTATCTCTTCCTGTATATACTCTAAGACCTGATGCGGATCTGTATTGCCGCACGTAAAAATATCAAGGGCTATCAATCCTTGGTCTGCATAGGTATGTGCAGAACAGTGACTCTCATCTAACAGCACTATTCCTGTAAAACCGGGAGGGGAATTATGTCCGAAATGATAACGGACTTGGGAAATTACAGATGCGCCCGCTTTTTCTGATGCCTTTGCCATGGCAGAGAGCATGGCTTTATCATCAAGGCACGATTCACGGGATACATTACGACAATCGATTAAAAGATGTTTTCCTTTAAACAATTCATGGTACCTCCCTATAGAAAAATAATAACCTAACGCCGCCTTACGCTAGTTCTCCTTGCTTAGGGGAGGCTTGGGGTCGGCAATCCAATCCTCAAAAGAATTTTGTGTATAAAAATGTTAAATACAGAAGTCAATATTTTTTTATATGATTTGGATAAAATAGAGAGTTTATTTCATCAGGCATAAAAATGAAATTTACCCTTTTTCCTCAGAACCATGATCTATACTACAGTGACATTTACAGCGGCAGGGCCTTTTTCCCCTTGCTTGATGTCAAAGGTAACTTGATCGCCCTCTTTGAGGGATTTAAAGCCGTCTGAGTTGATTCCTGAATGATGAACAAACACATCAGGCCCGTCTTCTTGCTCAATAAATCCGAACCCTTTTCGGTCGTTAAACCACTTTACAGTACCATTAGCCATAGTGACGTCCTCCTTTCAAATAAATTTTCATTGTTTCAAACTTCAGGTCGCCACTTTTGAAAAATGGATCTTTCCCTCAGAACGAAACCGGCAGTCAAAAAAGACAGACATTTTTTGATCGATCATATGATATCCGGTTTTTCTCACGGGCCTGATTTTAAAAGCGGGCTTCCGGCCTGTAGTGGGCCGAGAGGCCGACGCCCGCTCTTAAGATTTATGATTTTGTTTTTTATAGTATTTTATAGGATTCCACTTTAATAGTCTTGACGCCATCTTCTTCGACGACCTCGCCGGTTGCCTCGACGGTTTTGCCGACATGGTTTAACATCTCGTTGCCCATATCCGTATCTTCCACTTCATACGTCATGCCGTCTTCTGCGACAATCTGATACGTGTCGTTGATGGTTCCGGTAATGGTACTTTGACCGGCAAATACCGGATTCGAACAGAGCAATGCAATCGAAAAAACACAAATTATTCCTGCAACAATCCATCTTCGCTTATTATCCATTTTTCAGCCTCCTTAAATCTTTAATTTAAGATAGTAATCCGAATTGTGCGGCATTTTTTCCAAAAAGCTGTTCCGCATGCCCGTTTGCCAATTTTTGATCAACTTTCTTCTGCTCAAAGTAGAATTTTGTTTTGGAAAAGCCCAAAACACCATCATACTGCTCCAAAACCTCCTTGAATCCAACTTTTTCGTGCGTTTTGAAAATACCTCTCCTGCCAGATCTTTGCAAGCCATTTCTCAGTGCATGCTACCTCAGTACTGCCAGCTAAGCACAGCCCGGTAATGGTGCCCCAACGGAAAAGCTGACGCCACATGAACATACCAACGCCTTGCGTGGTAGACAATCCGAGCGCCCGCCTTCACCAATCTCGTAATGATCCATTTCGTGCAGAAAAAAATCCAGGAAATTTGATAATTTTTGACTTCTCACTCATTGTCTTTGATACAAATTAATTTTCTATAACCAAAAGTCCGATGGTTCTCACCCAATTCTTCTCAAGCTACACCATACGGAAAACTCTTTTTGAACTCCCTCTGATATTATTGTATCCCGTTGTAATTTTCAACTGTTTTATTGACCCATAACAGAAAGGGGGAATTATGAGAGTTTCACAGGCAGTCGCATTTTGGTTAAATTATCACCGGGCAAATTCCAGTAAAAATACCATACGAGCGTATGAAGAGCTTTCGGCAAGATTTTGTCAAGAAAACGGTGAAAACGATTTAAAAGAGCTGACTTCTGACGAAGTTCTGGACTTTCTCAATGGAATCACTGAAGGCAAAAAGCCGCAAACCAGAAAGACGAGATTTTCACACCTCACATCCTTTTTCAATTTTACCAAAAACAATGTTGACCAAAGTTTCCAAAATCCTTGTGACAGTCCGATTATCAAGAAGATGTTCAGGGCCAGAGCTTTGGCGGCTTGGGATATCCTGGAAAAGGAAATTGTTGATGAAATCATTTTCAAGACCGATAACCAAGAGACCGTCTTATGCTCGAACTCATGGCACGTGGGGGAATGAGGATCGGTGAGGTGCTGAAATTAACTCCCAGAGATGTGTATGGTCGTAAGCTGATTATCAGAGACCCCAAAAGCGGTAAGGAAAAGGAAGTCATATTCATTCCTCAAAAAATTGCTGATAGGCTCAAAGATTATATCAGGAAAAATAGAATACACGGTGAAGATCGCATTTTTCCGATATGCTATGAAACTGCCAGATCGATGGCTAAAAAGTCTGGAGATGTGGTTGGTATTCATTTAAAACCACATGATTTGAGGCGTCATGCTGCAACTTTTGCGAGTCGTTCGGGTGTACCTCTTGAAATTGTTAGCAAAATCATTTTGCGCCATGCGAATTTGTCGACCACACAGAGATACCTCGGAAAAATAAGTGATGTTGAGGCGATAAGGTGGATTGAAAATATTCATAGTTAGCCAAATAAAAAATCAGGATGAATCTGACAAATGGATTCACCCTGACAATTTTATCTGTCGTTGATATATTTCGATTATTTCAGAAACTCAAGGTCTTGATAGCGTGACGAAATTACAGTCAGCTCAGCCGTTATCGTTTGGTGATACGATATTATGTTATCACAGAAAAATCAAGCACTTGATACTTGGACGTAATTGCAGGTATCACAGGTTCGGCCGATGTTTGAATATGTTGGAGCTATACGTTTCACGCCAGACGGCATCTCTCCAATATATTGTATAGTTATATTCATACAAATAAGAAAAGCGTGGAATTTTATCAGCAATCCTCGCTTTCTAATTCATAGGTCTGATTGAACAATAATAGCCGGAGTGTGCAATCGTGATACGGGATGGCTATACGTGGTTTGAGAAAAGCTAAAAACCTGTGCTATAAAGTAGATAACTTGCTGAAAGATAAAAATAAAAGGAATTTCTCAAATAACAAATGTTCATCTAAGGATGCTTAACCTTGATACGATGCAATAGCCTCCTCAAGCGCTATATGAATAGGAGTATAGTCAATGTCAAGTTCCTTTTCGGCTTTTCTACCGTCGGCTCTGAAGCTTTCTTTCATTGACTTTATCTGATCTGTACACATTCCCCATGGAGGCGGCTTTTTTATCAGGTTTGCCACAAAGGTGCAAAACGCTGCAGTTATTGCTGCTAGAAAGTCGGGCATATGCATTTTCGGAAGAGGTACACCAGAGATTTCCTGAATCAACTGATTAATTTCTCGCATTGACATTTGGTACTTACCGATAATGTACTTCTGGCCGATATTATCTGGCTTCTCCAATACTCTGACGATGGCTTCAACGACGTCGTTCACGTGTACGAAGGTAAATATGGTATCTTCAAATATTGTAGCTGGCAAACGGCAGCGAATGATGTCCCGAATATACTGGCCCGTGATCTTCGTATCACCGGCCCCCAAGACATTGCAAGGATAGACAACTGCCAGAGGCAATCCATGCTTTTCATACAATTTCCATGCAATGAGATCTCCGGTATATTTAGTACGCGCGTACTCGCATGTGTATGAAGGAACAACCTGGCTTTGTTCTGTGAAAGGACAGTCAACGGGCTTTCCATAGATCCCGTAAGTGCTAACATGGACCACTTTCGTAATGGAGGATTCCAAAGCAGATAGCATCACATTTTGTGTTCCATCAACATTGACTTGAGTGTATCTTTGCTTGTCGGGTTCCCAGAAGGAATAAAGATTGGCGAGATTAACTACGAAATCACACCCCACCATTCCTTCGACCACTGTGTCCTTTTTGGTCACATCGCCAAAAATAAGATTAACACCAAGTGTCTTAAGCGGTTCGATCTTGCTAG
>Ga0307376_10003475_pt1 | contig 14707 bp, 6 predicted proteins | sample TR2MG_FD_202536 | JGI IMG/M metagenome (GOLD analysis project Ga0307376, IMG submission 202536) | Soil microbial communities from Risofladan, Vaasa, Finland - TR-2 | ecosystem: Environmental > Terrestrial > Soil > Coastal area > Acid sulfate soil | place: Finland: Risofladan, Vaasa | collected...
GAGATGCTGGTGGTGTACCCCCTGTTAGCGTTATTTTATAACAATATTCTTCATTATATGGTAACCATCCCGATCCCTCGCAATCATTACATTGAACCAGCTCATCGCAGGTAGTTCCCGTCGTAATGTATATGTTAATTGGTTCTGGGTTTTGTTGCTCTATTCCCGCAACAAACCCCCCATTCCCATCATAATTATCATTTATTATTTTTAAATATAAATCAGCTGTTAGTTGACAATTATCAATATCGAAACTTGATACTCCTGAAGAGATACACTCAATTCTTTGAACACAAGTACCAGAACAAGCTTCATAAACAAACGGAGGGTCAAATCCACTTGGACAAGTATACCCAGAACTTATATATTCCCCACCTAATGTTTGTACTATTTGTGCTTCAATCAAGCCACTTGTTGTGAATACAATATTAACATCACCAACTATTGTTGCTCCCGTAATTTCATCATATGTGTTATCGTATATCTCACAACCAAAACCCGCCGCTGGTGCTGACCAATTCATACCAAAAACTTCAAGTGTATCATTTGGTCCAACATCAATAGGATATATATGCCAATATTTAAACTGGTGATCCGATACTACTGGTAGTAGTAACGAACTATCAACTATTGTTGTTCCATTTAACACTAACCTATAAAAATTATCGCCAGCAACACCCACATAATGTGTTTTTCTTTCTGTAAGCCCACTTAAACAAACACCAAAACCTAACCATTCTTTTCTTGGTTCGTCATATAATGGACTCTTGGTCCATAAAGCACACCTATTTAACGGACCACCACCACCACCATTATTTTTCCAAACATATGAAAGTGATGTGTCAGTTAAATGAGTATACGTTCCAGTACTATCTAAATTAAAATCCGCATCAAAAAGTTTTGTTCCAAATGTACTATAAGTACTATAAGGACGAGCTGTTAAACCAATCGGTGCCGATGGTGCTGTAGCCCCCGTATATTCAAATCTAACACAAGTATTTTCATCCTCTTGTATCCAAGTATACGCTGGGTCACAATCAGCACATGGTACGGTTTCCCCCGCAGCATAAAAAACATCAGGTGTTGATATTTCAACTCTTAAATCACACTCGGTTCTTGGTACAACATAAGATGGTTCAAAATAAAAATCAATGTCATCACCCTCAATACATTCTTCATTTAAAATATAAAATCGTATTTTATCAACACCATCGGTATCTGTGAAAATCTCATATGTTATTGACACACCAGTTGTTGTGGAATTTGCATTAATATTATCAACCAAATCTTGAATTGCCGATAACCATTTTACTTTTATTGCTTCTAAATCACAAAACACCCAATCTTTAAACTCACAAATTAGTGGTACTGATGTTGTTGTTTCAACCAAAGATGTACAATCTGCTGTTGGGGTAAATCCACTTAGAACTTCTTCAATTATAAGTTCGGTTGTTCCTGTAAATAAATGTCCATTAACATCGATATATAGGGTATATGTAAACCCACTAAATGTAAATAATTCTCGTAAATAATCTTCAGCAACATCTTCACCTTTTATTGTTCCACCACCAATAATGGTTTCAAGATCCTCTTCAAAAATACCACAAAAATCTGGGTATAAATTCTCAATAAGTTCAACGGGAACACAAGGTTTTTTATACCAGAATTTAGAACGATTTAATGCTCCATTTTCAACTACATTTCCACCCAACCATAATGTTGTTGCAGGAACGAATTGATCAATGATTTGTGTCCAATATGGACTCATTCGGTCAATGAATTCGTTTACCTTTATATAATTGTATGGTGTGAAGTTTGTATTGTTTTTGTATTCATTATAAACAATATCCAAACTTTGATAATATCTTTTATATCTAATAACATTACTATTTGTAATGATTTCATTTAACACTTCCGTTAAAAACTCAGCAAATGTCATTCCTGTTGGTGGTGCTAATGTTCCAAAGGTTAATAATTGATTTCTACTTTTTGTATAGATATCATAATCAATTGCTCTATCTGCTGATAAAAATATGCTAATATTTTTTCGATTTAAGGTATATCTTGATTCTTCTTCCGTTACAACAATTTCTGTTTTTTTATTGTCAATATCTGGTATTAAATCGTATCCATAATCTAATCCGGGTAATGTTCTAAAATAATCAAAATAATCTTCTCCATATGTAAATGGTTTTGATTTTGTTTTAATTATCTTTGTTCTTCCAGTTAATACAGATCGATCTGTATCTAAAATATCGTGTGACCTATGGTCAATTGTTTTTCTATACCAACCAGCCCCAAGTTGGAAGAAAACACCCCCATCTGACGTTTCAATACCACGAGGTAAACCAGTAGTGGGGTCAACTGGATATTCATCCCTTGTAAATGTTGTTGAACCTGTTGTTCCACTAATAACATATTGTGACATAGTAGTTGGTTCTGTCACCCCATAATCATTGGTAGGTTCAATTGTTGAACCAGTATATACCGCTGAATATGAAACATATGTACCTAATATTGCTTTTCGTATATCATCTTCATATGTCGCCTTAGGTAAAGGTCCATCAAGTCGATAAATATATTCATCAAATCTGATCATTGGTTCTGGTGCACCAATAAATTTTAAAAAGAATTCAATTGCTTGTCTTGTTCCTTTAGACTTATAAACGTGAGCCAAATTAACTAAAATCCTTCTATAAAATTCATATTCAGCTTCGATTAAGTTTTTACCTAAATTTAAACCAATATATTGCGTATCCGTTCTGGTGTATAACGCATCTTGAAATGTATTTTCATCGAATAGACCAACAGTTGATAAACCAAGAGTAACCGCCAAGTTTTTTAACAATAAATCTGGTACATTATTAATTTTATCATATGTAACATTACGCATATACGCAATATTATCAATAAATTTTTTAACTTTATCGAAACTTTGACCATAAATTTGGAACATTGCTTCTGCTTTTTGATCTTCGGTATCGAATTCAAATAATTGTGGTGCTGTTAAAAATCTAACAATTAAATTAGATTTGTAATTATCCACTTCGTCCCCAATTGAACTTAGTTTTTTAAGATATGAATCGAAATCAATACCAACTATTTGTACATTCCATTCGTCTTTACTTACTGGCCAAGTTGCTATTTGTGTTACAAGTTTTGTAGATTCACCTTGATTTATGTCTTTTGGAACTCTAAATTTTCCTTGAAATTGCGGGTCGGTTTCCCTATCCATTAATACTATTTCGAGTTCATCTAAATTTTTGTAAAATTCCTCAACAATACCATCGTTTGGGCGGATTAAGAAACTATTGTTATATCCAGCAAGATCCACGTATTTAGCACCAAAACAATCACCCTCAACTTCGAATATTATTGTATTATTAGAATCAGGTTGGGTATAATTTACAACATTATATGTGACACCACTAATATCTACAACATATTTTTTATATGTCGAATATAAATTTCTTATGTGATTTGTTGTTTGTGGTTTAATTTTACCCTCTGGTTTTGAAAGAACAATATCAAGCGGATTAAAGAATACGCTTTTTTGTGTTGAAAATGTCGTTGAATTTGTTTTTGAGCTATATGTAATATCCCAAGCAACATAATTTTTCGATTTAATCGGAGAATATTTATCCACATAAATTGCCGCAGGATATTTTAATATAATATTTTGAACCGTAACGCTTAGTCTTTTACGAAGTGACCCAAATAATGATTTTGTACCATCATTTTTTGAATTATAAAATTTTAACTTTTCTGGCGACTGTGTTACTACTTGTGTTGATGTGCTCTCAACTTCAGTATCTTCTTCATTAATAGTGTCTAATGTAATAAAGTCAGAAAATGGTTTTGTTTGAAAGTTTTTACTATCTTTTTCAGGTATAACCCTATCAATACTAAATGAAGTAGCTGTCATTTGACTGCTACCATCTACAATTTGAAAACCCACTAAGTTGTCACTAAATGTATCGTCACCACTTGTGTATTGATTAGGTACTTTTATATCTGCCATTATTCTGTTATAATATCAAAATTTAATGATTCGTCAATATCATCACGTTTTTCTCTTATCTCATATAAAGTTTCGTTATATTCATCTTTAACTTCATATAGATTCCATTGTTTATAGATGTTATTACTACCATCATAAACGGTGTAAATTCCACTTTCAATTGCTTTACTTTGATTACCATACAATGCGTGTGCTAATGTATTAAAATCGTGTTCTGCCAATTCAATTTCGATGGTTGATGGATTGAAATATGTGTTCGTTATTAATATTTTTTGTGTTGGTTCTCCAATAAATGGAACAACATTCGGTCTTGATGATGGTGCTGATGTTGGGGTTAGTGTTAAAAACATTAAATTAGTTGAAACATCTGAATATCTGTATCTTATTGCTTTTTGTGTTGTGTTGGATAAATTTGTAGTTACTGGTTCGCAATAAAATGACGATGTTACAATTCTATATATGTTTGGCATTTTTTCATTTGTTATTGGGTCAATATATTCAATTCGATACCCAACTAACCCTTGTGGGGTAAATTTATTTCTATCATCCGTTGATACATTAGACAAATCAATGACTAATCCTCTTACTGATGGTAACGACGATAATACACCACAATCTGTTATTATTGTTCTTATTTCTTTTGGTCGCATATATAACGTGTAATAACCGATTTTTGAAAATTCGGTAGCTTCCAGTTTAAAGTTATACATTCCACCTAAAATTTCAATATCAGCTTCACCACCTGTATCACTATTATGAAATACGGGTGTTAACACATCAGTTGATACCAATTTTTTCAATGTTACAGGTGCGTTTGCCGTTCTACCTGAAACATAATGAAGAATAATATCCACATCTGCGGGTGACACATCTGACGGCCTAATTAATCCATAACTACCAATTGACATATTTATATTCCTCCATTAATTTTGTAATCTTAATTGAACATTTTGTTCTTTTTTTTATATTATCAAGCCAAGGGATAAATTCTAAATTTTTTATGTTTCCAATTATTTCTGGATTTATATTATTTTTGAATCCCATAATAATAGAAAATTTATGGTCTAAATGAAATGCCCCTATTTCTCCTGACTTTCCTCTTTTATCATAATTTAGTAAATTATTTATCGGTTGTTGGTTTGTTATTCTATCAACTTCGCGTTTATATTTTTTTAACTCACTTAGGTTATCTATATAATCATTATAATTCATACCACTAAATCGTTTTACTAATGCTATTGAATTTGATACACTTCTTTCTCTTTGATAACCACACGACTTTATATGTTTATATGTATACATTTCACTTTTATTTAATTCTAAAGATATTTCACGCGGAGATTTATTTTCTTCAAGATATAATTTTTTTATTGTTTTTTTCACATCATCTGATAATATTATTTTTTTACCATTACTTTTTGGCTTTCTTAATGATATTGTTTCTTTTAACACCCTTCTAATTACTACTTTACTTACACCATATTTTTTTGATATTTTTTTACAACTTGCCCCGCTTTTATAATATGTTATTATATTATTTTTTATTTTTTCATCAAATATGATTTTCCTGTTATTTCTACCTTCAATCCAAATTTCATTGTCAATAAGAATATTTTTAATTCTTGTTTTATTTCTTTTAATAACTTTACTAATTTTACTTAACGAATAACCATCAAGATATAATTGTTTTATTCTATTAATTTCTATGTCACTAAAATCTTTTTTTGTGTGTACTGATGAACAAATATTACACACCGATTTTTTTCTAATAGCATAACGATACGAATTTACATTTGTGTAAACTTGTTGTTCACCACATAATGGGCAATCTTTATAATTTTTTTTAACCATCAATTATAAATATAATTTTTATTGTTTTATTACGTTAAAATATCCGTTCCCGTAATTTTCCAGCTCCCCATTATTGTCGATTTCCGACAATCTAAAATTTTTCTCCATAACACCCATTTGACCCCTTTCAACAAAAACATCCGAAAATATGGACACATCTTCAACAAAACCAATAAAATGTTCGTTCCTCGTTATCATCCCATTATAGACATCCTCGCTATAAAAATCTGCTGTTGATCCTGTAATTATTGTTGTACCATCGGGTGTGTCAACATATGTTAATCCATCAACTGTATACCCAGTATATCCTGATACAATAGAAATTTTGGACATATCATACCCTGCGTTTCTACCATATAATTTATATTCATCTACTCGACTTTTACCAACACCCTGAAAACCTATTATAGCACTTGGTGTTTGACCAGTTTGTGTTCTATAATCCGTCAAATATGTTTGTTCTGCGGTTACTACGGGGTCTGAATATGGAACATTAAATGTTAATGTTCCTAAATCCGTTGGAAATCCAAATGAATCAACAAAAGGAATTTGTATGGTTTTTTCTAACTGAGTAACCGTCCACGGGGACTCAATGGTAACTTTAATTGTTTTTGTTCCCGTTGTTGTATATGTGTGTTGTTTACTTGAAAGGTTAGGGTCATTTATTCCCGTCATTGACATTGTTTCTACTGTACCATCCCCCCAATTTATTGTAAAATCTGCTTCAATAAAAAACGAATATTTGTTTGTGTTTACGGTATTATATATTGTGATTGTATTACCAGTACCAGTATATGTGAAATTGGATTGTTCTTCTACTTGTCCGACACTACCATCAAAACCAACCATATTACCTAATTGCTCCGCATAGTCATTAAGATATACCGGTAAATTGTAAGTATATCCTGATTGATATAATATTCTATATGTGTTGTCCTCCATTTTAGTCAGCCCCGATTATTTCATAAAATTTTATTGGATTGTCACTTGTACCAATTCTACTTCCTTTTGTTCCGTTAATAAATTCGAAAACTTGGTATGTACCATCGTCCTTATTGAACTCCACCAAAAAGTATAAATCCTTATTTTCATCAACATTATCAGTTTGTGATAAACTTTTATTTGTGAAATTACTGATTGACCCGTCATCAGCATTAAAAAATCTTGCTGACATATAAAAAGTATCTCCAGTTAATATGGTTTCTGTCAACGCAGTATCGTCTTGAAACCAAAACAAATACATATTTTCCTTATTTCGGTAATTCGAGCCCATAAAAATAGGAACATAAATAAAATCACTTATCCAACCGCTTATTTGTGGGTTTGGTGCGGTATAATATACCCTCTCACCCAATGGTAATGATAAATTTTTGGCGAATACTAATCTTCTATTCATTCTTTCTGGTAATTCATCTTCGGGTGTTTTATAAAATTCCAACCTGAAAAAACTTTTTGTTGATTGTTTTAACATTTTTGCATTCTCCGCTGGATCAATACCAATTAAATTATAGTCTAAACCACCTGTATGTGAAGGAGTTGGACTATTGTTATAAAAATAGAAATAATACCATATGTCCATTTGTAAATCAGTTGGGTTTAATAACTGACCCCCATACGGTTTATGATTTAACCTAATTGTTTCGTAATTTTCAATTGGGTTAATCACATCCCTCAATGTTTCCTCTTCAAATTCCTTTAAATTTTCCTCTTTTCCCAAATCAGGTTTAAAATCTGATGGAATTGTTAGGTTGAGCAGTTGGTCAATATTTTTTAGTTCGAATTTCATTAACAATTAATATTTGGGTTATTATTAAAATCGTCGATTCCATCTGTTTTATGTTGGTAAAGCTCTTCGTTTCTTAAATAAAAATTAATTTCGGTATTAACATAGTGTATATTATTGATAAATGGATTGTCTGTCCCATATCCTAAATCGTCGATATACCCATGAGCATATTTATCACGCCATTTCCATAACCCTTCTTTACCATAATATCTTGCGTTTTGTGGTAAATTTTCAATATCAAACACATCTGATGTTTCAACATATGGTGATAATTCTCGTAACTTCACCCTATAATGTGGTTGGTAAAAATACCCAAATGGATTTGTAGCAGTTGCCCCTGTAAATGTTTCGGTATCACCAGTTTGTCCATAGTCAAAATTATGATAATCAGCATAAAACTTGTAAATTGACTCCGAAACCACTCTTTCTTTCATTTCGGTTGGGATATATTCAATGAATGCACCTGTTAATTCTGTACCAACTGGAATAGTATTACCACTTGTAAATGTCCACCCACTATGGGTAAATGTTGTCCCGCTTAAATTTGATTCTTCTGATGCCGTTCCATCAAAATGTTGATCGATCCAAGTATTATGAAAATTAAATTTATAACCAACCTTCGGTGGGTAAACAAAATAACCATTTCCATTCCTTAATATTATTGAAACATACACATCTGTTGGTAAGTAATCTAAATTATTGGTTAATCCGCTTAATACAAATGGTTCTTTTATATCATAGATAATTGATTCCATTCTATTTCGTTCAACAATAACCTGATTATCCCCAGCGGCATTTTCGAATAATAATTTTCTTTCATCCGCCCAAATGGTTGATTCAAAACCAGCTTTATCTATCCCACAACCATCAACATCTGTTAGTGTTTTCAATTTATGAACATAATATTGTGATGTTGTTCCTTCTAAATTACTATTATCCAAACATCTTTTCCCTGTTACAATATCATTATTAAATGTTGTTACACCTGATTCTACTTGACTTTTTAATATGCTAACAACATATTTTTCAGAATTATAAATTTCATCACCAATAGAATTAATATAATATGCTCTACCTTCCAATATAATGTAATCAGATGCGTTCATTCCATGTTCAACTGGACTTGTTAATTTATAATGTCCACCATTATCAGTTATCCTAAATGGAATTCCATCACCACTAACAAACTCTAATGCGGGTGTCGAACCACTAAGCGTATATTTCATTGGAAATTCTTCGTCTTTATCGTGTGCATATGACAAATATATATTCCAGTTAAATTGGGGAGCTGTAACGTTTGTTATAGTGTTATGGTTAGTAGATCCCGTTGTACCTGTAATCGTTTGTGTGAACCCCGTAAAATCATCAAAATAGTCAACCGTTGGGGTTTGTACTCTTTGACTCATTCCATCGTTTCTTAAAAACGCAAATTCATTATATGGTAAATAACCATCAAAAACCCCATCCGAACCATCACTAACTGGATACAATCTATTATATAAATGTGGATATGCTGTTGTTCCAGTATACATATTTCGGAAAATCATCCTAATTTTTCCGTATATTTTATAGTTAATACTATCCTGTCTTTCATCGTTAAATAACTTTGCAAGATCCAAAATAACATCCCTATCATCGTTTGTTATCTGTTTTCTTTTACCCTCAAGTTTTACTGCAAGTGTCATTTCTTCACTTGGAGCTTTTTCGTATCTTTTCTCAGGTAATATTATTCTTTTCTTTTTCATTATTCAACAGGTGTAAATGCCCCTTCGGGACCAAATCTTTTAATTAAAATATCCAAACCAGTTTTACCCGGACGTAACCCAAAATAAAACATAAATGGTGTTGATAATATCTGTAAATATTTTCCTTGTGTGATTGCCTCTGGATATTGGTATGGGTCTAAACTTGGTAATATACTTGCTTCCGTTGCTGTACTTCCAGTTGCAGTCCAAGTAATTGGACCTGACCAATCACCACCATCACCCAATCGAATATATAAACGTCCCTCAATTGGGTTCATAATATTATCATTTGGTGGGTCATCTAAAACCGTAGCCAATAAAAGAGTATATTTATGGTGTTGTGTTCCATATAAACCTAAATAATGACTATCTGGTTCGGATACAGGATAAATAACATTATCAAATTCTTCCGTTTGACCATCTGAATAATCACCAGTAATTGTATATCCATCAAAATCATAACTAATTGGTGGAAGTAAATATGGGTCATCGACATCCGTATCACCACTTGGTGGGAAATCCGTAAATTTATAATTATGAGTCATACCTTGTAATTTTTGACTAACAATATTTGTGTAATCCCAGCATTGATTATCAACTAAATCTGCATTGTGTGACCCAAATCCAGTACCTTTCTTGTCCCAGTAATAAAATGGTACTACTTGTGATGATTCGGTTAGATAGCCCGGAGCATTTATACATTGTCTAATTTTAGCCCCATCGTCTTCATATTGTAATGTAATCGGGGTTGGTCCCCAATTTCCAGTATTATTTTGAAACACATATATATCATCTTCTGGATCAAGTATCGATACACTATACCCCATATATTTTTGATTTTGTAAATCAAATCCATCGATACCAGCCTCCGAATTAATTGAAATTAACTGAGAAATCTCCCCACTAAATATTCTACCATTACTTGTGTAAAATCCACCATTATTAAAGAAATCGTTAATCTGCATATCGGCACCTCTTACATCCATTCTATAATTAATTGCAAATGCTATTAATTCACCAAAACTTTTAAATGATGTCGGTCCAATTGCTCGTGATACGGAGCAATTTGGGTCTAATGAGGGGTCAGTACATATTTCATTAATAAACTCGTCACGAGGTCCCAAATCAACAAATGTAGTTGGAGTTCCAATATATTTAGTATTGTCTTTATTATTATTTATACCTCTAAATGTTGATGAACTTCCTTCGAACACACATGAACGATAATAGAACTTTTCGTGATCAGAAATATATCGAACAACGGTATCACAAGCCTTTACTTTAGTACTATTTTTTTTGTCTTTTATTTTTGATTTAAATTGGAAGAAATATAATGAACCAGATAACCAATTATCAACAAACGCAAAATTAACAATACCACCACAGAAATTTATACCAATTATTTTTCTTCGATACCATTCTCTTAGTGCTAATCGATTTGGCCTTGAAGGGCCATCAATTGATGGGACAATAACAAATTTTCCATCCCTAAATTCCGAATATCCTGTTTTAGTTTTTCTTTCATACCATCCATCCGGTATTATATCAAAATCATAGTATCTTGGTAATCTGGATTGACTGCTATTTCTACGCCAAACGGTTGCCCCTTTATACGGATATAAACCACCTGCTGGTTCGTCCTTCGACTCCGCAATACCAACCGCAGCCAATCCAGATTGATATATGGGTTCGGTTGCTGGGGCATAGGGTGGGTCTAAAGTTGCCCCCGAAAACCATAAATAATACCCATCAAAGGGATATTCGAGAATACTTTCATTATATAATGTATCATACATTTCACAACCATCTTCTGTTGTCATTCCAGTATATGGTGTTGTGGTATTTTTTACATATTTTTTATCAAGTGTATACCCACCCAAACCGCTAGATATCACATATGTTGGGTCTTCAAAAAATGTCGATCCTGAATCAATACCAAATAAATCTACCATTTCAGTATCGGTAAAAGCAATATAATAATGTGTTGTTCCCCCAGTAAGTGGTCCTTGTTGAATTGCATAACCGCCTGTACTAATATCAAATGTCGCCTCATTAATTGTTGTTCCTGTGTGTCCACCAATTGTCATCACAAATCGAGGTATCATTCCTGCCGTACCGTCTGGATTTTGGATTTCTGAATCATTCATTGTTGTATAATCATCATCAGAAATTAAAAAGGAATCACAACAATCAATATTATTATTACAATTACGAGCAGGACCATCATCATATAGTGATGTATATGGGGCGGTATTTTCATTTGGATCGTCAGGTAATATAAAATACGTAAGTGCGTTTGTTGAGTTACCAGTAACCGATATATTACCAAGAAATCCCGTTCCATCAACTATTGAATATTCGGCAATCTTACAATAATCAATAATATTATATCCAGCTGCTGGTTGTTCGTCGTCATCAGAGCATAATTCACAAGTATCATATATTGTCAACGGTAATTCCATTTGACCCCCTTCTTGTACATTATATGCCGCGTGTAAAATTCTTTCAGATAATTTTTTAAATGGATACCAAGTAAGTATTCTAATATCAATCCCAATACCACCAATAATTTGTGAAAAATCTTTTAAGAATGTCCCGACAAACTCATATACTGTAAGTGATATCAAACTAAACAGATATTGAACAAATGTTAGTATTTTTGCTAATAATAATTTGAAATTAAATGATGAATTCTTAATTCCCATATTTGTAGGAAAAGTATTAACACTACTTGCACAATCATCATCTTCTGCGGGTGAAATATCATTTATTGCCAATGTTCTTTTTGGTGAATCAAATAATAAACTTTGAAATGATGAAACAGTATATACTTTACCATATTGGAATCTATAAAAATAATCCTGTGGAAAATAATCCCCATTATCATTATTAAAAATTAAATCTAACGAATCTTGTGGATAATCATTAAAATCGGTTGACCAAGCATACGACCTTTCTTCATCACCCTGATATTCTCTAATATTTGGAAGAAGAAAAGATGCTCTACCCCTAACCCTTTGAAGCCCCCCATCATCTAATGTTAATCTTAGTCGATAACAAGCGGCCGTTGCAATACCTTTATCCGGGTCATTTGTGTATTCATTTTCACCATACTCATTTGTGTATAGAAAGGCCATATTCATTGGAAGACGAATTGCAAATGCACCATCATCATCTATTTCATCTGATATTGTATATTCTTCAAGAATTGGATTACTATTTTCATCATATTTTGAGGTAAATCTAATTGCTTCGACTTTTCCCGCTTGGGTTGTCATATTACATTTTTTACCCATATTTTTTCTGGGCTTACAATTCTTATTTACAGAATTTTTACCATCATCACTAAATGACCCCCCAATAAGTAAAGACGCAGGTTCAATTTTAATTCCTAATTCAGATAAATCAAAATCTATTCTCGTGATACCAATTTGACACAAATCTTCACTACCCCAAAATGGGTAAACCTCAACACCTCTATCAAAGGTAATAACCTGTGGTAAAGAATCCATATCTTCACTTGATTTAAACTCATAAGCGGTATCAAAATCATCTTTTCCATAACCTTTTAGTATGAAATCATCTGGTCTTAAAGAAAAACAACCCATATCAGATAAATCTAAATCCACATGAATTAATTGTTCACCTAATGGAACTCCCCAAATCATAAAGTCCCCAGAATCGTTTGTTTTAACGGTATATTTGTAATAGTTTTCGAAAACCTCTAATATTTCTTCCCTTGCGGCAATATCAGATTGGTCGGGGAACGTTCCGGTTGGTACATGACCACCGTGTTGTTTCCTTTCAGGTAGAAGATTATAACGATAACCATCTTCAGTCTTGTCCCCAATGTTTTTATATGGGTATAATGCTGAAATTACAGGATCGTCTTCGTGTTCGATTTTTAATGGAATGAATATTGAAACCTTGGCGTTTGGGACACCATATCCGTTATTCGCGGTTATCCTACCACATACTACACCATAATCAGAGCATAACGATGTGTATATGTCTTGTTGCGTTAATTTTAACGACAAAATTTCTAATAAACCAAAATCTTGTTTGAGTTCAACATTTACTTTTTGGTCTTTACCTAAATTTGTACTAATTCTTTGTCTTTGATCCATCAATAATAAATAGAAAATATTCTATTTTTTGTATAAGATAAACAAAAAACAAATTAATATGTAGTGGTTTCCAAATTCTTTACTCTGATTTTAATATCAGACGATGGATATCTAATTTGGTAAATTTGATTTGACTTCATATAAATCATCATATCTGGTTGTGAAATTTCCTTTGTAACTACGTCAACATAAGGTTGTGCAACCTCTGCTGTCGAATACTTTCCACCAACCTGATTGAATATTCTTACATCAACAACATTAACAACCCCCGAAACATCCCCAATTTCCCTTTCTAAATCACCAATGAACAATGGATCACCCATTTTTCGTTTATTTATTGAGAAAAAGTTTGTTGTTGTTTGAATAATTTGTTTTGCGATATCGGTTTGGTTTTCGTTCTTATCTGCGATTATGTCAATTTCAAGTCTTAAATCAACAATTTCACCAGAAACAATATCTACATAATCATTTAACATCCTATATTTAGCTAAATAATTTAATACATTACTCTTTAATGTATTCGAAACTAAATCAGTAAGATTTCCTTCTGAATCATATGATACCATTTTAACACGAACCTTATTATCCTCTTCCATCACGTTCACCTTTGCCGGCGCACCAAATGTTGATGGCATATTCTCTATTAGTGATTTATAATCATTTAAGGTTACCGCTCTGTTTTGTGCCGCAAAATTATAAGCGATCATATTTCTTATTTCTTCTACTGTTGGTGCGTTTGCTCCACCAATTGCGGGTGTGATGTTGGTTGCGGTTAAACTTTGATAGACTTTATCATTAATACCCTCATTCGGACCATTTAAGGTAAAATCAATCTGTTCTACTGATGAAATCACATTAACCCCAGCGTTTGAATCTTTACCACCACCAACACGATATTTGATGAATAATGTCGTATTTGCTTTAGGAACATTACCCAATGACATATTGTTTAAGAATGTTCCTAAACTCACTTTCATTGAATCATTAACGTAATTATCTAAATTATCCATTGGGTTCACATTTCCTGAACCAAATGTAATTGAAAAGTAACCTTCTGGTGAATATTCGGTAATGAATTTATTGCTAACTGGTAAATAATCCCCCGCAATAAAATTATCGTCATCAGAAATAACAGTTGGGGCCTCCATAAAAACTTTATCCTCAACTAACGATTTAA
>Ga0307376_10003478_pt1 | contig 14701 bp, 23 predicted proteins | sample TR2MG_FD_202536 | JGI IMG/M metagenome (GOLD analysis project Ga0307376, IMG submission 202536) | Soil microbial communities from Risofladan, Vaasa, Finland - TR-2 | ecosystem: Environmental > Terrestrial > Soil > Coastal area > Acid sulfate soil | place: Finland: Risofladan, Vaasa | collected...
ATACTATAGAAATGATAGATAAATCCGTGGAAAACTTTAAAAAGGGAGAAGTATCAGAGCCAATAGATGTAGATTCACTATTAGAACCTGAATCAAAAGAACCAACTGAAACAAAAACAGAGCCAGAGGGAGGTGAAAAAAAGCCATTAGATGACAAAAAGAAAAAGGAACCTATAATTCGAAGGTGGCAATCTGCCAATTGGAGAGAGCCCGATGAATAAAAGAGCATTTCATTTTGTCACTAGAATTTAGTATATTAGTATTATACATAAAAATAAAATGAGTAAACAATGGCAAAAAGAAAATTAGGGAAACTTTCAGAAAGAGAACTTTCTATTATTAAAGATAGTTCTACAAAAAGTCTTTATTGTAAATGTGGTCGATTAGTTTGGGTTGATTCAGCAACTGAAATTGTTAGTTGTTGGAAATGCACAACTACTTTAGCACCACCTGAAGCAAGGTTATTAAAAACAAAAGAAGAATTGCAGCAAGAATTGGACAACGGTTATACTAAAGGTTGGAGATTAATGGGGCAATTTGTTCACAGAGATGGCACCGTATATGAGTTGGGTGTAGAAAAACCTGAGCTGAAAGGAACTTTAGAGCCCACAGACATTGAAGCAATACGAAATAAAAGAAAAAAGCCACGAAAAACAATCAGAGAAAAAAATCTAGAAGAGGAGAAAAAAATGGAACAACTTGCAAATATTCATGAAGAAGCAAAATTAGAAAAAAAAATAAGTAATTACACACCACCAACTGAAGATGGGCCAGCTATCTCTACAAATAGAGAAAAAATAATTGCACAAGTAATTCAAAATGAAGATGGTAAATATAGTGCAATTGCTGGAGACGGTTTTGATTTTACAGCACTAATAAATAATCAACCAAAACTCAAATATGTTTTTAATAACAGCAAGAAAGTTTCTGGAAAAAGAAATGCCGATGGAACTTACACATGGAGAGGCTGTAAATAAGGGAGAGAATAAATGTATTTTGATAATTTAGAAAATATGGATGATGATTTTTGGTTAAGACCCGAAAGGGTCTTGACTGTCCCTGAACATGAAGAATTTTTATCACATCATACAAAACCTGTATCTTTGGAATTGGGTGAAAAGATTGCTGGAAAATTATTGATTACACTAAATCATTTAAATCAAAAGAAAAGAGTTGCCGTAGGGTTAGCAGCAAATCAAATTGGAATAAATGCTTCAGTATTTGTAGTTCATGCAAAGAACCCATTATATTTTATTAATCCAGATGTGATTGAGCTGAGTAAAGAAACAAGTCAATTCAATGAGGGCTGTTTGTCGATTCCTAAAAAGAGAGTCCCTATTACTCGTCATTTAAGAATCAAAGTTTCAGCTGACAATCTACAGGAACCAGAATGGTTCGGAGTTGAATGGAATGGGGGACAAGTTGACGAAATAGAATTGTTGGAGTCATTTACAATCCAACACGAGTTTAATCATTTACACGGAATATTAATTACTGATTTAGATGAAAGACCTGCACCTTATGTTGCAGAGAAAAAAATTGGCAGGAATGAACATATAACTGTATATAAGAAAATTAAGCGTCTTGGTATGAGTGAAGAAGAAGAAGTTTTAGAAACAATTAAATTCAAGCATTTAGATAAATATTTGAAGGATGGTTGGAAATTTTACAAATAAGATATTTATTAGTATGAAGAAAAATCACAAAAAAATAATATCATCACCCGGACATGAGTTTGAAAATAATGTAGCAGAATCTTTTAATGAAATATATCAGTTCATAGAGGTTTTAGGAGATGAGCACAGAAGATTAGTTAATACTAATTCAATTTTATTACATAGTGTTAAAGCTATGAAAAATATCTTAACATCCCAAAGTCTGATGACAGGAGATGAATTTGAGAATGCTTATAATCAAGCTTTGAGTCAGACTAAAAACTTGAAAGTATCTCAAAGTATTGTTCAACATGTTGACAATGAAAAGCTGTATCATAATTTTATAATTGAAAATGTGCCACCGGCACATTCATAAGGAGCAATATGGATTTTGAAGTATTGTGGACAGGTAAATATATTAAAATAATTTCACCCAAAGATCATCCGTATGAGGCTGTTCTTGAAAAGGATGGTGTAATTATGTTTCCAATATTAAATGGTGAGATAGGAATACGTAAAGAATTTTGTCCACCATATTTCATAAAAGACGAATCAGGAGAAAAACTGTATTATACAGTTATGTCGGGACAAATTGATGAAAATGAAGATGTTGCATCCACCATAATGAAAGAAATGAAAGAAGAAGCAGGGATTGCAATGAGTGATTTTAGAATGATTTATTTTAAGGGACATATTCCTGTAGCAAAAATAACAGCATCTCGAACAAATATTGCAGTTTTTCAAGTTTTAGAATATGAACCTGTTGCAATAACAGGTGATGGATCTGAATATGAAGCAGCATCTGAAACTTTGTGGGTAACGGAAGACGAATTGGAAGAAATTGTTAAATTAAAGAACACAGATTTACTTTTGATTAGCTTATTCAATATATATAAAAATTTGAAAAAACTTTAATATTTATAGCTTAATGGAGCTTAATTTACAAAAGACGGGCTAGTTCTGGTTTCGATTGATAATAATGGGAATGAAAGTGCAAGCAGGTAAGATACAACCTTAAAAGTTCAAAACAAAATAAACGCAGAAGAGAAATCTTCATTTACTTTTGCAGACGCTCTTGCTTTCGTAGGTGCATCTGAAGAAGTAGTTTTGGCTTAACAAAGCTGAAACCGTCGGTGCTTACAATCCGACGTGGTAAAAAACGTAAGCATAATGTTAGATGAAGCCGAAGTCTAATAATTATTAAAAACATGGATGACTTTTCAAAGTTCAAAATGAATGGAGAGTTTTTGTTGACTATGTTTTCTAAAAAATGCAACTAAGCTTGTGAATGACTTGAATTTAGTTTTGTCAAGACCGGGGTTCGACTCCCCGCTAGTCCACCAAACAGTGAGGGCACAAAAATGAAAATGACATCCTTAATAAAGGAAAACTTTGAGAAAATAAAATTTAATTCTCATAAAAAACACAATCCAGAATGTGATATTATTGAGGGGCATTTAAATCAAGATTCTTTTATGACATATGGTATATATGTTAAGGGTGAAAAGCAAGGTGAAGAATTTATGGAATATTATGCAGGCCCAAATTATGTTGTAGGATCTACAGTAAAAAGCTTTTCAAGGTTATTTAAGACAGACAAAATTCCATCAAAATACAAATCAAAATGGGAAGAATTAAAAAAAGTCTACAATTCGAAATATAAAGGAAAATAGGTTATTGACTCAATATTAAATCAAATTTCTTTAACAACAAAGGACACTAAATTAATGAAATCAAAAATTTTATTAGTTCTTTATGGAATTGCGTTATTATTTGTAGGATTTTTATCAAACAGTGCTTTACAAAGCTTTGAGACAACAGATGAGGGCCCAAAAATAATAATGCTTGAAGAATATGAAGTTGGCAACTTACCTGAAACAGATAGAATATTATTAATAGAAAGAAAAACAAATAAAGTAGAATACATATTGTCTGACACAATATCAATTGCGGTTTTTGCAGTCGTTGCTAAAAAGGTTAAAGAAGACTACGATAAAACTACAAATTAATTAGGAGACGACAATGAAATTATTAATTGTACTTTTCATTGCGATGTTGTGTGTATCGACAAGTGTGAGCCCAAATCGCAGTGCTAGTAATAAAGTAGAAAAACAGATGCTTTTTAAATATATAGATAAAAGTATACCAAGTGTTCAAATGTATTTTAATACAAAGAAGTATGCAAAAATAGATAGCAACTCAGAAAGAGTTATGTTTAGGATGGCAAGACTTGAAACAACATACAGAGGTCCACTTCAGTATGACTATAATCCGTATAGAACTTCAATTGCAGATGCATTTGGCCCTTGGCAAATCATATTGTCAACAGGGAACATGGTTAACAATAGAATACGAAGAGTGAAAGATGGTAAAATAACAAAGGAAGACTTAATGTTTAACATACCATTGAGCACCAATTTGGCATCCGCTTATTTAAGATCAGAATACGACAATCATGGAAGTTGGTTTTTGGCTACTGGAGTTTATAATAGTGGTAAAATAAAAAATTGGGTAAAAGAAACTATTGACTATACAAGATATGCAACAATGTAAAATAAAAAAGAGAGGGTTATATGACTGATTTAACAGCTGAACAATTGATGGATATATGGGACACATTGATTGAAACTATAAATAAAACTTTTACTGGAGAAAGAAAAGAAAAGCTATTAAAGCTTTATAATGATCTTCAAGAGAGAATTTTATATTGTCCCGCAAGTTACAAAGAATATTTTCATGGAGCTTATCCCGGTGGATATATTGTCCATGTCAATAATGTCATTGGATATTCTGAATTAATTGATAAACTCTGGGAGGAGTCAGGAGCAACAAAAAATCACACTAATGAAGAAAGAATATTTGCAGCCCTCAATCATGATTTAGGAAAAATTGGTGACTTAAATGAACCCTATTATATGACTCATACTGAGAGATGGAGAAAAGAACGAGGCGAAATCTACATTATTAATCCTAAGATTCGATTCATGACAGTTCCAGACAGAAGTTTATGGTTATTAAGCCAATATGGAATAACATTAACTCAAACAGAAACAATAGCAATATTACTTCATGATGGAATGTATGATGAAGGAAATAAAACTTATTTGCAAGGTTATAGTGAATATAAACAATTAGATGATAATCTTCCAGTAATTTTACATCATGCAGACATGATGGCGATGTCTATTGAAAGAGATTTATGGAAATTGTCAAATGTAAAAACAGAAACTAAAAAGAAAACAAAGAAAGAAAAGAAAGAAATAAATTCAGATGCAGTAAAGCAAGCTGCAGCAGATTTTTTTAAAAAGAAGGAGTAGACTATGCTGATAATAATAATTGCTTTGACAGTAATAATATGTGTATTGTTATATATTATTCGAAATCTATTCAACAAAGTCAATGTGTGTGAAGAAATGTTAGAAAAAACAGATGAAGCACGCGCAACAGCACTTAATAAAATAGTTTCATGGATGAAAATTTCATTAGACAAACTTCACACAATAGATAGATTACAAATATTTGAGGGTGATGATGATGTGGGTTGGTTCTTTAAAACACTCAAATTTCAGATTACAGAATTAAATAATCAAATTGCCACAATTATTGGAGAAGAGACTATAGATGAAGAAAACGAGGAAGAAGAGAAGTAAATTTTATTTTGATGAAACAGTAGAACAGGCTATAGTTCGTTATAATGGAGAAGAAGACTCCTTAATTAGAAATCAAATATATAATGAGTATATAAAATATGCATTGGAAAAACTAGCAGAAAATATAATCAACACATTTAAGTTCCCATATATTCCTGAAAAGTTTACTAATAAAAAAGCAGATGTAGTATCTCATTTAATATTGAATCTAAATAAGTATGATGCAAATAAGGGAAAAGCATTTTCATATTTTGGTCAGGCGGCTAAAAATTATTTGATTATTAGCAATCAGGGTAATTATAAGAAAATGAAAACAGATTTAAGTATTGATTCCGAAGAAGTTGAAAACAATGATCATGAATTGGAAATAGAAGACTATCATGTTGTTGGTCAAAATATTAAAGAAGACAACCAACAATTCATCGATGAAGTAATAATTTATTTGGAAAACAATCTTGATAGTATGTTTAAAAAACAACGCGAATTAAAGATAGCCAATGCTGTTATTCAATTGCTTCAGAACTATGAATCTATTGAAAATTTTAGCAAAAAGAATATTTACATCATGATACGTGATATGACAAACTACAAAGCAACACACATAACCAGAGTGTTGGATAAAATAAGAACTGTTTATAAAGCTTTGAAAGAAGAATATATGACAACGGGGCATATTGAGACAAAGCCTCAAGTAATTGATAAAATAACGTTTCCTTCAGCATTTGTTATACTGTTAATATTTTCAATGATATTGCTATAGTGTATAGCGAAATTGTACACACTGTATATTTTTGTAAACTTATTTTGAAGCTATGAATTAGAAAGAAACTATTTTTATGGCATCATTTGTATACTTATTAATATAAACAGGAGTATATAAATGAACAAAATAAAATTATTATTCTTTTTGCTAATCACATTTTTTCTAAGTGGATGTTATACTACATTTGAAACTACAGACACTTATGCGCAAACAAATGCTTGCATTTACATAGATTACAATTTTTATTGTGATTATTGTTATTATGAAATGTATTGGTGCCCTGCATGTGGAACATATCATGTGTCAATAAATAATTGGTGTTCACATCACTATGATTGGTATTATAACTGGTATGTTGTTTATTACTATCATCCATATTCATACTACTACGGTCATTACACAAATCACTACAGCCATAGAGATTATTCAAGACATTATATTAGAAACAGTCACGGATTAAGAAATTATGGAAATAGAAAATATATAAGCAAAGATAGAATCTTCAAAACAGACATAAATTTACAGAAAAGATACAATGAAACTTATAAGAGCAAAACTTATAAACAACAAACACCAAATAATAGAAAGCAGCAACAGTATAAAGCACCAAATAATAGAAAGCAGCAACAGTATAGAGCACCAAATAAGCAGAATACTACAAAGCGAAATAATGTAAAACAGCAAAAAAGCACTACAAAACAACGAACTATTCAAAAGCGCAAGTAATTTCAGCCCTCTTCGGAGGGCTTTTTTATTTTAAAAATTGAAAAATCATATATTTATATATAAATGTGTTATTTTTAACCACTTAATAAAGAAGCCCTATGATAGACAAAGACACAAAAATTTTTGATGACAAAAGCTTGGCTGATGTTTTTAGAGATATATACAACAATTCAAAAGACAAACAAGAGAAAATTGATGGCGTTTTAGATAGTGTTAAAGGCATATTAAAAGACGTGACAAGTGCATCCATTTTATTGCCAATAATAAAAGAAATTTTAGAAATTTCAGTAAAGAATGATGAGCAACTTGTTAAATTGGCCACAATAATTCAAAAGATTTTAGACAAAAAAGATGCACAAGATAGTTCAGATCCAGAAAAATTGTTATCAATGGAAGAGAAGAAACAATTACTTGAAAACAGTGGATTGAGAGATGTAGGATTGACTGAAGAAGAAATTGATAAAAAGATTGATACTTTGTCTACAATGGTAGTCAAGGCTAAAGACTTTATTAAAAAAGAAGAACAGAAAGCAGTAGAATTAGTAAGTGAGAAAAACTAATGAGACGTAAAACAAAACTTGAGGGCGCATCACTCCAATATCAATCGGGATTTAATTTATACAGTGACAGCAATGCAATGTCATCTATGGGTGGACTATCGGGTGGAGACGAGTATTATCAATTTGATGCGGCCGAAGTTGTTGATGTAATATATAATAAAGATCATCCACAATTTAATAATAATGAAGATATTGGAAAAGCAAAAGTTAGATTGCTTGATAGACAAAAAGATTCTGAGGAAGACACCTTAATTTGGGCATGGCCAGCCAACTCATATTTTGTAATGTATCCGATAAAAAAAGAAATAGTTAATCTCATACAATATTTGGGAAGATATTTTTATGTTTATCCAATAAATTTTTTAAATAGTATTAATAATAATGCTGTTCCGATTGTTGCAGAAACTTCAAATGGCAACAAAGATAACAATGAACAATATGAAAAAGTTTCCATATCAAACATACCTCAAAGAGAATCAACAAATAATGATGATTCATTGGGAAACACATTTAAGGGCAACAATGTAAATATTAAACCGCTTTCACCTGAAGAGGGAGACGTTATTGTAAGAGGGCGTTTTGGAAACAATATAAGATTAGGAAACAATCCAGAAACCAATCTACCCACCATTAAAGTCACTATAGGACAGTCTAACACAGTCGATAAATCAGCTCCACTGGAACCCTATGCAGAGAATATCAATGATGATAGAAATTCTCTATGGATCACAAGTGATGAGATAGTAGAATTAAATCCAATCACAAAAGGTAAGTCATATTATTTGAAATCAGCAAGGAATGCACCAAACACTTTAGAGGGCAATCAAGTCATTATAAATTCTGATAGAATAATTTTCAATACTAAAAAAGAAGAGTTAATGATATTTGCAAATAAAGGAATAATATTAAATACAAATGGTTATGTAGCAATTGATTCCTCAGAAAATATTGGGCTGACAACATTAGATAAATTGAATGTGATTGCAAAAACAGGAACTTATGTCGACAGCAAAGAAATAATTTTAGGCAAGGATGCTACTGAACCTTTAGTTTTAGGAAATGAATTGTTAGAACTGTTATCAGATTTATTAACTGAACTGATTGTAGAGACACATATGACGGGGGCGGGGAAAAGCACTCCTCCTGAAAATGCTGCAAAGTATGCGGCAATCAAAACTAAATTAAGAAAAATTCTATCTAAGCAGAATAAAACTTTGTAAAATGCCAATTCCATGGAACATATTTGAAAATCAAACAAAAACATATTTGAGTGGTTATCAAGCAAAATCAGAAAAAGATTTAGCAAAATTTCTATCTGACAAATATGATTCTTATATTAAGACAGGAAAGACGCAGTATCAGAATGGAATAGTATCAGCTAATAAGTCATTATTGGAGAATTATATATACATTGCTCTATTGGATGCTAGACGAGGAAAACCTTTGGATGACGTTTCAAAGAAAATTGCGTTAGGAGTTGTTTTGTATTGGACAACTGTTAAGATGCAAATAATGGTTCCCCCACCGGGAGCAGTTTCTGTTGTCACAAATGTTGTCACATATCCAGGGACACCAATAAAGTTTCCAATTAAGAATACTAAAGATCCTTCAGTTTTGGCAAAGAATTTAATTTTTTGTTTCAAGATACACGCAAATTCAATAACAGGAATTAACACAGCATTAGTTCCAATTCCGGGTGGGGGCACTATTCCTACACCTTTTCCGTGGATAGGCATAAAATAATTGGTTTTTTTATATTTATTACTATAATGAAAAAAAGGAGTAAAGTTGATGGATGACGTAAAGTTAGTGAAATTAGTTGATGCAATAGTCAAACAAAGACTGCAGGCTGAGACAAAAAAACTTGTTAAAAGAATCGTACAAGAAGAATTAAAAGCAATCAAGAAAACTATCAAAGAAGAAGTTAAGTCTCAATTGATAGGAATTTTGCTGGAAAACAAAATTGATCTCAAAACAGGAAAAAGAAAAACTTCACAAATATCAGAATTGTTGAGTGATCAAAAAGCTGTAAAAAGATATCCCAAAATAAAGCAAAGAGAGCGCATTGAAGGCGATCAAGAGAGGCAAGAGAGACAAGTTGTTGAAGAAAGATATCTTACAAGAGATCCTGTCCTAAATCACATATTAAATTCTACGCCGTATATTCCCGACTCAGGTGGTGGTGGATTTACAGGAAATGCCCTTATGGATTCAATGGGAATGGATAGTGAAAATATGCAGTATGCTCAAAACATGGCCGGCAGCTTAGGAAAAAATGTTAAAGTGGATATCAATCCAGACGCTGTTAATGGTGTCAGAAATAATATTCCAAATAATGCACAATTTATAACAGATAAAAAGACACCTCATTTGAAAGAATATATGGGTGATGATGGATTTAAATATGTAGATGACAGAATGTTATTTGAAAATGATCGTTCACAACCAGCCACAAATATGATGATGTCAAATTCAGTAAATTTAGAAAGAGCTTTAAACAGAAATTATAAACAGTTGTTGGGCAAGATGGATGAGAAAGCACAAAAATTTAGAGGCAAACCATTAAATAGAATTAATTAGGAAAAAAAATGAAAAAACTATTACTCAAAAGTTTAATAAAAGAAAGTGAATATTCATCTGCAGCAGAGGTAAGAGATAGAGATGAAGAAATAACTGATTGGCGTATGATTGAAAATATACAAAAAGATGAATTAAAGAAAATGATAAAAGATCCTAAGAGGTATGAGTTATCTCCAAGTGAAGTTAAAAATGTAAAGATTGCACTTTATAAAAGAACACGTTAATGGCAAAGGCAATTAATGTCGATTATCCGATAATAAAAGGTAATACAGGCTTTTTTAAACAAACATTTGACACACTGTCGGCTGTGAGAAGCAAAATTTATGTTTTGTTTAAGACGATGCCGGGAGAACGTCCATTTAATCCAGACTTCGGTTTGGGACTATACCGATATGTATTTGAGCAAATAACACAAGATCAAATTCAACTTTTATCAAATGAAATTGAAAGAAAAGTTATAAGATATATTCCTGAAGTCAATATCAATAATTTAGAAATAAATTCAGACTTCAATACAAATGTAGATCAGAACATATTAAAGATAAAATTAGAATTTGCATTGAAAAACAATCCTGTATTGCAAGACACAATTAACTTGGAGATTGGTACATGAAATTAAAAAGCTTAATAAGAGAAGATAAACTAACGTCATCAAAGACATTTGAAGAATTTCTTAGAAATATAGACAAAATGTCAGAATCAGAAATTAAAAAAATAATGGGAAATGATTATATAGATACGCCGGGCGACTATCATTTCAATCAAATGATGAGAGCAGGAAGAAATATTTCAAGATATTATAGAGACAATATGGGAAATAATGAGTATGAAAAATTAAAGAAATGGTACAACAGCAATAAAAAGAGAAGTTTAAAAGAAGATTCTGCAGGCAATACAAGATTGTTAAAAGATATTGAGATTGAATTGAGTGGGAAAAAAATAAAGTTAAGAAAAGGACAAAATTTAACACATAAAAGATTGGGCCCATTTGGCCCAGATTATTATTTTTCAAGGGGAATAAAAATTCCAGCAGAATTAATTCCTGATAAATATTTAGACACATTTAATTAAGAAGAACTATGCCAACAAAAAATTTAATAAAAGATGTAAAATATTTAGATAAGAGATTTTCAGATGCAAGAAATGCTTTGATAGACTTTTCTAAGATATATTTTCCAAATGAATATAGTGATTTTAGTGACAGCAGTGTGGGAATGATGTTTATAGAAATGACTTCTTATGTAGCAGATATGCTATCACTATATATTGATACTCAATTAAGAGAATCAATGATTCAACATGCAGTAAATAGAAGTAATATAGTTAATATTGCACAATCATTTAGTTATATTCCAAAACTTGCTGGCATCTCATATACCAATTTAGATATTTATCAAATAATTCCAGCAACCGGTTTTCCATATACACCAGATTGGAATTATGCATTGAAAGTTAAAGATCTAACTGTTTCTTCAGAAACAAATTCAGATATTGCATTTAGAGTTGAAGATGTTATAGATTTTGCAGAATCAGGTTCGCAAGATACTGAAGTGACAGTATTTGAAACAAATGCAGCAGGAAATGAAGTCACATATTTTCTTTTAAAGAAAAAAGTCACAGCATCATCTGGAGTAATTACAGAAAAGCAATATACAGTTGGAAGTCCTCAAAAATATTTTAAAATAGTTTTACCTGATGAAGACATTATTGATATAATTAGTATATTTGATTCTGATGGTAATCGATGGTATGAAGTTCCTTACTTGGCTCAAGACACAATTTTAGATAGTGTTGCTACAGAAATAAGCTCACAATATTCACAATACAAATATACAGTGCCTTATTTATTGAGATTCAAAAAGGTAGCAAAAAGATTTACACGTAGAGTAAGATCTGACAACAGAACAGAACTACAGTTTGGTGCTGGAACGTCTGCTTACACAGATGAAATTTTAGTTCCCAACCCAGACAATATTGGATATACATATTTTAATAATCCAATTGATCCAAGAAATTTTATGAATACAAGAACTTACGGACAAGTTCCTGCAAATACTACATTGACAATCAAATATGTAAGAGGAACAGATGAAGCTGCTAATAGGCCCGTGGGTGACGTAAATATAATTTCAAATGCTCAAATTGAATTAGACTCAACAGGTTTGAATGCAGGATTAGTAAGTAGAGTTAAAGCATCGATTGCAGCTTCAAATACAAATCCTGCAGTTGGTTCACGTGGCACAGAATCAAATGAAGAAATTAGACAAAATGCAATGGCATTTTTTGCAGCCCAAGACAGATGCGTCACTGCAGAAGATTATGAAACACGAATTCTTTCAATGCATCCAAAGTATGGAAGAATTGCAAAGGTTAAAATAATTCAGGATGAGCAAATTGCCGTTGGAGACTCAGGAAATCCTCTGGAAAGAATACCAAATCCACTTGCACTGAACGCATACTGTCTTGCATATGATTCCAATAGAAATTTAATTCCTTTAAATGCTGCAATGAAAAGTAATTTGAAGAATTATTTGGATCAATATAGAATGGTCACCGACGCTATCAATATAAAAGATGGCTATATTGTCAATATACAAGTTGAATTCGAAATAATTACATATCCAAATGTAGTAAATAAAAGAGAAGTTGTAATAAGATGTATTGATGAATTAAGAATATACTTTGACATTACAAATTGGTATATTGGACAGCCAATTGTTTTATCAGAAATTTATACTTTACTCGACAAAATTGAGGGAGTTAGAACAGTTTCAAATGTTTCAATTATAAACAAGTTTGACAACACAGGAATTGATTACTCGATCAATGTTTATGATATTCATTCAGCAACCATTGACGGGGTGGTTTATACATCATTAGACCCATCAATTTTTGAAGTTAAATATCCAAATAAAGATATATTCGGAAGGGCTAAATAATGAATAATTTAAAGGACAAAACAGAACAGACTGAGTCAAAAATAAGAATGAAAGACTTGATAAAAGAAGAAAGAGCAAAAACATTTGATTTATTTTTGAAAAATGATTTGATGCAACATGGTTATAATGTTGATAAAATATTGGGTGGCCATAAATGGGGTGAAAAATTTTTAGATGCTGTTATAAAATGGGACTCATATTTTACAAAGACTAAAAAATATAAAGAGGGAGATATAGAAAGGTTTGTTAGAAAAGCCATCGGTGATCCAAAAACAGACAAATTAAAGCGTTTATGGCAATGATTAAAATAGATTTAAAAGTCGGAGACACTATTTTGACTGGCAAGTGGAAGAATAAAAAAGTAGTAGTAAAATCAATTGGAGAAGACGAATTTGGATCTCCAACTGTTAATGGAAAATCTATATTAAAGATTAGAATACCAAAATTTTATCAGAAGGAGGGTGCATCAATGAAAATGAAAGACTTAATAAAAGAAGGCACAAAAGAAGCATATTATAAAATGGCTGACTGGATGCCGGGAGATCGTGAAACTCAATTGGAGTGGATAAAAATTTTACAAACAAAAAATGTAAAAGAAATAGAAAGATTTATAGATCATCAAGCAGATTATAAAATATTGAAAAGATATTTAGGGAGTAATAAAGTTTCAGATTTAGCAAGATATATTGTAAGAGTTCATAGTAAAGGTTGGGAAGGCAATTATACAGGCCCAGATCATCATTTATAATTAAGGATAGATTATGAATACAAAAAGAATAAAATTAAAAAGCTTAATAGAAGCAACAGATAAATATGATTTGCTATTTATGAATTGGTGGAACAACAATTATGAAAATGGTGAAACATTTAAATGGGATAAAAGAAAGCAATTACTATTTGTGAAAGACAAACGTGGACATTTTATGTATCAAATACCATATTCTGATCTTGTGCGCGATGTAGGACTACCATCAAATTCAAAATTAGTGTTCGAATCAATTGATGTTCCAAAAAAATATACTAGAAATGATGAACAATTTATAGCATCAAATGAGTCTTATTGGCAGTGGGAATATGATACTAGTACAAATCATGCCCTTTTATTTATGAAAGCAAATGGTGATTTAAGATTGACAATAACAAATGAACACATAAAATCAGGAATTGGCAAAGGAGAATTTTACAAAGAATTAGAAAGTGAAATGGTAGGAACAGTCAGAAAACCAGATATTGCTAGAATTAAAAATTTAGTAAAAAAGCATGGACATAAAAAAACAAGAGCTGGTGGTCCTTTTAAGTCACAGTGGTTTGATGTTATAAATCAAAAAGTTGACCTTTTGACAAATATTATTAAACAATATTTATAGAATCATGAACTTAAAAGACTTGATAAAAGAAACAAAATTTACTTTTACATTAAAAAGCAAACATGGTTGGTATGACAAAACAATCAATGCACCCTCAAAAGAAGAAGCTGAAAAAGAACTAAAAGATTTTTTGAAAAGAACAAAAATGAAAGGGTGGACTTATCAGTTAAAAGAAGGAAAAGATTCTCTTAAAACAGAATATGAAAAGTTAAAAAATGAACCATTTCCAAGCAAACAAACTTTGAAAAGAATGGAAGAAATTGAAAGAGAACTCAATATAAATCCAGATAGATGGAATAAGACTACAAAAGTAAAATTTAAAAAATCACAGAGGGTGACGCCTTTTAATAGAACTAGGAGCTAAAAATGCACCACTTTATATTTGCAAATAAAGATACAACATTATATAGTGACGATATAGATCAAAATACTGGTAAAGATGAAATATTAGAAATAATAAA
>Ga0307376_10003479_pt1 | contig 14701 bp, 9 predicted proteins | sample TR2MG_FD_202536 | JGI IMG/M metagenome (GOLD analysis project Ga0307376, IMG submission 202536) | Soil microbial communities from Risofladan, Vaasa, Finland - TR-2 | ecosystem: Environmental > Terrestrial > Soil > Coastal area > Acid sulfate soil | place: Finland: Risofladan, Vaasa | collected...
ATATTACCATAATAATAGACATAAATTTTCTTATCACTAATGGTCATAACGTAACCATTAGAATCCCCGTCTTTTCTTAAATCCCATACTTTATCTGGTACGTGTTTTGCCATTTTGTTTTATTTTCTTTTTGTTGGTATTAATGTATTTTCTTTAAACCTTCTTTCAAAATATTCTAAATACTTTTCATCTTCTGATTCTATATGTTTGTGATCTTCACCATTTATATTATCCACTATTTTATTTAATTTTTCTTTCCTTTTTAAATCAGGTTCAAACGAATCTATAAAATGTTTTCTATATGGCAATGCCCCTTTATAATCTTTTAATTTAATCTTATTTTGTTTACAATATTTTTTAGCTCTGACTTCGACCAATTTACTAGAACGAGTATGTGTTATAAAATAAAAATTTTTTCCATCTTTACCACCAGCACAAAAATTATAAATATCTTTAAGTTCATCTGATAGTTCTTGATCAGTAAGTGATTTTTCTTTATCACAAACATGGTTCAATGCACTAAATACATCATCCATCGAATCAATATTATACTTACATGTTTTAGGTCCAAATAAACTTTTCATAACTTATATCTTTATCTTTATTTCAGTAACAGGGAATTCTTGTTTCTTATAAATATTATCTCTTCTTGATATATAATGATTATATAAAATGTTTTTATATTTTGTGTGAAATCTATCTACAATATCAAATACAATAAGTTTTGTTTTTTCTGCATGAAGTCTTAATCCACGACCAATAGACTGTCTGATAATTTGATCAGACTTAAAACTGTCGGCGAATACTACATTCATAATAGCTTTAATGTTAATACCTGTTGAAAATGTACCAAAAGAAGCAATAAGAATCTTGGGTTTACTATCAGTAATCTCCATTAGTTTTTTAATCTTCTCTCTTTTTACTTTTGGTGTACTACCATCAATATAGTAAAAATGTTTATCAATTATATTATCCCTCAAATATTCAAATAATTCTGTACCATATTCAACATTGTGGAACAGTATCATTGAATTGTCTTTAAATTTATCTATAAGTTTTCTAAAGAATATTTTTCTACGTAGTGATTTTTGAGCATACTCTTTCTCTAAAAGGTGTGCTTTTTGTCCACCACCATTTTTTTTAATAGAGTGAACTCTTTCAGCAAAATCTAATTCATCATAGTTTAAAATAATTGCGTTTATTTTAACAGGTGTAATTAATCCCTTTTCCATCAATTCTTTCGCTTTAACAGTCATTAATTTAGGACCCATTAAAGATTGAATGGTTAAATATTCAGCGGATGAATCCTTCGGGAATGTACCTGATAATCCAAATCTATATGTCGCGTATGTGAATGTCTGTGATAAAATAGTATCCAAAGATTTAGCTTTAGCTGAGTGTGCTTCATCAGTAACCACTATGTTGAATTGTTTAAAGAATTCTGGTGGATAGTTTACCAATGATTGATAAGTTCCTATATAAACATTAGGTATAACACCATCCCGTACTTTTCTTGGTTTATCTGAAAACAATTCTTCAATCCTTAAATCAAAAGGTTCTTTTTGTTCTTGGTTATAACCTTCATTATAATCAATCAAATCATCATAGAATTGTGTCACCAGAGACGATCTGGGTACGATTAAAAGAGTTTTGGCGTTAGGGTTGATATACTTTAACACATAGAACAAAAACGTACCAAATATCAATGATTTACCACCCGCAGTAGCCACTTCAATTAATCCTTGTTTAAATTTAAGTAATTTATATATTGCTTCTCTTTGGTGTTCGTATGGTATAAAAATACCATCGGGGTTATTCTCGTTTGGAGTAACCCTGTAATCTTTATAGAATTCATCTATAAATACATCAACTTGTTCTGGTGTAATATCTAAGTCAAAAGGAAATTGACTTTTATCAACATCGAATTTATAACCATGTTCTTTACAACAACTGTAAATTTCTTTCCACAAACCAAATCTTATTATCCCTTTATGGAAATGATCAATATTACCATCCCACAATCCCATCTTCTTTCTTTTCTTAAAATGGTGATTTTCAACCAACCTTATTAAGTGTAGTTTTAATTGATGGAATTCTTCATGAGATGACTCTTTTAGAATTATCTTAGATTTGTCATTACTTATTACAAGTTTCATTAATTAATCTAGTCCTAAAATATTTAGGAGCTCTAATCTATTTTTTACTGTATAACCCATTTGCTTTAGGTTATCACCAGTGCCTTTAAGGAAGTCTACATGATTGTCTAATAAATCAATCCTATATTGAATTTCAGCAACATCTGATTCAATTAACCTCATTTTATCTCCACTATTTTTTAATGTTATTTGGTATTTTCCTGAATACCATTCGAACCTACTTTTGATTAATGGTTTTAATGCTTTATTTTCTTTATAGATCATAAGAGCATATGTTCTAATTTCAGATGTTGTCATCTGTCTATAATTAGTAATATCTGCATCTACAAGATAAAGATTTTTTGCATCCGCTTTTAGTAATTTAGCGGTTTTAGATAAGACTGAATCCCATTGTTTATGTTCAGTTTCTAATTGTTGCTCTATTTGATTAGTTACTTGTCTGTATTGATCTAATTTACTTGTATTATCTGACATAAAATAAACTTCTTTTTAATATTATATATCAATACACGATGATTGTTTATACCTTTACGATATTTAAGTCAAAATAATAGTGAAACTTCTTAAACTGTGATGATTCCGTTTGTTTATATTGAATATTTAAGATATCAGGATATACTGTTGTATTTACGTTTTTTATTCGATTTTCCTCACTCTTAATACTCGCATCAAATATAGGATTTAATAATAAATTAGGATTAGTATCTTGATCACCAGAATCTAAATCAAAATATTTAATATAAAAATCAATATTATTAAATCCATATCTACTTGTTAGGTTATTTTGGATATATTTTTTGATGTATAAATTTATATTTTCACTTAATACATTTTCAAATTTAATTGTTTTAAATGTTCTCGCTTCTTTTAATTTAATATAGATGTATTGTATTAATATGTCTTTCCAATTAACAAGAATTGTCCAGTTAGTATTTAACCTTAAATCTATATTAGATTGTGAACCCAAGGTAATCGTGTGATAAGTATCTTTTACATCATATAAACTAACAAGGTATATTTTTTCTATATTATCTAAATCATTATAATATTGATATCCATTATTTCTTTTATCATTAGTATCAAACACTTCACTATATTGAATCAAAGAGTCATCTATTAATACTGAATCTTCGATATCAATCATCTTAGAACCAAAGAAAGTCCTTGCATCATAAGATGACTTTGTTCCTATTATTTTTTCAGTTTTATATCTTGATATTATTAAATCGCTTTTCATTTCAATATTTTATTTTTTACAGTACACAATTAGGGTATGATGGGTTAAACCCCTGAACCACTGCTGATGTTATAGTTCCACTAATTTGATTACTTGATGCTTTAATAGTGTAATCTTTATTAGTATATGTTATATATGGATTACCTGATATTGGATCAGTTGGTCCTATTGTTGTTGTAACTATATAGGTATCATTCTTATATAAAATTGTACTACCAGTAACAGTTTTTGATGCAATATTAACTGCATCTTGTCTCCAATAGAATGTAACATTAAGAGAACCGTTAAATGTACCACCAAAGTTTTTAATAGTTGCTGTACAATTTTGAGCGGTGTCGCCTGCATATACACTATGGATATAATCACACCCACCATTTATCATAGTAAATGTTGGTTCGGTAGTTGGGTTTAACCATTTCAAATTAGACGGTTCTGGTGGTCTATTAACAGTCGCACCAGTAACATTTATAAATTCAGTACTTTCCCATGTTTGTGAACCTTCTATATCATAATAATGATATATTTTATATTTTGTTAATCTTATATCAGTTGAATCATAAGGTAACGTATAAATTGGCATATTTATATTATTAAAGTATATTGTTTTTGTGTATGTCATTGTACCACTTACCGTAGATAATAAGTCATATATACCAGTTCCACCAGAATTTTCCATCCATAATTCAGCACTATATGGAATATTTTTTAGTCTATTATTAGTTTCTTCTACCTCAATCGTATAAGAATATGGTGTATTGACATAATGAATTGATGTAAAACCGTCTGTCATTTCTGGGTCGTATAAACTGAAATTAATTAAATCATTATACACATCAAATGTAGTATTATCATTATCGTCTAAACTATTACCATTACTATCATATATTTCAAAAATTGCTTTCCATGTTGTGAATTCTTCATAGTATGGGATACCGAAATTTTGTTCGTCAGGTCTAGCGTGTGAAATAGGTATTGTTTGTGTACCATTAGGTAAAAGTGAACTAGTTGAACCAGCCTCCAATGCGCCAGTTGAACTTAAATTAGAAATATATTTCATTTCATAACTAAATGTTTGACTATTAGCACTTAAATTTTTAATTATTAAGTTAAATGTTAAATTCCCACTGCCCAATGTATCACCATAGATATTTATTCCTGCCCAATATGGATAAGGATTAGTAACTTGTATTCCTGATATTGATCCATAAATAGGGATAGTCGGGTCTGCTAAATCAGTTGTTATGAATTCTTCTAAGAATGTTGTTTCATTTGTTGTCTTTAAGAAGAACTCACTATCCCATGATGATAAGAATATGAATCTATCAGTTTGTGATAAACCAATTTCATCTACCATTGGGTAAACACTTCTATCATTATCTGTATTTTTAAGTTTCAATACATTATATTCATCATTAACTTTAGAATACATTAATTCACTTATTGTAGCAAATTGTTCTAAATTGTCACCAAAAACATAATTGTCACCAACTGATGAATAATTACCTTCATCATCTTTCCAATAATAAATTGGTCTATACATTGGTACAGTTTTAAACAATGGTTCATAATAACCTACAAATCTTTTAATATTTATTGTTTGGTATACAGATTCACCGTGATAAATATATCTATATTTATTATCAACTTCATTTATATTTATATCTCTTGCTAATGGTTGATTTATAATAGATTGTGGTAATGGTATGCCGTTATCAAATACTAAATATTTATCTGTAATATTCGTATTTGGTTTATCTTCTAATGCTCTTCTATAAAATGAATTCTTTTTAAGACTTAAATCTAAAGGTCCATCTACTTCAAAAATAAATGGCGGAAATTTTTCATCCCAATTTGGTAATGTTTCAAATGTAGAATTATTCCATTTAATCATTTGAGTTTTAGCATAATTAGCATCTTCATCTATATAATGATAATACACATAATTATCAAATAATCCTTTAGTATTTAAGTTATTTAATGCACTCATATAATTAAAAGCTGTTAAATCATTTGGGTTATATTCATTTACTGTTGTACCCGTTACTGGAAACGCATTATAACCATCTAATGTTTTACCATAATACAACCCATAATTTTCATCAAATATATCAATGTTATTTAATGAAACCCAGTCAATATTCATAGGTATATTTTGATTTATTATAACCAATGAATTTTTATATTTCTTATTAAGAAAAACATGTATTCCATCTTTATCTTGTCCATCTAATATACCATTTATTGATGTATTATAAGAATAATCAAATACAGGATCAGAATATTGAGTTCCTTCGTATTTTCTATCTATTTTAACATCAGTAACCCTTATGTAATTTATGATACTAGTATATGTAAACGTATCTTTACTATAATCAAAATTTAATATCATTTCACCGTCTACTACTGGTGTCACATCATATAAATTAAATGTTGCTGAATCATTAATAGGTCCAATTCCACCACTATAATCTTCGTTAAAAAGTTCTGTTGGTGAAATAGATGTACTGAAAGAATCACACCAAAAATTAGCAATTATATCATTATTACCAGGAGCATACCCATATAAATACCAACTTATTGTTATTGTTACATCATATGTGTATTGTGTACTAATATTAATATTAGGGTTTTGTATTGTTGCTGACATATCACGAGTTCCATCAGAAAGAGAATTCGAAGGTTGCCAAAACCATTCTAAAAAGTCACCATTTTGTCTCCAACCTATATATGCATTTGTAGTACCAGTTACTTCTTTTGGATCAAAACTATCATAATCAGAAGGAACAATATCTTCTTCAACTACTTCTACGGTTTCTTTATCAAAGGAATAATAGTTATAATTTTCACTTAATATAACAGCCATCTTATAACCATTAAAATTAACACCTCCTTGGGTAATAACATTTCTTATAGTTTCTTCTGTTCCTTGTGGTGAATTTAATACAATATCTTCTACATTGTATATTTTATATTCTACGCCTTTAAATAGAGCAGTTGCTGGTAAATCACCATCACCACCACCAAATGATGCGTATTTAAGGAACGGTTTTTCTTTTAATTGACCATAATCTTCATAATACATTATGTTTCTGAAAAAGAAATCAAAATAATCAAAATCAGAATTGATATAATAATTCAAATTGAATCTATTATCAGTAGAAGAATCTAAGAAACTAAATAAATTAGTTTGTATATTTGTACTTTGATTTAAGTAATATCTGTTTGATATTTCATATATTTGAATCTCATAAAATCTTACATTACCGAGTGTTTGATCAGTAAATATTTTTAATGTAGTTCCATTCGCTGTCCTAATACCATCTAATACAACTTCTACATTTTTAATAATAGTTGTCATATTACTAAATGAATCGTTGTGGATTCCCGCTTCGGTTGAATCTGGTGCGGCATTTACATAAAGTTTTAAATAAATATAATAATCTTTACCTACTGTTAGAATCGGTGTGTTATATTGTAATGTAGAACTAGTTGATCCAGATAACCAAGCATTACCACCATCCCATGCCCACGATCCAGAAACAATATCCCATTCAGATGCCCAACCAGAATCAAATCCTGTAACTATTGGCACATCATCAGTTCCATAAAATGATCCTATTCTGTAAAAATAATCTAAATTTTTCTCTTTAATATTCGCTTCTTTGACATCTGTGTTTGTTATTCTATTATAAACACCACCAAATTCTTTTGAATTATTTAATTTATATGGATAATCTGAATGACTTATAGAGCCTCTGTATTCCCATTTACAAATAGATTGATTCTTCTCCCATAATGGATTAATCATATCACCCTTTCTTAATTCAAATGTTTCGTCACCCGCTGTATATTCGGATGATACGTTCATTAATTGATATTGACCGTCTTGATTAAGGCTGTGTAATCTTTTTCTTTTAGGTACACTATTATCTCTGTATTCAACAGCATATAATTTTTCTTCTAATGTATAATGATAATCCGATTTTTCATAATCAAAATCAGAATATGATGTATGTATTCTGTCAAAATCAAAGTCTTTAACGCTTGATAATTTCACTCTATAAATCTTATAAGAAAGTGGACTACCACTAGATGTTTTTACTTCTTTTTGTACACTAAATATACTATCTCTTCCACCTTTATAATAATCTAATATATCTCCATTAGATGATATAGAATAATCAGTTTGTATAGTATAATTATTATGGAATATAGTTTCACCGGATATACCAATGGTCTTAGTATATTCATTTTTTAATACATGATAAACTCCGTTTATATCAATTAAATATAAATCGGCATACATATTTTCATCGGCATTGGTGGGTGAAATAAATTGGTCGATTGTACCAAAATCGCTTATTTGATTATTTCTTATTAATACGAACCCACTATTAAATGTACTAGTATCGTATCCTGTTAAATTTTTATCGGAAATAATTTTAAATGATCCGTTTGTTTGTTGTCTAACTTCAAAAAATTCTAAATCTACTTGTATCCAGTCATTTTTAATATATTCTTGTACAAATGGGTTAATAAAATTACCACCACTATCTAAGAATACATTATTCTTAATAGTTAATCCACCCTTTAAATCATGTAATTCATATGATGTAATAGTTTTAACTAATTCTAAGGCATCTGTATAGAAACCATAATATCTATTCATAGACCATTTTTTAAATTCAGTTGGAGTAGCAGGGCTATCATCAAACAAAAATTTAAGGTTCATAATATATGGGTATATAATACCATTTTCTTCGAACCCTTTAGTTATATATTCTTCTAAATTGAAGTGAGGATTTTCATAAAATAATTTACCATCTAAGAACAATTCTGCTGTTCTATAAACACCGGTTTCATATTCTAATCCTGCCCACTTAGAATAGTTGTACTTCTTTGTATCAAAGAAGAATGAATAATCAGGAAATCTATCATTATCATTTATATTTCTATCAAAGAATCTTCCAATAGATGTTTCTTTTGATAGATCAAACACATTAGTACATTTCCATTTTTCTATTATTTCTTCTCTAAAATTATCTTTATTAAGTGTACCGATTGTATAAACACTTCCTGTTTTCTCATAAATATTAGGATCATCAATTCTCATTATAATAAAGTTACTTGGTAATTCATTCTTTGTTACATATAATGGGGCAAAGTATTCAAATTCCTCTTTATACCAAGTATCTTCTACTTCATCAGCACCTGCAAAATACACTTCATCAAATTGATTGTCGTATGTATCATACATTACGTCTACATCTTGTTCTGATTTAGGAGCAAATGCTATATTTTTTGGTAAACCATCATAGAATTTGGGTACATCGTTTTCAAGTGCAGCATCTATACTTAACAGATAATGCTTATACCTGTCATCAGAAAGGTCTTTTGAACCATCAAAACTTTCTAAATATAAATCATAATTGCTTGATACAACAACCTTTATATTTGTTGTTAGTCTTGGATTAGTTCTTATTAATTGAAAACTTTTACCCACAGTTTATTAAATATTTTTATTTTGTATATTAAAATTAATTACAAATTCAAATGGTCTATCAATAGAAGATGGGTGTAACCTCATTCTTAATGATTTGTTGTGTTGTGATAATGGTAATGTTCCCATATTAACTGTACTTACAGTATCAGTAAAGAATACCCAATAAATATTTAATGGAATTACAATTGTTTCCTCACCATCTAATTCTCTTTTACTTCCAGAACCGATTATTAAATCATCTATACTATTTACTTGTGGTGCTATGGTTGTACCCATTCTTCCAGTACCAGTTAACCATTCACCGCCTGTTCCAGTCGCTGGATAAGCTAAATTAGATAAGTTACCAGACCTATTTTTATTTATATAACTTGATGCTAATCCAATTGATTTAGTTGTATTTTCTTGTAAATCACCACCACCAATAATACCAGAACCATTGTATGTAACTCCACCTTCGTATAAATCATTTCCTTGATAATTATCACAGAAATAAATCCATTGACCATTTTCTTGTATTACAAAACTATTTTGATTATCAACAAGAGATGTTAAATTAGTTGTAGTTGATTGTCTAATAGTAGTTCCTGTTGTGTACGCATCAGTAACCAAGAATCCTAATGTACTTGAAGTTGATAAATTATCAAGTTTAATATAAAAATCTTTAATTATACTAACAGCATTTGTATAATTTATTCCATCAGTTGTTATACCGTAATTTTGTAATGACATATTAATATTAGTTTCGGAATTATTCTTGACCTCAATTTCGTCAGAACCATTAAATACAGTAACTTTAAGTACACCTCTAGCTGATGTAATAATAGCTTCTAATGAATCAATTCTACCCGTTAAATATTCAAGATATTCTTTTAATGAATATGGATTACCTTGGTCATCTTTATAACTTGTTTCAATTGTCGCATCTGTGTGAGCTATATATTCTTCCGCTAAGAAGAAAGAATCTTGAACGTGTCTGTTAACACCTTTAGCATCAAGAGATTGTTCAAATTCTATAAGAATGTTATCTTGTTCAGCTTCTTTGAGAATGAAATCATTTTGATCTAAAACATTATTTAAATCATCAGGAAATTCAACGGTTAATGTATTTGACCACACACTTTCTAATAAAGCATCTGGGTATCCAACTTCTGATATAGATTTAACCCTTACTTCTACTTTTTCACCAGAATTAATAGCAATATCTAATTGATTAATATTTGGTGTATCAGCGTCAGATACATCTACAATATCCCATGTCCATGTTTCTGTTTCTTCATCATAAGTTCTCATTCTTGCATCAGAATATAATTGAACCCAATTTGAAAAATAACCCGTTGTAGTTGTATCACCATCTACTAATTCATATCCTTCTGTTTGGTTTTCTGTACCAGTTTTAGATGAATATCTATATTGTATTTTGAACTGAATAATTTCCTGTGTTCTGTAACCAGCTTGTTGTTGACCTACTGGTATATCCCAAAAACCCCTAACCCTAAATTTAGGTGCAACTGTATTTACAGTATCAGTTTTACTTTTAATTTGCCTTGTTAAAGAATATAAGTTTTTAGATAATGATTGTTGTTCAGATACTAATTTATTTAATTCATTTTGTGCCCTATTTCTATCAGCAACAGAATTATATTTCTTAACAGATAATTCTTGATTCTTTTGTGATATAGCATCATTCACCTGCTCTAACTTACTTTTCGTTGTATTCTTTGACTTATGTAAGTCTTTCATTTGTTGAGCATCATCAGTATCCGTGATATGTTTATTAATTTGTACAACTTTAAAATTTTCTGTGTTTAATGTTGCTGTATTTGGTGTAATACCGAATGAGCTAGGAATTTGTTTTTCGATCATATCTTTTAACAAATTACCATAATCAAATACAGTATCAAGATAATACTGAGCCATAGAAACATTCGTATCGGTATCTAATAATAAATCATTAGTATAAATACCTGTACCTCTTGACCACACACTACCTTTAATTCTATTTCTACTATTTGTGGGTTTCATAAATACCACAAGATATTCATCGAAACCGACTGTCACTCTTACATCTTTATCTACTATTGTATTACCATAAAATTTAAGAATATTAGTTCCTGTTGGTATTGGATCAAAACCTTCTAATCTTTCTAATCTAACTCTGAAATTAGATGAAGAAACACTTGTTTCTAAAACTTTCCATCTTGTGACTGAATCTTGTTTATTCAATACTAATTCATCACCATTTTGAATCATTTTTTCTTCTCCTGTTATTGTGGTATATCTAAATGGATAAATATGAAACCATAATTTATTATTTATGGTATCCATTTCTTGTTTTAATACAGAGAATGTACCATGTTCTTCAACTTCTTGAAATTCAAACTCAAAGAATTGTTCATCGTAGGTCGGTGTAAGGTTGTTAACAACCCCTGTATTAGTTGGATTAGTAATCCAATCTAAAAAGTCCACCATATTTATATCAGTCTTATTAACATATTTGTCTATAAATTCTAAACGAGCTTGTTCACCAATATTGGTGTAATTATTATTTGTATCTTTTGCAAATTCAACAATATATCTACGTGATATAACACCATCTACGTCTGTTCCTACTTTATCTGTTACATCAAATACTGCTGCTAATGTGGGGTTCATAAGTGATTCAAAGAACCAGTTATTTGTTGATCTAAACGTATTAATTATTTGTAAGTTATCAATTGGATTCGGTTCTCTATTTAGGTCTGATAAATATATCTTTTTAGTGGATTGACCATTAATAACATGTACGTTATTATCATTCATTCCTGCTAACCTCTTAATATTTTCGTTAGCTGCGTTTATATCAGATTGTAGTTTACCTACTGTTGGAACTGCATAAGTTGTTTCGTTACCCTCTTCATCTAATTGGGTAATATTTATTGATGAATCCTGTGCTGTAACTACATCATTTAGTCTTGTTATAATTTCAGTTGCATTTAAGTTTAACATTGAAAGTTGTTCCGCTATTGATACAAAAGAATTCTTTTGGGATGTTGTTGCCATTTATAAAGAATTGATTTTTTATTTACGATTATATATAAAATAAAGAAGTTACAATAAACTATTACTTTATAATAATGTAATAATGTGTCTTACCACCAAACTGCATATCATTAACATAAAAATTTTCTTTCTTTAGTCTATCTCCTATGTTAGTTTGTAGTATGTGTTCGATATACTTCTTATTCAGAACATCTTCATTTCCTTTTGAATCTACAACTAACGCAAGTTTGTTGTTAATGACTGACATATAAATGTTTATGTCATCACCATCTAAAGAATCGTTATAATGCTTTAAATAAGTTATTAAGACACTTCTATAATACCACATATTCCAAAGTGATGTTTTGAATTTAATACTTAATGCTTTAAGATCAATATCACCATTTGATACTTTTACATAAGGTGCTAACTTGAAAATAACATCTGATTTATAATCAAATCCACCGATTGTATATCTTTTATCATTAAGAACATAACCAAATCTCATTTGTTTTTGCTTATCTATTGCTATAAAAAATTTAATTCCATCACCATTGTATTTGTTTGAGCTGATAACTTTTAAAATACTTGATAATAGTTTGCTGTATGTAAATTCATATTCCACCTTTTTATCATTAACTGGTGGAGTTTCCATATATAAGATAAAGTTTTTGTTATTTAAAGAATTATCTAATTTATTAATATATGAAGTATCAAATATAAATTTAACATCTAATTTGTTTACACGACTAATAAAATTCCAAAAAAGTGATTCTGAAACATTTTTAAAATGATAGAATGAAGATGTAAATTTTTCAGTTACTTCTGTCACTTCTGGTTGTTCCATTGGTGCTTTGTATTTATTAACTTTCGTTAAATTATAATAATTTTTAATTATCTGTTTGGCACAATCTTTAGAAGAAAATCCTTCACTATAACAAGTTGCTACTTCTTTCTTCACATCTTTCATTCGTTTGTTATCGAGCGTAAAAAACTTTTCCATGAATTCTTCTACTTGTTTACTATTCATTTCCTTATCGGATTGTAATAGTTTTTTCATATCATCTTGCACAGAATCCCAATAACGAGTAACAAGTAATAAAAAATTACTATCCTTTCCCGTATATTGAAAATTTCTATAATCTTGGAATCTTCCTCCTGTTTTACTTACGCTCATATTATAATTTTATTATTATCTAGATATATTCTCCCTAAATGATTTTGTATCATCAAGTAATATATCGGTATCAACTATTGCTTGACCAATTAAATTGTCATTTAATTTTACTGTCATTAGAGATGCTTTAGGACTATTGTTTTTTAACCAATATTGTTTACAATGATAAAATAGTACACCATCGTCTGTTTGATATTTTTTATAATATACATGGACAAACATTCTTCCACCGATATGACTTTTTAATTTATCTGTTGCATTTTCACTACTATTTAATACATTAGGAAAATATTTATTTATAATTTCTTTTTCTGATGATGTCATTTCTTTTATTTCTGGTAGAGTGAAATGATCATTTGTGTATTCTTCATTAATTGAATTTGTAAAATTTTCATATGTTTTTAAATTTTTCATTTTCCTGTTATTATTTTTATTAAAAATCTTCGAATTTTATAATCTTCTTATAATCTTTCGGTTCTATTTTTTTCTCCGTCACGGTTTCGTTTTCAAGAATTTCTTCTTCGGTGAGTTCTTCACCTTTTTTATTAACCGGCATTACATTGAAAACATATTCTTCTATTTGGCCGTTTTCTGTATTTATAATTAATTTAGCAGTCAAAGGTTTTCCCTCTACTTTTAGGACTTCACCCCACATTTGAGCATTGTCAATTTCTTGTTCACCGTATTTACTAATATCCTTTATTTTAACGAAATCACCTTTATCATAAAAGATATTGTATGTACCATCGGAATACTTCTTAACCACCATAATAACTATCTTATTTTTACTTTTATATATTAAAATTGGAATTATAAAAACATTTGACATCATTAGGTATATAATATTAAAACGAATTAATTTTTAATGTATAAAGACAATGTTAAACTTCACTATAAATTAAAATACGAACCCCGACAACTCCAAATAGATGCATTAGAATTCACTAAGCATCAAATCAGAATAGGTAAGAAATACGTAATGTTAAATATGCCTACTGGGGTAGGTAAATCCTTTTGGTCTATTATGTTTATTAATTGGTATAAGAATTACATAAACCCTGATGCTAAATTTGACATATTAACAAATACTAAACTACTTCAAAATCAATATATTAACGAATTTCCTTTCATCGCTAACTTGAAAGGTAAAAATGCTTATAGGTGTAATAGTTATCCAGATTCATCTTGTCAAGAGGGAAAAGAAATGAACAAGGCGTTAAAAAGAACGTGTAGTGATTGTCCATATGATAAAGATATGCAACGATGGAGAGTACATGATGTTGCTATGACAAACTTTCATTTATTTGATACAGTTAATTTATTCTTACCTGATTTGATGGTAGCTAAAGAACCTAATGTTTTAATAATAGATGAAGCTCATGATTTCGAATCTGTTTTATGTGATTTTATTTCTATGAAAATTACAAAAAGATCATTAAAAATATTAGGGTTTAATGATGTTAACATAATAAATGTTGCCAATGAATTAAGAACCAGAGTATCTAATATTGATGAATTTGTTGATTATGTGAGAGATATATTTTTACATAAATTGGACAGTCTTTTAAGTTCATTAGAATCAAGACTATCTAATCAATCTATAAATCAAC
>Ga0307376_10003483_pt1 | contig 14697 bp, 6 predicted proteins | sample TR2MG_FD_202536 | JGI IMG/M metagenome (GOLD analysis project Ga0307376, IMG submission 202536) | Soil microbial communities from Risofladan, Vaasa, Finland - TR-2 | ecosystem: Environmental > Terrestrial > Soil > Coastal area > Acid sulfate soil | place: Finland: Risofladan, Vaasa | collected...
GCTGGTCGACCGGCTGTTCGAGCCGTTGCTCGCCCCTGGCGGCGGGTTGGCCAGAAGCGTGGGACAGATCATCGGCGTGGGGCCGGGACGTGGCATCGGCCTGCTGTTCGTCGTGATGGGGGCACTCAAAGTGGGGGTGACGCTCGCGAGCTATCTGGACCCGAGAATACGGCGGATAGAAGATGAACTACCAGTCACACTTGCGGCCAGTACTGCGCCCATCGCCCCCAACACTATCCCGGCGACCAGGGCCACAAAGCTCAGCAAGACCCAAAGCCACAGGCGGCGCCAGGGCGGGGAGGAGACTGCCGTTGTGCCATCGCTGGCCTCGCCCGTGTCCCACAGCAGCGCCGACCAGGCGGTGAAGCCACGGCGGACGGCCCAGGTATGATAGACGCAGAGCAGCAGCCCGCCTACCAATGTGCCCAGGACGGCGATGGCCCACCACGGTAGAACGGTCAAGCCACTGAAGCCGCAGTAGTTCAGATGCCAATTGATCAACGTGGGGTTGATCGCCAAGAGTCCCGCGAGGGCCAGGTTCGTCGAGACGAGCACGGCGGGCAGACGGCGCAAGACGGTGCGCGCGTAGCCGCTTCTCGTTGCCCGCGCCAGAAGCGGCGACTGGTAGAAGAGCAACCCGACGGACAAGGGTATACCGTAGAACGCGAGGAGTTGCAGCAAGTGGTTCTGGCTGATTCCTGACACGAGGACGACCGCGACGTCCGTGCCGGTTGCCTTGGAGGTCAAGGTGCACGCCAGGGCAGGCGGTGTCTCGCTGCTGGTGTAGACTATGCCATCCACGACACTGCGGTATTCGTGGTAGACCGCGTAGGCACCGCTCTCGGCGAAGGTGATGTCTTCACCTCCGCTATTAATCCAGTATCGCCCTCAACAGGTCGGCAGCCGCACATCCCTTGATCAGGAAAGCGTCGGCGCCGGCGGCCAGGGCGCCGGCCCGATAGGATGCGTAGATCGTCAGCACGACGACCCTGATATCGGGCCATTCCTCCTTGATCAGGCGGGTGGCCTCCACCCCGTCCAGCACCGGCATCCTGGCGTCCATCAGCACCACGTCGGGGCGGCATTCTGCCACCAGCCGCACGGCCTCCTGGCCATCGGCCGCCTCGCCGACGATCTCGATCTCCGGTCGAAGGGCGAGCACGGCTTTCAGTCCACTGCGGGAGCGGGGACGATCGTCGGCGATCAGCACTTTCGTTTGCATCATCATCTCGTTTGTGTCCTGGGTCAGGCAAGCATATGCCAGACGCTCGGCGTTCAGTCCGCCGGAGGGTGATCAAGGAAGGCACGCACCTGACTGAAAAAGTCATCAGGACATTCCTGCCAGAGGTGCCCACACTCCTCGATCAGGACGAACTCCACCTGGGCGGCCGGGAACGTGTTCCTGGTTGCCTGAGCTGTCTCCAGGCCGAAGGGGTCATCTTCGCCCCACAGGAAGAGCACCGGATGGTTTAGCCTGGCAACTTCTGCGGTGATGTCGTATTCACCCAGGGCGGACTTGGTCTCCCCTTCCGCCCGGGGACTGTACTGCGACTGCCTGAACTCGTCGGGCAGCTCGAAGTGTGGATCGGATAAGAAGACGGGCAGGATCTGCTCGAAAGCCGTCGGCCTCGCGGGGATGAGGCCCTCCTGTTGCAGCGCTGCCTGCCGCTGGGCCAGGTTCTGTTGCCCTGTGGCGACGATCTCCGAGCTCGGCCACGCGCCTCCCCAGAGCACGAGGGAGCGTACCCGATCCGGGTAGATCGTCGCATAGCGCACAGCGACCAGCCCGCCCCAACAGTGGCCGAAGAGATGAACCCGTTCGGCGCCCACGGCCTGCCGCACGGCCTCCAGGTCCGCCACGTAGTTTAGCAGCGCATACGGGTGTCCTGTATCCCTGTCGCCGGACGGTTCGGTGGAGCGACCCGTTCCACGCTGGTCGTAGGTGACGACGGCAAACGATTCGCCCGCGAGCTGTTCCAGGCTGGCCATATAGTGGCTGGAGAAACCGGGGCCCATGTTGACGGCCAGCAGCACATCGCCGGCCTCGGGGTTGCCCGCGATCCTGACGTACAGTGTCACGTCACCGGCTTGCACCTTCAGTTCCTGAGCACGAGCAGTTGTGGGTGTTGGCTTCAGCGTCGTGGGTACTGCGGCCGGCTGACCGCAACTGGTCAGCCCAAGGGAAGCGACGAGGAGGACGATGCTCAACAGGAGCGCCCACCAGGCGCTGCGCAGGGAGGGCATCGCTTGCCGGGCTTCGCCGTCAACCGCGATCTGTGCGGGCCACGATAGGAAGCCACGGCGGGCCATCCAGCAGTTGAAGGGGTAGGCAAACAAGACTCCCGCCATCGCTCCCAGTGACACCATCAGCCAGAACATGGGGCTCATCACGTTTAAGTTGCCAAGGGGGAACCAGCGCAACTGCAACAAGATAATCACCGGTAATAGCCCAGCAAGGACCAGGATGGTGGTGATGACCTCGGTCAGCAGGGTGCGGCGAAGGGCAAAGAGGTATCCTCCGCCCGTTTGATGGGCAAACATCGGAGCCCGGAAGATCAACCAGCCCACGAGTAGTGGGAATACCAAAGCCAGCGGAAGGAGATCGCCCTGCGGCTGGAAGAGAATGATGAGGGCAAACAAGAGGCAGAATCCCGCAGCATTCCCGCTCGCACAGGACAACGTGGCACCGAGGGTGCGTCGCCAGTTTACCCTGGAACTCTTTGTCCCACGGTGGGAAACCCGATACGCCGCGAATCCCAGTGGACCAAAGATGAGCACGATCCACGCCCAAGACAACCACACTGCCAGCGGCGAGGGCCTGCTGTGGGCCAGGTTCCAGAGCAGGCCGAGCAGGGATAGGCCGGTCAAGATCGGCCACGCCCAGATGAGCACAACGGACGCGTCGCCAGGAAGCGCGGCCGGCAGCACGTACTCGCTCAGCAAGGCCAGATCCTGCATCGCGTTGCCAGAGCCCGGCGTCCACTCGTTGGTGAAGACGACGACCAGCCCGAGTTCCGGGAAGACGTGGATTTCCTGTCCACCAAACCCGGAAGCGAAATAGGTGTCGGCGCTGCGCAGACCCACCGGCACGTCGGTGCGCCACCACTGGTACCCGTATTCGGCTCCGGCGCTCGCGGCCGTATGGGCCTGGGTGGACTCCTCGACCCAGCTTTGCGAAACGACCTGCTCGCCGTTCCACCGGCCGCCATTGAGAAACAGAGCCCCTATCTTGGCCATGTCGCGGGCCCGCAGGCTCAAGCCACCATCGGTGTCGGTCAGCCCATTTGCATAGCGCCCCCATGTGTAGATCGAGATCCCCAAGGGCTCGAACAGGTGCTTCTTGGCAAACGCATCGGCGTGCATCCCGGTTTTGCCTTTGATGATCGCCGAAAGGAGCATCGAGTTGGCGCCTGAGTATTGAAAGTGGGTTCCCGGCTGGTGGACGATCGGCCGTTCCAGCACGAACTGGATCGGATCACTGCTGTATTTCATCCGCTCGCAGTCGTTGCGTGGGTGCCCGTAAGGATAAGTCTCTTCGTCCCACTCAAACCCGGAGGTCATAGTCAGGATATGCCACAGCTTGACGTCCTGTTTGGCCGGATCGGCGTTGATGAGGTCCGCATACGTGGGAAAAAGGTCCGCGAGCGATTGGTCGGTCCCGGCAACGGCGCCCTGTTCGATGGCAATGCCGATCAGAATCGAGGCGACGCTTTTTGTCACCGAGGCGACGTCGTTCGTGCGCTGCCACCTGTACCCGTGCGTATAATCTTCGAGCACCAGCTTGCCGTCTTTGACCACCAGGACGCTGTGCAAGCTGTCGTAGCCGCCGTTCCGAACGTCTCGCACTAACGCCTCTATCTTTTCCGGATCCACGCCCACTTCCTCTGGCGAAGCGGTCTCCCAGCCATCATCCAGTTTCGGGGGTACCTGATAGGCGTGCGGCGGCGCAGCCGGGCTGCAACTGGGCAGCAGGATGCAAGCCAACAGTATGGCTGCGAAAAACTGGTTCTTTCTCATCTTGCTCCCTCCATGATGATTAGCTTCCTCACAGTTCCTCCTCCTTGCGATGTGGCCACCCACTACCGTTTCGCCGACATCATCCAAAGCATACCAGAGAAGGCCGCTGTTGTCATCGGACGGGAGTGGATTTGCCATGAGCAAAAGGACCACCGAAAAGGTAGTCCTTCTCAGCACAGCGTGTATACGATCTAAACAGCTAGATTACGAAAGCTGTGCATCTGATGGGGATTGACCAAGGATGAATGACGAATGCCGTTGACCTTTCGTCCTCCGTTCCTGGTCACTCGTCCGCGTCATCCAGCGACGCGATCCCTTCCCGCAAGGCATACAGCGCGGCCTGAGTGCGGCTGGCCACGTGCAGCTTGCTGGTGATGTTGCTCACGTGCGTGCGCACCGTCGCCTCGGTGATCACCAGCCTTTCGGCGATCTCCCAGTTCTCCAGGCCCTGCGCCACCAACTGCAGCACTTGCACTTCTCGTGGGGTCAGCGGATCGGGTGTGGGCGGGCGCTCCGACGGGCGGGACAGCTCCTCCAGCACCTTGCGGGCGATGACGGGGTGGAGCGAGGACTCCCCCCGGTGTACCTCGCGGATGGCCTGCACCAGCTCCTCCGGGCGGGAATCCTTCAGGTGATAGCCGAGGGCACCGGCCTTGATGGCCGGGAAGATCTTGTCCTCGCCAGCGAAGGTCGTAAGGACCAAGATGCGGGCCTCCGGCTGGCGATCTTTGATGCGGCGGATGGCCTCGATGCCATCCATCTCGGGCATAACCAGGTCCATCAAGATGACGTCGGGCCGGAGCCTCTCCACCTGAGCGATCGCCTCTCCCCCGTTTTTCGCCTCCCCCACCACCTCGATGTCGGGCACGATCTCCAGCACAGCAGCGATCCCCCTGCGCACGATAGCGTGGTCGTCAGCGACGAATACGCGGATGGGACCTGAGTCACTCATTGGGCTCTCCTCTTTCATCAACCGTCCAAACCGCCATGATCCGCGTCCCTGAACCAGGCGCACTCTCCACGGTCAATCGTCCCCCCAGCTCCGCTGCCCGCTCCTCCATCGCCGACAGGCCCATACCACCGCGTTCGCGGGCCGTAGCCAGGTCAAAGCCGATACCATCGTCGGCGATTTCCAGGGTCACGCGGGCGGGCTCCGTCCGCCTAGGCCCATCCTGGCGCAGGCGGACCTCGATGTTACGGGCCTGAGCGTAGTTGAGGGCGTTGTTCAACGCCTCCAGGGCGATGCGATACAGTCCTTCCTCGACGTCGGACGGCAGCCGCTCCTCGAGGTTCGTTTTGAATTCGGTCCTCAGGCCGGCCCGTCCCTCCACCGCTTGCAGCCGGGCCTGCAGGGCCGCCGCCAAACCCAGTTCCTCCAGGATGGGGGGGCGCAACTCAAAGATCAGGAGGCGCATCTCCGCCAGCGCTTCCTGGGCCGTGTCTTGCAGCTCCTGCAGGTGTTCGGCGGCCCGGTCCGTGTGCCCCAGGGCCAGATGCCCCGCCGCCGCCTCGGAGTACAACGTGACGCCATACAGGGCCTGGGCTACCGAGTCGTGCAACTCGCGGGCCAGCCGGTTGCGTTCTTCGGTGATGGCCTTCTCCCGCTCGCGCTGGCGCAGGGCTTCTTCGACCTGGGTGCGTTGGGCGATCTCCCGCCGCAGTTCGGCTGTGCGCTCTTCGACCTGTCTCTCCAGCTCCCGGCTGCGCGTCTCCAGGTTTCGGACCCGCAATCGATAGCCGCCGAGCGCACTCGCAGCCAGTATCAGGGCCACGATCCCACGGGACCACCACGTCTGCCAGAACGGGCACGATGGTGACCCGGATGGACACACCCTCTTCGTTCCACACCCCGTCGTTGTTCGAGCCCTTCAATCTCAGCGTGTAGGTGCCACCAGGGAGGTTGGTATACCGGCCGAACCGCCGGGTGCCGATAGTGCTCCAATCCTTGTCGAACCCCTCCAGCATGTACGCATGCTGGTTCTTCTCCGGCTGTGTGTAGTTGAGGGCCGCAAACCCGAACTCGAACGAGTTGTCCGGCCAGCGGAAGGTCACCTCCCTCAAATCCTCAGGGGCCTGACCAGCGTCCACTTCCTCTCCGTTCTGTTGCAGGGAGGTCAGGACCACCGGCGGGATGTAGACATTGTCCTCCAGTTGATCCGGGTAGAACGACATGAACCCGTTGATGCCGCCAAAGAGCAACTCGCCGCTTCTGCTCGCGCAAGCAGCGCTGAACTCGTTGATCGGGAGCCCGTCGCTCGCATCGTAGCTCGTGAACGTCTCGGTGCGCGGATCGAACCTCGAGAGACCGCTGGCCGTGCCGATCCAGAGATAGCCAACTCCACCGTCAGGCGGGGCGTGCTCAAGGATGTCCGACACCATGTCGTTGGCCAGCCCATCCTGCTCCCGATAGTGGGTGAAGGTGCAGGTGGCTGGATCAGACCCTTCGACTTCCCTCAGGGCGAGCCTGTTGAGCCCGCCGCCCTGCGTGCCGACCCAAAGCATCCCGGACTGGTCTCCATAAAGGGACATGATCCAATCGTGACTCAGGTTACAGGGGTCGCCGGGATCCTGCTGGAACGAATGCCACTGTCCGGTCTCGTGGTCATAGACGTTCAGCCCATCCTGTGTCCCGACCCACAGCCTTCCCGATGCATCCTCGACGACGTCACGGACAAAGTTACTGCTCAGGGTGTGCTGTTCCTGGGCTCCTGTGTTCGGATCCCACCCGTGCTGGTGATAGGTGAACGCCCCCGTCGCCGGATCGAACTCGGACAGCCCACGCCCGTGCGTTCCCAACCACAGAACGCCTGCCTGATCCTCGTGGATGGAACGGATCGTCTCCCGTTTGACATCTCCAGGGTCTGGAGGGTTGTGAGGCATGCGATCGAAACGTTCGGCCTGCCTGTCGAATCTGTAAAAGCCCTCGTTGGTTCCGATCCAAAGGGTGCCCGATGAGTCTTCGTGAATGGCTAGTACCATGTCATTGCCCAAACTGCCAGGGGCAGCGGGATCGTGCCGGTAGTGCCGCCACTCGCCGGTCCCCCGATCCAGGGCATCAAGCCCGCCCCCGGCGGTCCCAATCCAGAGCACGCCGTGTTCGTCCTCGTGGAGGGCGAGGACCTGGTAGTCACTGGGGCGCTGGGGATCGTCGGTATCTCCCCGGTAGTGGGTGAACCGGCCTGACGCAGGATCGGACTTGTTCACGCCCCCGCCCCGGGTTCCGATCCATAGGAGGCCCGATTGATCCTGATAGATCGACCGGATGCGGTCGCTGCTCAGGCTGTGGGGGTCGGTGGGATCGTGGTGGAAATGAGTGAAGGTCTCGCTCTGCGGGTCAAAGGCATCGAGCCCGCCGCTGTAGGTCCCGATCCAGAGCACGCCCGACCCATCCTCCACGATCGACCAGAGCTCGTTGTCGCTCAAACTATGAGGGTCTGCAGGGTCGTGCCGGTAATGGGTGAACCTCTCCGTCTTGGGATCGAATCGCTCCAGTCCCCCACCATAGGTCCCAATCCAGATCTGGCCGGATTGGTCCTGGATGATGTCCGTAATCCAGTCGTGGCCCAGGCTGGTGGGGTCATCCGGGTCGTGCCGGTAGATGGTGAACTCCTCGGTGGTGGGGTCGAAGCGGTCGAGCCCTTCACTGTGTGTTCCAATCCATACGTTGCCCGACCGGTCAACGAGCATGGCCGAGATCCACTCGTGGCCCCCGAACTTGAGATCGGCCGGGTCGGGTGCATAACTCGTGAACGTCTCCGTCTCAGGATCGAATCTGACCAGCCCACCCCCATAGGTCGCAATCCAGAGCACACCTGGTGGATGCTCGCCAATTGCCTCGATGACGTTCCTGAATTCCTCGGGCTCATCGGTGACGTTCTGGAAATCCTCGGCATCGTAATGAGTGAATCGCTCACTGTCGCGATCAAACCGATTGAGACCGCCGCCGTACGTCCCGACCCAGAGCACGCCCGAGCCGTCCTCGAAGAGGGACCAGACCTGGTTGTGGCTCAAGCTGCGAGGATTATCCGGGTTGTGCTTGTACGTGGTAAAGCCGTAGGCGTCGTACTTGTTGAGCCCGTCGTCGGTGCCAAACCACATAAAGCCCTTGCTATCCTGGAGGATGCAGTTGACGGTGCTGTGGGAGAGGCCGTGCTCGACCGAGATGCGCTCGAATCTGAGGTTCTGTACCGCGCCTGTCCTCGATCCGACCTTCGCGCGCCTGGAGGAATCGACTGACGGAGCCGGATCCGAGTTCATCGAAGGCGTGGCTACTGGTGGGGAAGAGGCAGGGAGCGCCGGCCCGCCACAGGCCGTCGCCAGCAGCACGACTGTGATCAACAGGGTGAAGATGAAAGGGGATCGTTTTCTGTACCCCACCGCAAGCACCTCGCGGATAGACAACATCCGTTGGAAATAGACGCCGCAAGTTCGCACTCCCCCATGGTGAACGCAACCCACAAATGCCGTTCGTCCTAACGGCCCGCCTGGTGCTCAATTCTACCCCGTCCCACTCACCCGCGCAAGTCGGTGTGTGGGGGGGGGTTCGAAGCGAAAGAGAGGTGAAAAATCAACCCCAAAATTCAGTCTCCGAATGTTAACAAATCTGGCATAAGTTGGGATGATCTACGAGCCCCTGCTGGCTGGGAAGACCTGTCCGCCTTCGATCTGCTCCTACGTTTAGTGGACTTCAGCCCTCTGCGTCCGGTGTTGGCCCTACTCCTGGGATGGACTTCCGCCCGCGGCCAGGTGCCCTTCGACCCCGTCTCCATCTTCCTCCTCATAGGCTGGCAGATCACCAACGGCTGGAGTCGGGCCAAGGTGTTGCGTAACATCCGTAAGCGGTGCTACGCTGACTACGCACGACGCTTCGGCTTCAAGAATGGTGTCTTTCCCATCGAAGGTGGCCTGCGCTATTGGCTCACTGCCCTCGGTCAGAATTCCACCAGTGAAGAAACCGTCCTGGTGGACCAGGAGCGACAAATCGAGATCGCCGTCCAACGGCTCAACCATGTGTTGGCCCAATCTGTCACTCTCCTGGTCGAGGCTGGCTTTCTCAGTCCTGAAGCTTGGAACCAGGCCTTGATCTGCCCCGACGGGATGATCCACTTCAGCATCGTCCTGCTCGACGACTTCCTACCCGCCAATGCCCGGGAGGAGAATCCCTCCACCGCCTTGCTGCGCCAACTCGCCACCTTCTACCCCGACCTCAGCGTGGACGCCGTCGCCGGCGACGCTGCTTTCGGTTATGACGTCGTTCTCCGCACCGTCTATCATCACCTCCGCGCCCGCCGGGTCATCGACTTGCGCGCCAACCAGAGCGACAAGAACAAAGCCCTTTGGCCTGAGCACGGCTACGACGACAAAGGCCGTCCCATCTGGCCTTACGGCTACGCTCTCAAAGCCAACGGCTTCGATGCCCACCGCCAGCGTCACAAGTGGGCTTGCTTCCATGCTTGTCGCAATGGGACAACCCCTGCCGTCTTCGTCTCAGGGGCCATCTACCCTCCTGGCGAGTGCCCGCACCTCAAGCGCCCCTATGGTCAGCTCATCAACGTGGGCGAGCGCTTCAAAAAGGATGGCGCGATGCGCCTGGTACGCGACATCCCGGTCGGCACTCCGGCCTGGAAACGGATCTACCATCGCGCCCGCAACGCGGTCGAGGCTCGCAACGCCGCCTTCGAACACTGGGACCTCAAACGCTTGCCTGTCTATGGCTCGCCGCGCGGCAAGGCTACCATATTCCAAGCCGACGTCTGGCTTAACCTGATCACCCTCGCCCGCCTGGTACGAGAAGCGACCGCCGCCACCGGCAGCAATTGACGCTGCTTTTTCCAATATATCTCGCCAAGATTCGTGAATGCCGTCTCGCGTGGCTTCTTCCTCCCTGCCTACTACCCGAATTCTCCGCCCACAGACCTCCCGCAGCCGCTTCTTGCGCTCACCCCGCCCATTTTTGGCAGACCCGCTGTCTCTTCCGCTTCGTCTCATCCCTACCTCAAGGATGTCTGCACCGCCATCAACCCCATCCAGCCCCTCTTTTTCCCTTCTACGGTGGTTTTCTGCTTCGAAAACCCACACAGGGGGGGCATTTCAGGTTTAGGGCAAAGTATATGGGGTGAGAAGAAAAGCGTGTAGGTGACGCGGAAGACCCTTGGGGTTTTCCACAACCCCAAGGGTCTTAATCGCGCCAGCCGCGGGCAGGCTGGTTGGCTTGGCAGGGCTTAGCCTTGCTTACGGATTGTCCCTTATCACCAGCGGCAGGTAGATTCTCGGCTGGGTGACGGTGATGCAGTTAGGACGGATCTTGGTGTCGAGGCCAAAGGCATTGCTGATGGTCAAGGTGACGGTAAAGGAGCCGGCCTGAGTATAGGTGTGGGTGGGGTGCTGCTGCGTGGAGGTCGCGCCGTCGCCAAAGCTCCAGGCCCAGCTGGTGGGATTGCCTAGGGACAGGTCGGTGAAATCAACGCTCAAGGGGTAGCTGCCAGCGTAGGGGTCAGGGGTGAAAGCAGCCACCAACTCGTGGACAGGGCGGTACAGCTTGAATGTGCCGGTGATCTCCATCGGCCCGCTGGTGAGGCCCGCCAGCGTTTCGCTGTACACCCCGGTGAGAAGCTCCCCGCTCTTGCTGATGACGCCGCTGTGCAAAAACACCTGGCGAGTGATGGGGACGCCGGTGGTGATGATCGTCGTAAAGGGGTCGCTTTCCAGGTAAAAGCTATCCCCGCTCCACGCGCCGGAGATGGCCGGGCCTCGGTTAGCGCTCTCATCCACGATGGGATAGCCCAGCGTATGCGTGGCCGAGATGTACCCGCTCAGGCTGCCATGCGTATCAGTCAGCACGACGATCAGGTCGAGTGAGGGCATGTACAGGGGCTGGCTGATGACAGCCGTGCCGACGTAGGTATCGTTGAGGTCGATGGCGCCGGTTTGAGCGGTCAGGGGCTGGCTGGCGGTGTCAGGAGCGGACCGGATCAAGGACAGGGGCGGCAGGACGTGCCCCATGGGCCGGTAGGCCCGGGTGGGCGGCGGCTCCAAGAGATCCGGCTCTTCCCCCGCGCTCGCGAAGGGCAGTTTTTGCAGCGAATAGGCCTCGTGATCGATAATCAGCTCCATCTCGTCAATGTTGTCCAGGTTCAGGTACTGGTTTTCCCCCCCCTGCGTCATGTCGATCTCCAATATCCAGTGGCTGTTGGCCACGCTGCGGGTGGCCAGCTCTCTGTCTTCCGCCGTCGGCAGGAAGGGGTCGTCTCGGATGGCCGCCTGGATGGTGGCGACCAGGGGAGCGAGGTTATACTCCCGGATATCATCGGCGCCGCCGACGATGTGAATATCACTGTTTTCCGTGCGCATGAAGGACGTGCCGGCCTGGATCAGCATGAGATCCACCCATTTCGGCTCGCGGCCGGCGAGACCCAGATCGTCCCCGCGCACCCGCATCCAGACCGAGATGATCTTGTCGTTAAAGAAATTGGTCGGGAAGAACCGGTTACCCTTAAAGATCGAGGTCTGGAAGGAGAAGCGCAGGCTCTCCGGGATATCGTCTCCGTCCAGGTCGACCCGATTGGCCGGGTCGCGCACGAAGGCGTTGAACTGCTCCTCGCGCGTGACGATGCGGCCCAGATCCGGATCGTAGGTGTCCTCAAAACCGACGGCCTGGCTGAGATAGACGATAGCTGTCTTGGTGTCAGGAATTGGGATGTCCGTTCGCGCGTTCCACTCCTCCCAGGCGGTGAACATCTGGCCCAGCGCCTCGCCCAGCCAGAAGGTGCTGTTGATGGGGTAGATGTCGTCCAGGCGGCTCAAGGGGCTCCCACTAAAGCTGACATCCTGGTTGATTTCATACTCCAGCGCCCGTCCTGCCCGGTACGCCTGCCCCAAGGCCCTCTCAAAGTCAAAATGGGCCGCTTCCATCATGTCGTTGCGCAGCACGCGGACAGCCGGATCCCGATACCGCCCATACAGGAGCGCGAGAAAGGCCTCGGCCCTGGCTTTCTCCTTCAGCAGGTACTGCGCCCGCGTCGCCATGCCGTTCAGGCGGGCCAGCTCCTGCATCAGGTTATTCAGGGCGATGGCATACTCGATCCTGAGTTCGGCGAAACGGAGGAAATATTCTCTTTGCTTGAACTCACTGTCCGCCTGGGCGACACCTGCCTCAGCGTATTGCACTGCGGCCATCTGCTTGGCATACAACACCTCCTTTTGATAGGCCACATCTGCCAGGTCACTGGCAACGTCATTTTGAGCGGCCCAGTTACCGGCCTCAAGCGCGCCACCGATCAGGCCTCCGGCGAGGGCGCCCCACGGACCGCCTGCCGCACCAGCGGTGGCACCAGAGAATATACCGCCTAATACACCCAGGAAGCCTTGAGCCGTGCTTTTGCTGTCTCGCAGCTCGACTTCCTGCTTGGCCAGACTGGCTAGCTCTTCTCCGGTGTCTGAGATCAATTGGGCGGTGGCACTGCGCACACCGAGTTCTTTGGCCAGCCGCTCCTGCTCAAATCTGATCAACAGGTTGATGTTTTCCATGCGCTGCAGGACGTCTGCGATGCGCAGCCTCGCCCCATCAACGGCCAGCAATTGACGGGTGATCTCGCCGGAGCCACAGTCTACCACGTCTATGTCCCCACACAATAGCTGTATTTCGCCATTGTATTTGCTGATAGCTGCATCGAGACTCGCATTGAAGTTATTGTAGTTGTCGTCGATCTTTTGCTGTACGCCCGCGGCGGCGTCGACGGCGCTGACCGCTAAGCCCCTATAATAGTCGGCCAGCCACTTGGTCTGCTCGTAGTTGTTATGTCCACGCTCATCCTCTCGCTGGGGTTGATAGTGGAAGGGGACAAATTCCGGGCCATAGCCAAAGGGATTCTTGTTCTCCACCAGGTAGCCGTAGAGCCGGTCCATATCCGCCATGTTGCCTAACAGGGCCAGGTAATTGGCGTCGTCCACGACCTCGGGCCACAGGGTGTACAGCAACGCCAAATCGACCGCGGCCTCGGCAGAGCCCTCGCGCAATGTGCCCTCGGCCTGGGTCTCGTCGCCGACGCGGAAGTAGCGTTCGGCCAGATCCAGGTAAGCGCGGCTCTTTTTGGCCGCGGCCATGGCCAGGCGTTCCAGGTCAACATGCGTCGGGGTTATCATACCGGTGGCAGTGATGGGATGGGTCCGGGTGAGCTGTAGTGCTGCCAGAAAAGCGGGATAGCGGTTGCCGGCCAGTAGCTCAAGGTAACCATCGGTGGCCTGGCTGTACAACTGGATCGCCTCCCTCAAGTCGTCGATGTCCCCCGCTACACCTCCGATATCCCCGCTGGCGCTGACGTCCAGCGCCTGCACCATCTTCTCGTTGCCCTGCAGCATGGCGCCGGTGGCCAGCTCCCAGATGGCGTCCCGCAGCCCGGCCACGGCCTGGTCCGTCTCGGTGACGGTGGCAGCGCACCCGAGGGCGGTCTCAAAAGCCTGCCTGGATTTGGTCAGGTTCCCGGCCGCCACTTCAGCGGCGTATTCGTCCAGGGTCATAGCGATGGTGACGGTGGACGTTATCTCGGTCTCGGCGTGGAAACCCGTGCGGTACAGTCTGCCTTCCTCGAGCTTGTCGTCGCCAAAATGCATATCCCAGGCATAGCACTGGGCCTCATAGGCGCCCAGATCCACCGTGTTGCCGGCACACGGGTTCGGTTCGCCATCTACTACACCATCCAGATCCTCATCGGCGAAGCAGCGGGGATTTCCCTCCAGGTCGAAGGGGAGCTTCTCGGTTTTGTCTCCGTCGCCGTCCAGGTCGTCCCCGTCCTGGGGGAGCCAGTCGTTATTCCCCGCGTCGATACCGTTCGAGGTATACGCCAGGTGCAGGTCGTCATCGGCGGTGCCGGGGATATCGTCAGCCCCGTCGGCGTCTACAAAGGGCGACGGCGAGTCGTCGGGAACGAGGCAGGAAGGGGGATAATCACCCTCTACCATGCAGTTGTATCCGATGGCCTGAGAGCCATTGAGATCTTTGATCTGGTGACCATCACCAATGGTGGCGCTGTTGCCCCACAGGATGGTGTTCTTTAGCTGCGGCAGGCTGGGGGTTGCGCTGGTATCGTTGGCCATCCCACCGCCGTCGGCGGCCGAGTTAGCACTGAGAGTCGTGTTGATCAGCGTCGGGCTGCTGCCGAGGTTGTACATCCCCCCGCCGTCACCGCTGCCGTCGCCATCGGCGTCGGCCTGGTTGCCGTTAAGGATGCCAATGACGAGCGTCGGGCTGCTGTCCACGTTGTATATCCCGCCGCCGTTTCCGCCGGCCTCGTTGCCGCTGAAGGTGACACTAGTCAGCGCCGGACTGCTGTAATTATAGTTGTACATCCCGCCGCCATTGCCATTGGCGGTGTTTCTGATGAAGGTGACGCCCGTAAGCGTGGGACTACTGTCGCGGTTCCACATCCCGCCGCCGTCGTAGGCGGCGGTGTTGCTGATGAATTGTGTCCCGGTCAGCACCGGGCTGCTGTAAGAGTTGTACATCCCGCCGCCGGAGAGGGTGGCGCTGTTGCCGCTGAAGGTGACGCCGGTCAGCACCGGGCTGCTGCTCCAGTTGTACATCCCGCCGCCGAAGTCGGTGGCGGTGTTGCTGATGAATTGTGTCCCGGTCAGCACCGGGCTGCTGCTCCAGTTGTACATCCCGCCGCCGAAGTCGGTGGCGGT
>Ga0307376_10003484_pt1 | contig 14693 bp, 22 predicted proteins | sample TR2MG_FD_202536 | JGI IMG/M metagenome (GOLD analysis project Ga0307376, IMG submission 202536) | Soil microbial communities from Risofladan, Vaasa, Finland - TR-2 | ecosystem: Environmental > Terrestrial > Soil > Coastal area > Acid sulfate soil | place: Finland: Risofladan, Vaasa | collected...
AAATGCATACAACAACACATCAATCATTGTAACAAATGATTTTGGCTATTCAGGTAATAGCTTATATAATATGCCATCAAATGCTGTCGGAAGTGGAGATAATACGGGTGGTGAATTTTTTGGTGCAAACTGGATGAATTTTTCTGCCCATTTACCACAACATGGGTACTTGAATGATTATAGATCAAACGCAGAAAATTTGCGTTCAAACAGTAACTTTAGTTATAATTTTAGATACAGGGATTATTATTTCAAAGACAATCTACAAGAAATTGCTGCGGGGGATTTTAATACCAAATGGTTTGCACGTTCAGATTTACATTGGACAGATTTTATTCATGTACCAGCAAGTGACGTAAAGAAAATAATTGAAGACACTGGTACGCTAAGAGGATTTAAACTAACCACCGCAGAAATGGCAGCATTAGAGTTAGAGGGTGAATATAAGAGTGGTGCTGATCCATGTCCAATTAAAGGTGGTAAAGTCAACGCTAATCCAGATGGAGCCACTGACTATAACACATATTTTTTCCGAGGTTTTGGAGATGCAGATTGTTTAGGGTATTTAGTTGATTTAGGAATTGTCACATAAAACCCCTTTAGGGTATTTATAATAAACTCATGAATGGATAAGAAGATTGATATATTATTTGGTCCAAGTAAGAATGTAGACTCTGTTGCAGTTGACACCTATGATCAGCTTGCTCTTGAAAAGAAAAGTAATCTTCTTTTAGAATATGATGTTAGAAACATATTAAGCGTCACCGATGTTTTTGAAGCAGAAAGACAGGGAACTGAAGTGTATCGCATTTATGGTGGAATTGAATATCTTTCCTTATTAAACGGTCTTAATGATCAATATACCGATCTTTCGGATTTTTTTAGTCCATACTATTGTGCAGATGGAAATTGTACCTTTAGAAATATTTATGATGCCTTCAATTTTTATTTAGTGAGACCATATACAGGTTATACACAAACAAGGGGACTTAGTGTTTCATATAAAAATGGTACGAGATTTTTAGTGGAAGATTTTACAAACTGGAACACTTCAACAACTCCTGCTGGTTGGACAGCTACTGCCACTTCTGGAAGTAATGCGGAACAAACGGCAACCGATCAGGCGAAATTAGATTTTGGAACATTATCTTTTAATTCTGTCGCACTATCAAAAACATTTCCATCAACACATGGAAACTTTATGGTTGAAACCGATATTAGCGTATATCCATATCCATCTACATATACCGAAGATTCCTTAAAAATAATTGTATGGTCAAGTAGCATCCCAATCGTAGTTAAGGATTTATTTCAACCTGTTGCGACTACTGGGTATAGAGCATTTACTTTTAGTACAACAGAAACTCAACCAGTTACAAAAATAACGATATCTGGAACCACAACTGACACTACTGGTGCAAAGTATTATATCTTAGATTATTTAAATGTATATCAGAACACAGGTATCTCTGGAACATATATTAGACAATTTGAAGTAATTGCAACACCAGAAAATTTTGATCTTGTAGATGCAGGATATTCAACAAACATTTTTAATGATGGTAAACAAAGTTTTACGTTTACAAAAGATATTGATGTGGCTGGATATACAGATGAATTTGGTTTCCCACCAACAGAACTTTATTTATATGCACAATACAATCCTGCAACAAATGGTGAAGGAGTGCCAGAAATAATGAAGAGAAGAGTATGGGATTCACATACTGGCGACCCAGAGATATTAGATTTTACACCGCAATCACTAAATGTCGGTGACGTTATTCAAGGCGATAAAGTAGAATATTATTTAGACACATTCTCTCAAATACCGTCTACACCATCGGGGGATTCTGAATATTATATATATACGTACATTACCGCAAGACGATCTACTTCCCTACCAATTAGGTGGAAGTATAATCCTTTTATTCCTTTAAGATTAAGATATTTTGCAGAAGAAACAAGAAGAGTAAATATAAGTGGTTCATCTTACGATCAGTCAACCAACATCCCATATTATGCAACTAATCTTGGTAATGGAAATTATGTTTGGAGAAATATTCTACAACAAGGATATATTGACCCATTAACAGGTCTTGGGGTAGAATATCCCTTTGTAAATAAGCGAAGATATTTGTTCAGCAACGTTATTATAAGTGTCATTCCAGATATGTCATATCCAAATACACGTTTATACTTTAAGGACATTGAATTTGGTGCACCGATTGTATTAAACTACAATCCAATTAACAATAACATCGATGATATAGGAAAACCATGTCAATAATACAACAAAAAATAAGATTCACGGGTAATGACCTTAACATTCAGGTTCCGATTAGTTCAATTCCTGCTCAACTTGGATTGCAGCAAGAGATTAATAATTATGTTTTAGAAAAAACGACAGGTTCGATTAATGCTGTCACTGACGTAGAGGTTCTTCGTTTCCAATATTTATACAGTGGACATATAATGGAATTTGCATTTAATACTGGCGGTACTTATTATACATATTTTACTGCTGCTGGCTTCACAGAAGATGAAGTTGATTTTAAAAGTTTGAATTACTTAAATAGTTTTTTTATTTTAGATTTTTTTGACAGCACATCTTCTGCAAATCAAACAAAAATATTTTCTGCCTATTTAACAAATATATCGGACAATGCCACAAGTGCTGGTTATAGCAGATACAATGTAGTTCCATCATTTCAACTTTATGATCTTAATATACCAGCAAATTTTTTCACTGGTACTGGAGATGTTTATACTGCATATGCCAGACTTAGTTTTTATAACGCAAAGACGGGAAAAATTGTTGTATTTTTTAATAAGGTGAAGGATTCCATTGATCCACCACCTACAAATGAAAAAATGTATTTTGAAATAAGGCTTAATAAAGGTTTTAAAAATTGGTATGTTGTCTCAGGTTCACGAGAGGGCAGTACAATAGCTGCTCGTGAATTAACAACATCACCAGCATATGTTGATAGATATAATAACACATTCGAGGACTTTGAGAATCAGCAACAAGATTATCCTAAAGGAAGTATTTTTATTGATGGAACATATTATAATGAAACTGGTGGAACAACTGGTGGAAGAACACCACGAACGGTAAGTACTTCAACACCTCGAACCAGATAATTACCTTTCCACAACGTAACCAATTTTGGTTTTTCTAAGAGTCTTAGTAATTTCAAATTCCTTTTCATCAATAAGGAAACCCTGAAGTAGTAGATTGTATCTTGATACAAAGAAACGATCACCGTCAATATTTTCGACTGTATTCGCCTCTTCCATCGATTCAAATTTCAAGGGAAATGGTGTGCCTTTAACAAAAACATAATCTTGCAGAGTAGAAAAATTCTTCAAAACCTGTTGATCATAATCATTCACATCAACACGATATTTCGTAAAAAGGGCAACCTCATATGACATATCCACATTGGTTGGTTCTGGCATTTTAAAACGTAGGTAGATAACTTCGCCCTCGTCAAGAATCGGCACATCCATATATCGAAATTTTCTTGGATGTGGAATACGTGCTTTAGTTCCAATTCTTGTACCGGGTGCTTTACTGGTTCTTCTCACAGTAAGATATGGTGTTGGTACGTTTTTGTCATTATCCGTGAATTTCCATGTTTTTGAAAACTCTCCCCAACGATCATTATCCAGATAGAAAGCAGGTACTTCTTCACCGTCAATTGATAGTGTAAGTTTTCCATCATTAACATAATTAAAGATTGAACGATCTAAATCCTCAAATAAAATTGTTCTTGGAAGATATTTAGTTTTTTCATCGGTTGCGTTCATCAAATCTTCTATTCTATCCATACCATATTTTAAATAATCCGTACCCACACGTGGAGGATTGGTATTGATTGAATACTTAACTTGTTTTTTCCTTGGCATTCCCATAATTAACTGCTTTCATATAAATACTCTTGCAATTTAATTAGAATAGTGATATATTTGCTACAAATTTGAATATATGTTAGTAAAGGAAAAGAAATTCCAAGAAGAAGACGGTAGTATTGGGTATTATGATGCCATCTACGAATCTTCAAATATTCTCCAAACAACTTACTTCCCCGCTTCCAATAGACTATACATCTCATTTCAACGTGGTGGTGTGTATTCATATGGAAATGTGAGTGAAGAATTGTATGAAGAATTTAAAGCAGCAGAAAGTCACGGAAAGTTTTTCGCATCCGAAATAAAAAGTGACCCCAATAAACATCCGTTTAGAAAAGAATTCACACTCTATCCCGATGAGGTTAAGGAACTTAAAGAAATGGTGGAACATGAACTGAAAGTACAAGAATGGACCGAAGAGAATGGAATAAATCTTCCAACACCAATGATTGCGCTTAATACAGTTGAACCAACCAGTATCGTCTTCTATATTGAAAACGAAGAGGTTATTAAACTTAACGAAGAGGGATTTCACTGGAAAGGGAACTTGATTGAGGAAGATGCTGAAATCTATGAGAGATTCAAGAATTGGGTTGACTACGCTTGGGCACAAATACCACAAAAGGGATAATTATGGAGCTATTAGATAAAGAACATTACGTAAATATTATCGAACTCCTCAAAATAGCATTGGAGTTTTACGCTAAAGAGAACAATTACTCTGGTCACATGGGGAATGCTGCCCCAATTGATATGGATCGGGGTGAACAAGCACGTTTCACACTAAAAAATGTCGAATCAATCTTGAAACAAACACAGGAGATGGGTGATAACATTGATGAATTAATGAAAAACTATGGCGTTGCAGGAGAAGCAAACGTAAACCCAATGGAAAAATTACTCAAAGATATTGAAAAGCTAAAGAACAATGGAGATTAGATATAAAAAACTCAGAGAGGATGCACATGCCCCATATAAAAAATTTGATATTGATGCAGGATTTGATTTAACCGCAGTATGGAAAGAAGAAACAGATAAATATACTGTTTACGGTACTGGATTGGCATTTGAAATCCCTGCTGGATATGTGGGATTAATGTTTCCTCGTAGTTCAGTCACAAATGAAGACCTTATGTTAAAAAATGCCGTTGGGGTAGTTGATGCTACATATCGTGGTGAAATTATGTGTCGTTTTATTCATGCAGTACATGAGATGTTTGAAAACGAAAATGATATGGATGACCTTGGCGATTACTATAAAGACGGAAAAGCGATTAATCTTAAAATGTTAAATAGACATATGGATGAATATGAAGTTGGTGACAGGGTTTGTCAAATGGTATTCATGGAATTACCCAAAGTAAACCTAATTGAAGCGAAAGAATTATCAGACACAGAAAGAGGAACTGACGGATATGGTAGTTCTGGTAAATAACAGAAATAAAAAACAGAAAAAACATGGTACAAATTAAAGAAACATTTAAAGAACTTACACGAGAAGACGTAGACAATTACCGTAAATTGCAAAAAAACGGAGAAGAATTATATGTGCTGCTTGTTACGAAAATGGACGATGAGAATATGACATTACAATTGGAGAAGATGCCTGAATTGAATGTGTCAGTAGATTCGTACTTCATTCAAGAAGTGGTGGAGAAAGAACTTGATTCAATATTCCCAATACTTGCAACTAAAGAAATGATTGAAGCAGTGAACTAAATGAGAGAATATTTAGACATATTACAAAAAATACTCGATGAAGGGATCGAGAAGGAAAGCGGAAGGGCAAATATGCCTAACACCATTGGAATTTCAAAGGCAGATATTCGTATGGATTTATCTGAAGGGTTTCCATTACTCACTACAAAGCGTATGTTTTGGAAAGGAATCGTGCATGAACTTCTTTGGTTCTTACGTGGCGAAACCAACATTAAATACCTTGTAGATAATAAGGTCAACATCTGGAATGGCGATGCATATCGTTGGTATCTTAAATGGTGGGAAGAACAAGGGCAATTTCTTGAGGGTTTGAAGAAACTTGAAACAATTGAGGATTTTATCGAACAAGTAAAACAAGATTCAAATCCAGAATATCCTTGGATAAAAAAGACACTCGCAAATACTGGTGGATATACTGTTGGTGATCTTGGTAAAGTTTATGGTGCTCAATGGCGTAACCAAAATGGCGTGGACCAAGTAAAGGATGTGATTGATGGATTAAAAAATAATCCTTATAGTCGCTACCATATTATTGACGCTTGGAACAAAGCCGATTTCGTTGATATGGCACTTCCACCCTGTCACTTACTTTATCAGTTTATTGTCAGACCAATGACTGAAGTGGAACGAAGAGATTGGGCATCTTGGGAATTTGATAATCATAGGGAGTGGTCGATTGCGGAAATGGACAAGCATGGTGTTCCTAAATTTCATTTGGATTTGAACATGTATCAACGTTCATGTGATACATTCTTAGGTGTTCCATTTAATATCGCATCAATGTCATTGCTCTTATTAATCATTGCGAAAGTGAGCAACATGGAAGCTGGTGTTGCAAATTGGATTGGTGGTGATACGCATTTATATGTAAGTCACCTTGATGCAGTTAAAGAACAATTATCAAGAGAGCCACTTGAATTACCTTTTATGTTTATTAATAAAGAACTTAATTCGCTTGAAGATATTTGCAAATTAACAATAGATGATTTTCAACTTAATGATTATGAACATCACTCTGCAATCAAGGCAGAACTATTTACCGGCTTAAAGAAGAAATAATGGAAGAAGAATTCAATGTTATTGTTGTAAGTGCAGAATTATCGAATCCAATTAAAGATATGGATGGTCTTAGATCGAAAGATGTTGCACTTGTAGAAACAATCATAGAGTATGCCGAAAGGGTATTGATTCCTAATAACATTGAAATCTTCGAAAAATATGATAATATATTTGTGACAGAAGCAGGATATTATTTTACAGTATATGAGAAAGATTTAAAAATAACCGATAATGAATGAAAAATTGAAAGATGTCAATTTAATTGACGAAATCAGACAAACTGCCGAAGATTTAGAAATTCAACTTTGGGAGGATGAAAAACGTTACGGGGATACTTGGAAAGAACGTGGACTCGTATGGAAAGGGATGAACCAAGAAACTCGGTTCTTCTATAAAATGCAGGAATATTTCGAAGACTTTTCAAAAGAAGGTGTTCCAATGCCTTGGACTAAAATTCTTGGTGAAGCACATATTTGTCTTGTAAGAGAGAGAAAATTTAAAGAGGTTGAATGATTCTTTTGTACATAATAATAATAGCACTTTTAGTAATTGCTGTTCTTGTCTTATCGTTAAGTTTGTATTTTTATATTCGCAAAAGCACATACTTAACTGACAAGGAGAAGGAGTTTATTGACTTTGTTATTGATATGTACATTCAGTATGCCGAAGAATTAGAAATTCATTCGAAAGAACAGCACACTAAAATAAGTAAACAACTCGAAGAGATTAAAAAGAAACATCTAAAGAAATGAAAAATATTGATATTATTTGTGAAGACTATCCTGATGAAAGTTTTTTACAAGCAGATGGGTTTGATGACGCACTCTTAGGGGTCGTAAGTGATTTTAATGCTGAATTAAGGTTGGCATATTCTAAGGCTAAATGTATCACTATTTTAGTTGAAAGAGATGGAATGACCGATGAGGAAGCATTAGAACATTTCGACTATAATGTTCAAGGAGCATATGTTGGCGAAAAAACACCCGTTTGGATAGATGATTTAATGTTAGAAGAATGGGGATCAAAGGAGTAAGAGGAAAGGTAATACCAAAAAAATTCACTCACCGTGAATTATGCTTCGATCTTGCACAAGCAAAGGGGACTCGCTTCATCGAAGTGCCTTTAGGTTCAAAGTATTTGAGTTGGGGTGAAGTAAGTCAGGCAGATGTCGTAACGGTGAATCCATCATATAATAAATTCTCTCTCGATATTTATGAGGTAAAAGTAACTCGTTCTGATTTTCTTCAAGAAATTAAGAAGAAGAAATATGAAGCCTCGCTCCCACACTGTAATAGATTTTATTTTGCAGTATTATCTGGTGTTTGCACTCCCGATGAAATTCCAAAAGAAATTGGATTAATTGTCAGAGGTGAGAATGGTTGGGCAACCGTGAAAAGAGCAAAGAAAAGGGACATTGAGTTTTCCCAACACACATTATTATCTCTAATATTTTTCAATGGTCGAGTCTATAATAGACGCAGGATTGAATTAAGTAATAACTACTTCGGTGTTCGAGGGAATTACAATAAGGATCGTCTAAAGGGATTTGGGACTGACATAAAGAAAATGATTATCAGATACAACGATCTCGAACGTAAATTCAAAAACCTTCTGCATTATGCAAGTAAAGGAATTGAAGATAAAGCCGAACGAGAAAAGTTCGAAGATGATTGGGAAACTAAGGGATACATTAACGATTGGTAAAAAATAAGGAGGATTTTTATCCTCCTTATTTCATTTCATCGCATTAAACTGTAACGCTTGCTGCTGCTATTGCTGCAAGTTGTGCCTCTACGTCTGAAGGATACCATACACCAACTCCATTTGTAGGACCTATTCTTGCCCAAAGTCTGTAATTTGTTTGTGTTAAAATCATTTTTTTAGGTTTTTTTAATTAATGTTATTTATATATAAATACACAATACTTGTGAAAACAATTTGTATCTGGCAATTAATATCCCAAATGTTTTTTATTTTCCTTATCTGACATAAACGATGAATCATCATGTTGTCCTTGATGCCAATTATTAACGTCAAATGGATCAATACCATTTTTTACTAAATAATTCTTAGTTAAGATACTCACCACCTTGGGACTAATATCCATATCTCTGATATCATTCAAAAAGTACCAATCCTTTTCCATTTTTAGTTCTTGAGGATCATAACCCTCATACTCCCAACCATTAATAATTTTCCCAGTATTCTTTAATACCGCAAAATGAGTATATTTTGGATTGATTCCAGCACCTTCATTAAGTTTTGGCTTCGCAACACCAGCGATTTCCAATAGTCTTTGTTTTTCTTTATTTGCCATTTTGACTTCCTTTTGTTTCGTTTAGAAATGGTACAACGTCTTCCTTCACTGGGGTAGCAGTTACCTTCTTCCAATATGACTTGAATCCACCAATTGTTTTATCTGTTGTATCAATTACATTTTCTGCATGTGAGATTTCATAATAACGAGGACGTTCACCACTCATATTATATTCAACATAATCACCACGTGCAATTTCTAATTTTTTTTCTTCTAATTCTTTAATGTAAACACCGAAAGATAAATTCCCAGTATCTTCACGAGCAATACCCCCTTTACCGTCACCGTAATAACTCTGTGCGTTTGGTTGAATAGTGACCATTGCATTAATCTTAACGGGGGTGAAGAACACTTTATCCTTTGTTTTCGATTGACCATATAAGTCATGAGACTTACTTTTAATTACATCTACCTTATATATAGTCACCGTTTGAACATTGTCGGTTTCCATATAATTTCGACCATAGGCAATATCTAAATCAAAAGAATTTTCTGTCATGAACAGACCATACCTTTGATTTTCAAGATCAATTACTTCGTTTTTTTTCTTTGCCATAATTATGCTAATTCATCACTAAAATTAATATCACGAGCAATTCCATGTTTTTGACGATATGCTTCCCATTCTGGTGTATCTTTTATCGCATCATATAACTCATTCCAATAATTACCATATTTATCGAATACATGTTCCGCCCAAAATTCAGTTGTTCGAGTATTAAACATTTGATTTGCTTTCTCACCAACCAATCTCCACATATCTATTTTATCTTGAACGCTTGCGGTAGGCGGTAATTTTCTAACCCTTTTTTCTTTTGGTTGAAAATATTGATCCGCATTGGGTGCATGTTTAAGAATGTGTTGAATAATATTGTTCTGATATTGTTCGTTTCGTAAATGCTTCCTCACTATTTTACCCAAATTCAATGGCTTATGACCCTTTCTGTCAAGTTGTAAACTAAGATCATCGCCTTTCCCCACAATTGAAACCTTATCGATGTTATTTTCTGTTTTTACCTTTCTCAACATATTTTGCCATTCGTCCGTAAATTCAATTGAGAATTGTCTTTTAGTGGAAACTTCTCCAATAAACCCTAAAACCTCTTCTTTAATTATATTTTCAATTCTACTCATTAAATTGCAATTATTGGGAACATTGGTGGTTGATAACCACGCTCTTTATTTACATTTTCAGCAATTCTTGCACGTTCTTCAACGAGCTTATCCTGAGATAATCTATCGAGTTGCTCAAGCAATATTTTTTCAGTATCGTCTTTGAGTTGCTTACCCTCATCCAATAGGTGACGATAATCCATTGTAAGTTGTTTATCTGTTACACCAAGTTCACCAGAATAAAATCCACGAACCCCGCCAATAACCATTTTAACCTTTGCAATTAATAGGTCTCGAATTTGCTTACGTGCTGGATCATTAATTTTATCCCATTTCAAAACACTTAATGGTGGATCAGATGGTAATCTTACAATATCATCATTGTCTTCCAAACACTTATCACGACCCTCGTTATTAAGATCGTAATACCAATAGAATACTTTGCGTCCAGCATAGTGCTTACCCCATCGGTTGTTGATTTCATGTTTACTACCCGGTACTGGATAAAGATGAAGTAACTTTTCTCCCGTTTGCATTCCAGTAATTCGATATGTTAAAAGTGATTGAAGAACTCGTTGTTTCATTCTTCGATCTTGGGCAGTCAATAATGTGGAAAATGTTGGTTGAACGTACATCGCTGGACGACCTAAATATGACCATCCATGCATACCCGGTGACCACGCATTTAATGAAAATGGGTCCACCATTCCTTGATCAATTTCTGGTGGTGTTTCCCAAAGAACTTCATTAATTTCTCTTCCAGCAGGTATAATATAGTGCTGTGTGTGTGCTGAAGTCACAATATAATCACGTTTAAGTTCCCATCCTGCTGCTGCTGGTGCATTTGTTCCAAGACCAACTTGCTTTGAATAAGCGTATGTGAACGACTCCATATAATCTGTACTTTTAATTGTAAAAGCAGACAGAAAATCAGAATTTTGAGTACTAAGTCCCTCTAAGCTAACCCATTGTTGATGAATCAACCAATTATTTACCAATGAAGAGTAATCTTCAATGACCATTTCAAGGTACGATTGCATCATATCGTCATCTAATTCAAAGGGTCTCAATGGATATCCCAACTCATGTTTTACATGAAGGAATAATTTATTTCTATCAACTGTTGTAATTAACGCCATAATTGTATATATTTGTCTTCGTTTAATATAAATACTTTAATTGCACTTATTATGTTGAAATTCGAATACCAAATTAAATTAAATGATGACGATAGACCATATATTGACATTCCAGAGGACTATCAGAACAAAACAGAGGACCAATTCATGGTTCTTGAGATGAGTAGATATCTTATACTCAGTTTACTTACCCTCAGACGCACAGAACTGCCCGATAACGAAGTTAAGGCACTTCAGGCATCCTTTGATACCCTTGAGGTATTATCGGACGAATTAGCTATCCTATTGAGGAAACAGATGGAGGTTTTAGGTGAGACCATTCTTGAAACACAGAGAAATTATCATATCCGAGTTGATACCCTCGATCAACGTAATGAATTAAAATATAACGGCATTGTCCATGATGGAAAAATCTTTAAGAGAGTGATGGGGTTAAAGGTTTTAGTATTGGAGAATATGGAGGTTTATGAACTGGTTGACGGAATTGATAACGAACATTGGAGGAGAGTATGAGTTTTAAACCAACACCAGAACAGGCAAGAATTTTTAAGTTCATTCAAAAAAGGAAAGAGAATGTTCTAATCGAAGCATATGCGGGGGCGGGTAAGACCACAACCATTGTTGAAGCGGTCAAACTATTACCCAAAGATGCAAGCATTATGTTCTTGGCATTCAATAAACACATCCAAGAGGAATTGAAAAGTCGTTTGCCAGATCATGTTCGTTGCTACACTTCGCATGGTCTTGGAATGGCAGCGATTAAAAGGAAATACGGAGATAAGATTCAATTTGACGAGTTTAAAGCAGACAAGTGGATTCAGAAGAAATCGAAAACGTGGGATTTAGCACATGATTTTAAAACGTTTGAAAAAAAAATGGTCTATCTTCAGGACATGAAGAAAATGGTTAATTTATGCCGTTTATCTTTAACCATTGACAAGAAATATATTCCATATATTGCTGATAGGTATGAGGTTAAATTGGATGAACGCAGAGATGTCCCAAGACTGATGAAGGTTTTAGACTCAATGACAAATGATCGAAAAACTTTTGATTTCACCGATATGGTATATCTTCCTGCCATCGACAACGGATTATGGTTATTTCCACAGGATTATGTTATCATTGATGAATGTCAAGACATTAATCGAGCGCAGCAACGTATGATTGAAAAAATGCTCAAAAAAGATAAAATCTCAAAAAAATATACTGGGAGATTAATCGCCATCGGAGATGGGTTTCAATCAATTTATGGTTTCACTGGAATTACCGATAGAACGTTTTTGTGGTTCAAGGAATTTAAAAACACTAAAATCCTTCCACTTTCATATTCATTCAGGTGTGCAAAGAAAATTGTTGAGCATGCAAATAAAATCGTACCTGCAATCAAGGCACTACCCAATGCCCCTGATGGCGTTGTTAGGGATGGAAGTGCTGTTGAAGAAGCAAGGGACGGAGATTTTGTTCTTTGTAGAACAACAATGCCATTGATTAAAATGTTTTTCGAATTTCTTTCACAACAAAAAAAAGCTGTTATTAAGGGAAGCGATATTGGTCTTCAATTAATTCAATACATTGGTGAACATAAAACTGTATCTGGTTTAATTTCACATTGGAGTAGTGAGGTTTGCTCCCTTCGAGAAGAAATTGTTAGAAGTGGGGTATTGAATCCTCAAGAACATTCGGGGTTTGTTGCACTCGAAGATAAAGTGAACACACTTATATTTTTAGCAAGAGTTTCTCCAACAATTCCTGATTTGAAAAACAATATTGAAACAATCTTTACAGATAAACTTACAGGAATTGTTCTTAGTACAATACATAAAGCAAAGGGGTTGGAAGCAGATCGAGTTTTTATCATTAGACCTGACTTACTCCCATACCCAAATAATAAGAAGTGGCAAATAGCGCAGGAGAAAAATCTTGAATATGTCGCTATTACCAGAGCAAAAACAGAATTAATTTACGATCATGAGTGGACAGACGAAGAAGAAGAAAAGTAAAACAGTCGCAGAACTCGAACAGGAGTTGGCTGAATTAGAGGCATCTAATGCATCAATGTGGAATACATATGGAAGTGAACTTTGTGCTGGTGAAATGATTGAAGAAGAAAAAGCACTTAGAAATAAAATTGAGAAATTAAAACAGCAAGAAGCAAATAAACTTTCATTTGAAGTTGGTAAAGCACACCAAAGAAAAATTCGAGAGGAAAAAATAGAAGAATATGCTAACGCTAAAGATAAGTATTGGGAAAATATAAATACGGACATCTCCAATGGAATTGTCAAACCAATTACTTATCAAGAGGCAAAGGATATAATTGTGGAATATGAATGGCTTGGTTGTATGCCCTCAATATCACAATACTATTTTGGAATCTTCTTCGATGGTTATTGTGGTGGTGTAACTGTTTTTGGTACTGAGTATGCCGAAAATCGAGGTGTGTGGGACAAATATAATTATACTGGACGTATTCTGCTTTTAGCACGTGGTGTTTGTGTACATTGGGCACATGAACATTGTGGAAGCAAATTAATCATGGATAGTATTAAACTACTTCCAGAGAAATACGATGTTATTACTTGCACAACTGATCGGGCAGCAGGTGAAATTGGTACAATATATCAAGCATGTAACTTCCATTATGTAGGCAGCATGCGAAAAGGTAGTGGTCATAGGTTTGGTGTGAAAATCGATGGAAAAATATACGGTTCACGAACTATTCGTGCAAGGCTTGGTACAATGAGGAAGGAAGTAATTTTAGAGCATTATCCTGACGCTGAGTTTGTTCCGCAATATAATAAGGAAAGATATTTCTACTTTCGTGGCAGTAAATCAAATAAGAGGTATTTAAAGAGACAGATACAACACATGATTAAACCATATCCTAAAAGAGATGAGCAAGAATAAAAAGATTAAATGGAAACAAAAGAAGGGTTGGGTAACAATTGAAGAGGTTGAAGCCAAAGCAGGTGTTAAATTAACCTACCCAAATCAACGTATTGAAGGAAGTGTAGATGAAGAAAGATATGCTGAATTAAGACGCTTTGGATGTTCGGATATTTGGGACGATAAAGGTAGTTGGTTACATAGAGATTGTTTTAGCAGGAACTGTAAAAGATGTAACTACTATCCAATCATGAAAAAATATTATGACGAAAAAGAACTTGATCCCGATATGCCAGCCGATTTAGGCAAGGCAGGGGCAGTTTTTGATTTTTTTGGAATTAAAAACGATGGATGAAATTAAAGTAATAATAGCTGGTGGCAGAGATTTCGATAATTACGAGCATCTAATGAATGCTTGTGATTACATGCTACAAAACTGTGGTTATATCGAAGTAGTAAGTGGTGGCGCAAAAGGTGCAGATATTCTTGGAGAGAAATATGCCTATGAAAGAGGATATCCTGTTAAAAGATTCCCTGCGGAT